>Ga0209830_10004477_pt1 | contig 10155 bp, 8 predicted proteins | sample ArcticOcean_MG_C_12_FD_187439 | JGI IMG/M metagenome (GOLD analysis project Ga0209830, IMG submission 187439) | Marine microbial communities from western Arctic Ocean - ArcticOcean_MG_CB8_130 (SPAdes) (version 2) | ecosystem: Environmental > Aquatic > Marine > Oceanic | place: Arctic Ocean...
TTTCTCCAGTTGTTAATGCACCTGAAGCTGCACCTTTAACATTAAGATGAGCAAACATAACTGTATCAAAAAGATAATGTTTGTATGTGTTTGTTTTTACTGACTCTGATGACATGAAAACACCAGAAGCTGTTCCAGAATTATATTCTATACCTCTTGACTTTGCACGACCAATATCAAAAATTCTACCATCATTGTTTGTTTGTGCTGTACCTCTAGCAGAATGCTCTGCGTCTACTAGTCTAACTTTTTTAAATACTTCAGTTTCGTCTGATACGAATCCAACATCAGGTGTTCCAAAAACATTTGAAACATTGACAAATGGCAGTTGTGCAAATCTAGTTGTAATTCCGCTATCTGTATCAAAATCTCTTGCCTTTGGAAGATCAACAAAAGTTGTTCCTAATTTTCTAATTTCATATCCTTTAACATAAGCAATTCCCTCACCTAGTCCTACTGCTAATAAATCTTCACTTGCTGTATTACCATATGAAGTGTTATTACCACTAGCGTATATACCACGATTTGTCCCTGATAGTAAATTTTCTCTTATCTCTATATCAAAAGCATCAACATAATAGTCACCAGATTCATCAAAAGTTCTTCTTGCTAAAGTTTGTTCAAGTATGTTATATTGAGTTTTTTCTACTTTGTGCCTTATTCTGCCATTTTCAATTGTTGATAACTCAACAAAACTAGCATCAGCAGTTGAATCTAAACTTAATTTTGCCAGTGTTAAATCTATTTTAAATCTATGAGCACCTGAAGCATTTTCGTTTGATGAACCAGCTGCGTTATCTAATAAGGTTGTGTCATCCGTTGATGTTACAAAGGTTTCGCTTACTGTTAAACCAACACGATAACTTGGTGTATCTGAATATTTTTCTAATATTAACGCTTGTTGTGCAACATCAACAAAAAAACCATTAATATAATATGTGCCATCATCTATAAAAGCAGCAGAACCAGTTGCGGTTGTACTACATACAGCTGTTTCTCCTGTAGAAGCCCCACTTGTTAAAGTTTCTCCATCAGTAAACACACTTGAAGCATTGTCTGTTCCTGAGTTTTTATATTTTACAAATAAAGTATCTGGATCAGTACCATCAGTAGCAACAGTTTCTACAACTTGAGCAACAACGCCAGATGTTCCGCCTGTTAAATTACTTCCTTTGAAGTTTGCTAATGTTCCTGAGAATGAGGTAAGTTTTACGGCAGTATAGTATAAGTCAATGTTAATCTCACCAGGAATAACCATTGCACCGTGTTTGAATAAATGGTCACCCATTTTTTCAAGTTGATTTTGTTGTATAGATTGTTGAGTTGTTAGTTCTCTTGCTTGAACAGCGAACGCTGGTCGATACATAACTCTATGAAACTTCTTATCTTCCGAGAAGTCATCATAATAAGGACTAACATTAAAATCAGTTTTTGATGGCATTATATTCCTTTACTAAAATTCTATAATCAGTTTAATATTTTCTGTTTGGTCTGATGCCCTTGTTATAGGACTTCTTTCTTCAACATAAATTATGTCTCCCGAATCGTATGCAAGTTCTGGATTTGAGTAACCAGAAGCAAAAACTACTCCATTAGTAGTAGCAGAACTACTTGTATTTGGAGTTGCAGCAGCACTTGAAGTTTGTCCTGTGATTGCATTTGCACCACTAAACGCTGTTAAGTTACCATTCGTATCTGTTCCAACATCTGGAAATCTAGTTTGATACCAGAATAAAATTTTGTTTGTTGAATCATACTCAATAACTTTACCAACAGCACCTGTAGTCGCCTGATTGATTTCTTCATCAGCAACAAATGTTCCTGATACAGATGAGAATACAGCAGCATAGATTTGTCGTCTTGTACTTGCAGTTGCAACTGTTGTTGTTCCAAAGTTTGTTGGATTTTTAAGTAGACCTATTCTTCTAAAATCGTTTTCAACTCCAATATCTGATGTGCCTTCAATACCAACAAGTGATTTATTCATCATCACATAGAAGCCGCCCAATTCTTTTACAGCGTTATAACCGTGGCCACCTTTAGGTGGAATAATTATATTAATATTTGCACCAGAACCAGCACCACCAGCGTTTGTCGCTGCGATAATATCTGCATCACGAATATATGCATAAGTGTATCCTGTTCCAGCAGTTGTAATAGAAACTGAAGCGACAGCACCAGAACTAATCACTACTGAAGCAACACCAGATGAACCATCACCTCGAATTGGAATTGCAGAAATCGTTGCACCAGATGAAGTGTTATAACTTGAACCACCAGCGACAACTAATGCTGTGTCTAACGCACCATCAACGGCAGCGGCTGATACGGTAGAATCTGTTGAGCAATGAATAAAGTCTGTTGACATAAAGTTAAGAGTTTCAGCGGATGTTAAAGAATACATATACTTCCATCTATAACCATCAGATGTAGCAAAAATTGAATTTGATGTAGAAGTTGGTTCTACTGTTGAAGCAGTTGCACCGTCATTTTCTATAACTTTGTAAACAGCATAAGAACTGTTCATTACAACATAAGTTGAATCAAAAAGATTTGTTGCACCACTCGCTGCAGCATTTGATGAACTAATGTTGTGTTCATACATATCATAAGTAGTGCCTGTTGTCCAGTTTCTTCTTGGTATTACATGAGATATGTCGGTTGAAGCAATAAGTTTTGCCCCTAACATATCATCATAGTTATAAAATTCTGAAGTTACATCATCATTTGGTGTAGGTGGTGATGCGTCTGTGCCTTCTGTTATTGTATTTCCTTGTGCGTCAACATCAGATGCCCAAGCGTGGGCTCTTCCTATGAACAAATAGTATGTAGTGTTCGCTGTTTCACTAAAGGATTCAACGAATTGTTCGGCATTATTTATTCTGAATTTGTTTGTTATAATTGCTGCCATTTTATTTTCCCATTAATTTAATAAGTTTCTTCTCTTTTATTTATAAGAGTTTATGAAGGCTCCTGTGTTATGTCCGTAGGAAATGCAAAATTAGTTTTATGATTCAAATTATTGCTTGTTCCCACTATATCTTGAAATCTTATAGTTTCACCATCAACACTTGAATTTAAACTACCAGTAAATCGTAATTGCGCCCAATCTGAAATTGTTGTACTTGCAGAAGCGCCAAATTCACTTGTAAGTACACCAGATTCGGTTTCTAGTTTAATGTTTGAGTTGCCTGTTTCTGTCGCACCTTCTAATAATATACCATTACTATGTGCAAACAAGTTGAGAGCATATGTTTTAAGATTTCTTAATCTAGGTCCGCCATATGCATAACCATTTCTAACTAATGTTCCTCGGACTGTATAAGTATTTAAGTCGTAGAAACTGTTTCTATTTCTTTGTTCTAGTTCTATTGTTGTTTCTGGAGATAAATTTAATTCTTTTTCGCTGTTTGTATTAGGATCGTTGAAGTCATCTGAAACAGTTACAGGTATACCTGTTCTTGCGACAGCTGATGATACTTTTGTTTTACCATCTAATTCGATACCATTACTCATAAACTTTAATCCAACACCTGTTCGTCTACCAAAGAATGTAGAGAATAGAGTATTCAATCTCATATAGATAGGACTATCAGATGTGCCAGAGAATAATCCAGAAGATAATGTGGCGCCAACAGGTTGTTTTATTTGGGCGTTTATATTTGAAGCAATATTAACTTCACCTGTTACATAGAATCCAGAAGGGTGAACTGCTTTCTTTAAAGCGTCTCGCCAGTTATTAATTGATTGACCAACTCTTATAACATAAGAATAGTCTTGATAGTATAAACTATCTTGAATCTTTTTAGTAAATTCTGATAAATGACCATCTTGATTTATATATTTTCCTCTTGTACTAACAACAGTTGATATTGTTCCTGTACCAGTAAGTTGATTAGATTTTATTACTAGAGCAGTTGTAGTGCCCGAAAATGTAATAGTATCTTCAGCAACTAACGAACTTGATGTTGCTGTGTATTTTAAAAGAGGTGCTGTAAAATCAATAACCGTTCCTGTTGCACCACTAATATTACTTGTAAATGTTTCACCTTCTGTTATTGTTCCTGAAACTGTTTTGAGTACAACATAATGAGGAAATAAAAATGTTGGAGCAGAAGTGTAATCTATTCCATGTTCAATAATATTAAGCGATGTAGCTCGACCAATCTCAGCACTAAAAGGTATAACGGTTACACTTGCGCCATCAAATGTTTCATCTAATAAATTGCCACCACTTTCTAACTCAATTCGACCTAGACCAGCAGTACTAGTTGATACAATAGTCACCGTTGATTCTTGCTCATCTAATATATTTCCAGAGCCTTGTTCAAATTCTATAAAACCGGGCAGCGAATTATATAAATTAGTTGCTATAGTTCCTAAATCAAAGGACTCATTAATGAAGTAATCACTACCAGAAGTTCCCAAATTTTTTTCTGCTACAAGCGAACCATCTTCATTCTCTAATGCAAACTGAAAGGTCTCTGGAGGTGAACCTTCTAATTCAATTATTCCTAAACGCTGTCTAAAGGTATCAGTTTCTAATCCTATAAATCTCTTCCCAGTAGTAATCGTTGCAGTTGGTAAAGTTGTGTAACCACCACCGCTTGCAACCATTCGTATGTCAGTTATATCACCAGTGCCTGTAGCATTTTCTTGTACAATTTTATCACCCACATATCCTTCATTTGCTACATTATCCTCTAAAACAATATGGTCATCATCTTCTATATTATATGGAATATCCAATTCAGATTCTTGACCAAGAAGAAAAGAGGTTTCAGATGTTTGTGAATCATGTTCTTCTAATAATATTTCACCAACTTCATTTTCTAATTCAATTCTAACTTCTCTTTCAATCATTTGAGAAGCAGAATCTAAAAACTTACCTATAGTACCATCACCATAATCTTCTAATAATAAATCACCAGAACCTCCGCCTGTAATTGTTCCTGATTCTAACTCAACATGAACATCAACACTACCTGTCTCTGGTGCAAATCCGCCATTAACAATAGAAACTTTTGCTTCAGCAGTTCCTGAACTAAATGTAACTGTATCTCCAATCTCATAATCACTACCACCAACATCAACTATAACCTCATCAACACCTGCACCTGAAATATCTAAAACTTGTACACGAGCACCACTGCCAGCTCCACCAGACACCGCAGCTTCATCACCAACTGTTAGTGTTGAACCGTCATTTGTTATTGTTGTAGTTGATAGTGCTTGACTTAATGTGACCTTAATAATTATATTTTCATCTTGTGAACTTTGTCCTTGAAGGACTTCTCCATTAATAAAAGTTCCAACTACTGTTTCTGGATTAATTTCAATCTCGGAAACAACAATTGACCCTTCTTGGAATATTGTAACATTTTCAACAATTGCTGAAGCATCATTTATGGTATCATCAGCAGGATTATTTGCTTGTGTAAGTTCTTGACCAATTAAAAATATAGGATTATTAAAGGCTTGTGTTGTTGTTTGAGTACAACGAATAAATGTATTTTTAGAAAACTTACCATCTGATACTCGTAACATATCCACAGTAGGTTTGTAAACACTTGAAGTGTCATTAAATAACAATCTAAAAAATGCTTTATGAGCTTTATCAGTTCCTTTTGCACGATATAGTGATTTAATATTTTTAATTAATTTTCTTGTGCTTAAAGCGTCAGCCGTATTTACAGGAATTGTATTAAGAAATTCCTCTTTCATTTGTGATAAGAAATCGCTTATTGTATGGTCAGGATCAGAGTAGTTTAAAAGTTGTTGGATATTTTCAATTGGGTTAGCACGATATCTACCAACATATGCAGTAGCACCTGATGTTGAGCCAGTAACCAACTCACCAGTAATCCAACCATTGTTGGCAGTAACCATATATCTAGAGTTAGTAAAATCTTCAGCTAAAATATTTGAGGTAGCACCAGAAGTCGATCCAGTGATTGTTTCGCCTTTTTGAAATGTTCCTGAAAAAGAAAGTTGTTCATCAACAAGTTTATCGCCAGCGTCTAAATTGAACCCATTTGTTCTATCTAGTAAAAGATAGCTGTCTATAGTACCTTCAGTCTCTAAAAGTATATTATCAATTTCGGTAAAAGATGTTAATGATAATTCAGCAGATTCTAAAAAAAGAAAATAAGAAGCAATAAATTCAGCAAATTTAGGATGATCTGTTAAAACAAATTCAGGTAATTGTTGCTTTACAAGATTAGATAATTTTCTCTTATTTGTTTTTTTAAATGTTGTCATTGCTATCCATTAATATGATGAATAACTGCTTGTTGTGGTGTATGATGTCCCTGCCTGTGAACTACCACTTTCTACAGTATCTACATCTCCAGTAATAGTTGAGTTAGTTGTATCTATTGATAAAACCTGATTACGAACTGGAACAATATCATTAGAGTTTGGAATAGCAAATACTCTAATCTGTGTACTAGCGACACCATCAACATTTGAGATGCTTGTTATATTTGCTGATGTTAAGATAACTTCTCCTGTAGTATAACTAACTGTTCCATAAGTTGAAGTTGTATATATTCTAGTTGTGCCATTTAAATAGTAAAGTCTTATATTTCCAGCACCATCATCATCTAAAAAATGCTCATTAACTGTATCGCCACTAATTTTAAAACCAGTTGATGAAATTACTCCACCTGCATCTGAATTATGTCCAGAGTGTGGGTTGTAAAATGCATTATTAAATGAAAGTGTGTATTTGAGTGCTGAACTTAAAGTTGGTATAATATACTTATACAGTTTAACTGTTGTGATATTACTTAAAATAGAAGTATCAGCATTATTAATATTTTCTGTTAATTTTGAGTGTCTAAAAATACCAGTGAAATTTTCCAATGTATTGTTACCATATGTTGATATAGTAGAAAGCACATTTGTTTGAAGTGTACTTACATCTTTTGATGTGGCGCCAGAATTATATTTAAAGTTAGTTGTAAGAGTTAAGTAAGTTGTTTCTGGATCAATAATTATAGGTGTTACAGAAGCAACAGCATATTGTTTAAGACTTGTTACGACACTTGCCTTTGTTGCTTGAGTTAAAGTAGATCCTGATTTTGCTTTAATCGAAATATAAACTTTACCATAATCAGGCACAGCGGCATCTTCACCACCATATACCTGTACAGATTGGGCATTTGCATATAAACTTTTAACTAAAACTTTGTAATCGTTTGCTGTGACCGCACGATCCTGTGCTGTATAATCTCTTGGTGCATTATATTTAATTGATGAAATTGATTCTGGATCTGATCCTTCAGAAGCATTACTTATAGTTGTTATTGTTGCACTTGAAAACCCACCAATAGTTCCACCTAATGTAAATGTTGTGGCACCATTTGCCTCTGCTCTATTTGTATTAATGTAATCCATAATAATAATATTACCATCAGCCACAACTTGTCCTAAAACACCATCACCAAAATAAACTTCATATCTCCCACCCTCAACTTCTTGTAAAAAATAAACTTTAGATGTTGAATCTATTTCTGTAATACCAGTTGCAAGTCTATATGTGTTTATTGTAGAATCAGATGAAGATTCTTGAATTTTGATAGATAGTGTTCTTGTGTCCACATTATCATTTGGTATAATAAATCTTTGATCTGTATCAGATGTATTAACAGTATATTTGTAATTTAAATATGTGCCTTCATAAATTGTAACATTATTGAAAACATAAACACCAGAAGCTGGTGTAATACTAATATCGGCGTTTGTTACAAAAGAATAACTTGTTCCATTCACAGTAGTTGAAAATTTTGTTCCTCTTACCATAGTAAGAGAAGGACCAGAAGCATTATTGACTGTAATATTAATAACAGCGGTTGATGCTGCTGCACTAGTTGGAGTATATCCCACTTGTTTTGCTAATGATACAACACTTGATCTTAAATCAGCACTATCTAAAAACATTTCATTTGCTAACATATTAGCATTGTATCCTAAATAGTGTGTGTTATAGGCAAGTACATCTAAAAGAACAGACATACCAGATCCTTCAAAGTCGTAATCTCTAAATTCGTCTTGTTGAGATAAGAAGTTTTTTAAATTATCTTTTATACCATCAAAATCTAATTCTGATATTTCTAATTTGGTTGCCATTTTATCTTAATCTTTCTAAAAATGTTTCTACTTGTACTGGTTCTGGATAATTAACTACATAAAAGGATATTGTAGCAGCATATGAATTTCTGTCTATCATTGGTTTTACATTAACTTGAACTAGTCTACATCTTGGTTCATAATTTTTAATTAATAAATCTATTTGTTTACCAATAACATGGGTCATTTGTGGAGATATATTTTCAAATAACATCGCTCTTAGATTAGACCCAATTTCAGGATGAAAAGGTCTTTCATAATGATTTGTATTAATCAAGTTTCTTACACTTCTTTTTACTGCCTCAACATCCGTAAGTTTTTGTATATCACTAGTTGCAATATTTTTTTGAAAATCTAAATCTAAATCTTTATATGTTCTAGAACTTCTTGAACTTTCGTTTGTTTGTGTAGCGTCATACCTTGACATTTAGTAATCTCTCCTTGGTATATTTATACCGTTAACCTGCAAATACATTTGATGATCCTGCAGCCACAGATGTACAAGCACTTATGCCGTCACCAACACGACCACAACCTTTACCATTAACAAACACAGTTCCTGATCCAGAGGTAATTCCTGCTGTATGTGCTGGACAAGGATCACCAGGTAGTAAATGAGTAGTATTCACATCACCTTGTCTTGACACACCTATGCCATTAGCAAATACATTTGAAGAACCTTGTGCTCTTGTCATACCACTACAATGTGCTACATCAGCATCACCAATTCTTGTTACAGCAGGCATTAATTTTTTTCTCTTTTCATTAACTCTTTTAACTTGTCGTTATAATTTTCCATCTCCTCATGTTCTTCCTCTGTATGAGGAGGTTCAGGAGAAGTAGGTTCAAATCTTATAACATTGTCAAAACTTTTAGGTATGTCGTCATAATCACTAAACTCTAAAAGTTCACCTTTGTCTTTAATAACAAAAACGCCTCTCATTATTTTTTCTTTGCAGTTTTCTTTTTAGTTTTCTTCTTTGTTACTTTTTTAACTGTTGGTGTTTTCTTTACTGGTTTTGCTTCTGGTTCTACTTCAGTTCCTTTGCCCAATTTTTTCCACAACTTTGATAAAAATTTCATAATAATCTCCTATTTCTTTTTAGTAGTTTTTTTCTTAGTTGTTTTTTTAACAGGTTCTGAAACCTCTTCAACAACTTCTTCAACGATAGGCTTTTGTACTAATGCAGGTTTGGTTATTTCCATACCATCAACATTAACTTTGCCTTCATTAACTAGTCTTTGTCTGTTCTCTAAATGTTTCATTTGAATCTTTTCTTTATTACCACCTGTATATGCTACAGCATGACCTTCTTCCATTAACTTAGAAGTTAATAAGTCACCTTGTGGTGTTCTGAAATCACCAAGAATACGACCAAACTTACCTTTCATGTTTTCCCCGTTACCTTTTACTTGTGATAATAGAGTTGCATCATCTCCTAGTAAGTGGCTTACTCTTTCTTTAGCAGCAAGACCAAAAATCTTTTCTATTGGATCGCTTGTTCTTGATTCTGGAGTATCAATGCCCATAATTCTTACTCTTTCGTCTCTGAGCCAGACACCAAATCCCAAATCAAGGTCTACATCAACGGTATCTCCGTCAATGATTTTAATAATTTTGCATTTATACTCGTACATTGGTTTTTCCCTTTAATTTTATATAAACTATTTATAAGAAATTTGCAAACCCCCTAAAATATAGTGATTTTACAGACTTTTTTGAATAAAAATGGATTTATTCCACAAAATCGCAGAAAATAAGGGTTTTTGCTGCCCGAAAGTGCTTGCATTACTGCTTTTTTCTGTTATAATGGATACATAATCGAAAAAATGACAAAAAAATTAAAAAAATCGCAGAAAATAAAGGGTTTTGAGTGTGCGACATTCTGCACCCCCAATTTGTTGAAAAATAAAGGTTTTTTAGACCATTTTTTTCTTGACTTACACATTGATTAGTGTATAATGGATACATAATCAACCAAACGAAAGGACTACAATATGATAAAAATAAAAAACCCTGCA
>Ga0209830_10004478_pt1 | contig 10155 bp, 8 predicted proteins | sample ArcticOcean_MG_C_12_FD_187439 | JGI IMG/M metagenome (GOLD analysis project Ga0209830, IMG submission 187439) | Marine microbial communities from western Arctic Ocean - ArcticOcean_MG_CB8_130 (SPAdes) (version 2) | ecosystem: Environmental > Aquatic > Marine > Oceanic | place: Arctic Ocean...
AGTGTTCCTTTTTGTACTAAAATAGTTGCAACTGCTCCCTGACCTTTTTGGGTAGTAGAATCAAGCACTACTCCAAAGGCAGGGCCTGAATGGTATGCTTTTAATTCTAATAATTCTGCTTCTAGTGCGACTGCTTCAAGCAACTCCTTAACACCATCTCCTTTTAGTGCCGAGATTGGAAGAAATTGCGTACTGCCGCCCCAATCATCAGGTACTAGATCTTTGCCTGATAATGCAGTTTTAACTTTTTCAATATCTGCTTCTTCTTTGTCCATTTTGTTTACAGCAACAACTATTGGAACACCTGCTGCTTTTGCATGATTAATGGCTTCCTCAGTTTGCGGTTGGAGACCATCATCTGCAGCAACTACTAAAATAACTATATCAGTTGAATTAGCACCCCTTGCTCGCACTTCAGAAAAAGCTGCATGACCAGGAGTATCTATAAAAGCAATAGTTCCATGAGCGGTTTCTGCTTGATAAGCACCTATCTTTTGAGTTATACCTCCATCTTCTCCAGCAGCAACATTACTCTTCCTTATAAAATCTAGAAGGGTAGTTTTTCCATGATCTACATGACCTAAAACTGAAATTACTGCATTTCTTGGAGTTTCTTCGCCTTCATAAGTAACCAGCTCCATCAGCCTATCTTCAACTAACTCTTCAGTGGCTGGCTCACCTTTATGTCCTAGCTCTTCAGTAAGTAAAATTGCTGTATCCTGATCTAATGGCTGATTAAGAGTAGCCATAACTCCCATATCCATAAGTTTCTTAACAGCCTCTCCTCCTTTAACTGATAAGAGTTGTGAAAGATCACTCACTGTTATGGTTTCTGGTATTTGTATGGTTTTAGAAACTTGCTCAGTAGGTTTTTCAAAAGCATGCTGCCCGTCCGTCTTGCCTAAGAAACTTTCGCCATCTATTTCTCTCTGTTCTTTTTTTGAAAGAGTCGTTCTTGGTTGCTTTAGTGCAGCTTTATTTTGATTAAGAGTTGTTACAGTAGTTGTTTCAGAAGATTTTGTTGAAGAAGTCTTTGCCTTTCTTCTTGTTACTAAAGTTTTGGATTCTAAATCTTTCTTCCTTTTGTCCTCTTCATTTTTTTTAGAAATCTCACTAGCAACTCTTTTTCTTTCTATTTCTTCAAAATTTATTCCAGATGAGCTTTTTTTTTCTAAAGATGAACCGTCTCCGCTTTCTTGAAGTATATTCTTTCTTTTTATTGCAACAGTATTGGTTGTAGGAATCTCTCTAGAGATGCTAGCAACAGAAGTCTTCTTTAAAGAAATTGTTTTAACTTTTTTTGTTTGCTGGTTTTTTAAGAAATCTAAAAGAATCTTCTTATCAGAATCATTAACTTCGTCGGTGATAGAAGACTGGGTTAATCCAGCCTCATTCATCTGAGAAAGTAAAACATCTGAAGGAGTCCCTACAATATTTGCTATTTTTTCAACGGTTAGTATTGCCATATATAATTTATTTAGTCTTCAAACCAATGAGCCCTTGCTTTCATTATTAATTCTGCAGCTTCTTCTTCAGAAATATCAATTATCTCTATAAGTTCGTCTACTGATTGTTCTGCAAGCTCCTCTCTATCTGTAATACCTTTTTGATTTAGTTCCAATGCGATTGACATTTCCATGCCTTCAACCGACATTAAATCTTCTGAATCACCCTCTTTGCCCGAGGTTAATTCCATGGCCAAAGTTAAAAGAGCTTCTTTAGATCTGCCAATAAGCAATTCTGCAATCTCTTCATCAAATCCTTCAATATTAGCTATATCGGAAGCACTTGCAGATGAGATTACATCAAGATTTATATAGCCTTGGTCAGCTAATACTTTTGCTACATCTTCATCTACATCTAAGTATCCTACAAGAGATTTTACTGTGGTTGCGCTCTCCTCTTCACCTTTTTGGGCTGCCAATTCTTGATCAATAACATTTAGCTTCCATCCGGTAATCTGGCTACTTAATCGAACATTTTGACCACTTTTTCCTATCGCTTGAGCAAGAGTATCTTGCGTCACCGCAACTTCCATTGTTCCCTTAGCCTCGTCTAGAACGATAGAAGTAATTTCTGCTGGACCCATTGAATTTATGAGAAGTTGAGCTGGATCATCATCCCATATAACTATATCTAGTCTTTCGTTGCCCAATTCACTGGATACCGCCTGAACTCTAGAACCTCTCATGCCTACACAAGCTCCAACAGGATCTATTCTGTTATCATTGGTTTTAACAGCAATCTTAGTCCTTGAACCAGGGTCTCTGGCTATAGCCTTTATTTCTATAACTTGTTCTGCAATTTCTGGTACTTCTATTTTAAATAACTCGCTCACCATTTCAGGACATTTTCTGCTTAAGGCAAGTTGAGGACCTCTATTTTCTCTCTCTTCTTCTTGTAAGATGGCTCTTAAACGATCTCCTATTCTAAATATTTCACCGGGTATTAGCTCATTTCTTGAAAGTATAGCTTCAGCTCCATCACCTAAATCTATTATCAGGAACTCTCTTGAAACTTTTTTTACAGTGCCGTTGACCAACTCCCCGATAAAAGATCTATATCTTTCTACTACTTGCGCTCTTTCTGCTTCTCTTACTTTCTGAACTATTACCTGCTTAGCGGCTTGGGCGGCTATCCTACCAAATGCAATATTTTCAATTTTTTCTTTATGAGTAGAACCTATCTCTAAACTATCATCTTTTAACTTAGCTTCATCCAAAAGAAGCTGTAAACCTGTATCTTCAAATTCTTCTTCAGACACAACATCCCAGATTCTGAAAGAATCATATTCTCCAGTAAGTTTATTTATTTGTACTTCTATATTTGAATCAGTGTCGTATCTTTTTTTTGTAGCTGCTGCTAGAGCTATCTCTATTGCTTCAAATATAGCATCCTTTGGAAGCCCCTTCTCACTTGAGACAGCTTCTGCAACTAATAAAATTTCGTTTTGCATATCTTAAACCTCTGTTGTATTTAAACTAGCTTTCTTGATGGAGCTGAAAGCTATCTGAATATCTTTGTCGTGCTGTTTAATTCTTAGTAAGAATTCTTTAACTTCTAAAAGTTCTCCAATAATAGTTTGATATTTATTTTCTTCTGTTAAATATTTAACTTTTATATTGTGACCTATGTAATTCGAATATTGCTCTATACGAAAAAATTTTCTGTCTATACCAGGAGATGAAACTTCTAACATATAGTCTTCTGACAACTCACCTTCTGCATCAAGTACTTTAGAAATATGAGAGCTTACTCTTTCACAGTCCTCTATTGAAATACCTTCGTTCTTATCTATAAATACTCTTAGAGTTTGATTTGACATCCTTCCAGATAGTTCTATACCCCAGATATCACAACCTAAAGAATGAATATCTTTTTTTATTATTTTTTCTATATTTACTGAATTCATAATATTAACTTAATAAAAAAGCCCATAAAGGGCTTATATTGGTAGCGGGGGCAGGATTTGAACCTACGACCTTCGGGTTATGAGCCCGACGAGCTACCAGACTGCTCCACCCCGCATCAAAGTGAGCGAAGTATAGGTTTATGAAGTCAAAGGGTCAAGAATATAAAGTTGGTGCCGAAAAGAGGATTCGAACCTCCACGAGCGTAAGCTCACTACCCCCTCAAGGTAGCGTGTCTACCAATTCCACCATTTCGGCTTTATCACTCAGGTATATTATCAGGTAAAATTCCAGACTCCTCTGCAGAAAAATCAACCCCTTCTAGCTCAATTTCAGCTGTATTATCAACTCTTGACTGCCAAGTAATGGTTAAACTTAATACTAAAAAGGCTGCAGCAAGAAATGCAGTGACCTTAGTTAGCGGATTTGAAGACGAACTCGAACCTAGCATGGTATTGCTAGAACCTGCCCCGAAAGCACTTCCTATATCAGAACCTTTACCCTGTTGCAGTAATATAATGAGGACTAAAACAACTGAAATTAAGATATAAAAGAATATTAATAAGTTTTCCATTTTTTTAATTTTATCCTGCTATTTGATTTACTATCTCAGAAAATATATTGACATCCAAAGATGCCCCTCCAACAAGGAGTCCGCTTACTTCTTTTAATGCAGATAACTCCAATGAGTTACTAAGGTTTACACTGCCCCCGTATAAGACAGGATAATTTATTTCTGATTTCTGAATAGATTTTAACTCATCTTTTATAAAACGGTGAACTTCTTCAATATATTTAGGGTCTGCATATTGTCCCGATCCAATTGCCCAGACAGGTTCATATGCGATGAAAAGATTATTTAAATCCACATCTTCAAGGATTGATAATTGTTTTTTTATGGTGCATCTAAAGGATTTTTTATTCTTTTCTTCTAGAGTTTCACCTACACAATAGATAATTTGTAGACCATATTTTTTTGCTGAATTGACTTTTTCTAAAAGAATTCTATCGTCTTCCTTAAAATTTAGTCTTCTCTCTGAGTGGCCTATAATAATAGATTTACAATGAAGGTCAGAAAGCATGGAGCCGCTTACCCCTCCTGTCAACGAATTAGATAAGTCTATATCAAAGTTTTGAGCACCCAAAATTATTTTCATCTTATTTTTATTTATCTCTTGCTGCGTAAAGTCCAAGTAACATATGGGAGGGCAGAACAAACATTTAGATTGCTTTTGAATTGTAAGGTTTTTTTGCAAGGACTCTAACCACAAAGATATCATGGATTTATTACCATTCATCTTCCAGTTGGCAATAACTTTTGGTGTATTATTATTCATACTAAAGCTGCTAAATCAGCCAGTTTTCTTGCGTAATCTTCGGCTAAATCTGAGTTCTTACTCTCTACCATTATTCTAATTAAAGGTTCTGTTCCTGAAGGTCTAATTAAGACTCTTCCTTCACTTCCAAGCTTACATTCAATATCTTTTAAAGCTGATCTAAATGAAGCATTCATTATGACTTTATTTACATCTGCAACCTTTATATTTATTAAAGTTTGAGGATATTTTATAAAATCTTTTAAAGACTCTTCTACATCAAATGAATCTTTTTTTATACATTCCAATACTTTTAATGCTGCTATAACGGCATCGCCTGTTGAAGAGGAGTCTAAGCAAATAATATGTCCCGAAGGTTCGCCTCCTATAAACCAATTATTTTTTAAAAGCTCATTAAGTACATACTTGTCACCAACTTCTGCACGTATAAAATTACAACCTGACTGCTCTAAGTAATTTTCTAAGGCCTTATTAGTCATTAGCGTTCCTACAATGCCAAAATTATCTAAAGAAGTCTCTTTGTTTGATGTTAATAAGTATAATAAATCATCACCATCAAGAACCTTCCCTGATTTTCCAACTACCAAAATACGATCTCCATCACCATCAAATGCAATACCTAAGTCATAATCTTTTCCTTTCATTGCTTTCAGAAGATTATCAGGATTTGTAGAGCCACAATTTTGATTTATATTTATCCCATCAGGTTCTGCAGAAATTTTTGTGACTGTTGCTCCTAAATCTTCAAATACTTTTGGAGCAATTGAATAAGTCGCTCCATTTGCACAATCTAGAAGCAGAGAGAGTCCTGAAAGATCAATTCCCTCTACAGAAGATTTACAAAAATTAATATATAACTCTTGTGCATCAGTTAGTCTGGTTGCCTTTCCTAGCTCTATGGATTTAGAAGTTAAAATAGGTTGAGTAATTTTTAATTCAATTCTTTGCTCTAAATCAGAAGAGAATTTATGCCCATTTCTATCAAAAAACTTAATTCCATTGTCTTCGAACAAATTATGAGAAGCACTTATTACTACTCCTGCCTGATTATTTTCTTTTGCTAAATAAGCAACTCCTGGAGTGGGAAGTGGTCCCAGTAACGTTACATCCATTCCTGCAGAAATAAAGCCTGCTTGCAAAGCAGATTCCAACATATATCCAGATATTCTAGTGTCTTTACCTATAAGTACTCTTGAAATTCCTTCTTCTTTCAAAACACTCCCAGCCGCCCAGCCAAGCTTAGTGACAAAAAGAGGGTTCATGGTTGAGTCAACCGGTCCTCTTATGCCATCGGTTCCAAATCTCCTATCTTTTGTCAGAGTTTGAGTCACTTTTTTAGAAGCACTGAGATAAGGAACTTTCAGTTTTAAATTAAAGGGTTTAACTCTGTTCAGCTGCATCGCCGACTTTCGGATCATTTTTATCAACATCTTTTGTATCAGTATAAGTTGCTGGAGCTCTAGGCTGACCACCTGCCATGATGTCATCTATTTGATAGTGATCAAGAGTTTCATAATCAACTAATGCTTTAGCCATTGAATGAAGTTCCTTTAAATTTTCTTTCAGTAAATCTGTGGCGGTATCATAACAATCTGACAATAATGCCTTTACTTCTGTATCTATAATTGCTGCTGTTGAATCTGAAATACCTTGTTGAGAAGTCCCGGCCGACCTGCCCAAAAAAGGTTCATCTGTTTCATTGCCATACTTAACTGGACCAAGCTTTGATGATAAACCCCACTTGGTAACCATATTATTTGCAATCTCTGTAGCCCTCTCTATATCGTTAGAAGCACCCGTAGTTATACCTTTTTTTCCGTAGATTAACTCTTCGGCTATCCTTCCGCCATATAGTCCGCAAATCCTATCAAGAAGGCTTTGGTGGCTGTAGCTGTATTTATCTTCTTCAGGAAGAAACATAGTTACGCCAAGCGCCCTTCCTCTAGGAATAATTGTCACTTTATAAACTGGGTCGTGTTCTTCTAAAGCTCTACCTACGATTGCATGTCCTGCTTCGTGATAAGCCGTCTTAAGTTTTTCATCTTCCGACATAACCATGGATCTTCTTTCAGCTCCCATCATCACTTTATCTTTAGCAAATTCAAGCTGTTCCATGCCTACTAATTTCTTTGATGTTCTAGCTGCTACTAATGCCGCTTCGTTAATGAGATTTGCTAAATCAGCTCCAGAAAAACCTGGAGTTCCTCTTGCTATAAAAGAGGCCTCTACATCTTCAGCTATAGGAACCTTTTTCATATGCACTTTTAAGATTTGTTCTCTTCCTCTAATATCAGGAAGTGGCACTACTACTTGTCTGTCAAATCTTCCCGGTCTTAAAAGGGCTGGGTCAAGTACATCAGGTCTGTTTGTAGCTGCGATAATTATTACACCTTGATTATCTTCGAAGCCATCCATTTCAACCAATAGTTGGTTAAGAGTTTGCTCCCTCTCATCATTACCTCCCCCCATGCCTGTTCCTCTGTGCCTGCCTACTGCATCGATTTCATCAATGAAAACAATACACGGAGCTTGCTTTTTAGCTTGCTCAAACATATCCCTAACTCTAGATGCTCCGACACCAACAAACATTTCAACAAAATCAGATCCTGAAATAGTAAAGAAAGGAACTTGCGCCTCACCTGCAATAGCTTTAGCTAAAAGGGTTTTACCAGTTCCTGGTGAACCTGTCATTAATATACCGGTAGGGATTTTACCACCCAATTTTTGAAACTTACTTGGCTCTCTCAGAAAATCTACTATCTCTTGTACTTCTTCTTTTGCCTCTTCTATACCAGCAACATCTGCAAATGTTGTTTTAACTTTTCCGCCTTCTAACATTTTTGCCTTGCTCTTACCGAAGCTCATTGGGCCAGATTTTCCTCCCATTCCTCCCTGCATTTGTCTCATAAAAAATATAAAAACGGCTAGAATGATAAGGATGGGAAAGCTAGCAATCAATAGTTGCTTTAAGATAGATTGTTCTTCAGGCTTTTCTCCTAATACTGCCACTCTATGCTCAGATAGTGTCTCGCTTAAGTCGTCTTGTAAAAAAGGAGGACGAACAGTTTCAAAACTTTCTCCATTAACTGTTTTACCTTTTAGTGTGTAGTTATCACTAGAGAATTCTACACTTAGAACTTGGTCACTTTCTACTTGAGAAATAAATTCTGAATAACTCAATTCAGTTGTCTCTTCTTCGCTAGAAAAATTACTAAAAACTGAAAACATAGTTATTGCTATGAAAAGCCACATCAATAGATTTTTTATTACTTCACTCATTTATTTTTTAAATTTATTCCTAAAATATACGTTTCATTTGAATTTGGTCTAGAAGAATCAGGTTTTCTAACCTTTACTTCTTCAAAAAAAAATTTAAGAAATTTTTTCGAATAATCCAAACTCTCTCCTTGAAAGACTTTAATTATAGTAGAACCACCTTTTTTTAGGAAATTTTTAATTGAAAATTCTACCTTTTCTAAGAGCTCAATCATCAAAGCATTATCTCTTTCTGCTATACCACTTATATTGGGGGCCATATCTGATAAAACAATATCAAAAGGTAAAATATCTTCAGTAAAATCTTCTTTGGTTAAATCCAAAATTGATTTCTGAAGCGAGCGTACCCCTTCAAGTGGTTCTGTTTTTTGGATATCGACACCAAAGACCTTGCCATCCTTGCCAACAATTTCACTGCTCACTTGTAACCATCCTCCAGGGAAACAACCCAAATCTAAAATAGACATACCTTTTTTTATAAGATTATCTTTCTTCTGAATCTCTTTTAATTTTAGAGATGACCTTGATCTATAACCTTCCAACTTAGCTTTCTTAGAGAAAGAATCTCCATCTCTGTAATTAGTTTTTAAGGAATTAGTCAACTTTTAGATATATTCAACATTAATTATTTCGTACTCTTTTGAGCCACCCGGGGTTTCAAACTTCACTATGTCTCCTTCAAATTTACCAATAAGGTTTTTAGCTAATGGAGACAAAACAGAAATCTTCCCTTCTTTCGCATTCGCTTCGTCTTCTCCAACTATCTTATAAATAATTGATTGAAAATCTTGCATGTCTTTAATAGCAACTGTTGTACCAAATATAACCTTTTCAGAAGCTTCAATTTTAGTAACGTCAATAATCTGAGATTCTGATAATTTGACTTCAATATCTTTAATTCTAGCTTCCATTAAAGATTGCTGTTCTTTTGCAGCGTGATATTCAGCATTTTCTTTTAAATCTCCAAACTCTCTTGCAGTTGCTATAGCTTCTACAACTTGAGGTCTGTCTTCAAATTTTAATTTTTGGAGTTCCTCTCTTAGGGAAGATTCTCCTTTAACTGTCATTGGGTACATAATAGTTTTATATTTTATTTTTGTAGTCTAGCATGAAGGTCCTGAAGTCGTTCAACAGACCAAGAGTCCTTATTTCTTATTACAGAACAAACTGCTTTTCCACCTTCTATGGTTGTAGTGCAATAGATCTTCTCTTCCAATGCGGTTCTCCTTATTGATGCAGAATCGAGAATTGATTGTCTTCCTTCGGTTGTATTTACAATAAGATTTACTTCTTTATTTTTCATTAGGTCAACTATATGAGGCCTTCCTTCTGCAACTTTTTTAACTATCGTTACGGGAATGTTCTTTGCAGAAATTGATCTTCCTGTCCCTTTAGTAGCTATAATTTTGAATCCTAAATCATGGAATTCCTCTGCAAGACTCCCTACTACATTTCGATCCGAGTCTCTTACGCTTAGAAATACAGAACCTCCGTTAAGTGGAATTTCTTCTCCTGCACTCAGTTGAGCTTTAGCGTATGCTTCAGAAAAGGTTTGACCCGTTCCCATAACTTCACCGGTAGACTTCATTTCAGGCCCTAATATAGGATCAACACCAAGAAATCGTGCGAACGGCAAAACCGCTTCTTTAACAGAAAAGTAGTCAGGAATAATCTGCTGTCTAAAACCTTGTTTTTCTAAGCTTATTCCGGCCATACACCTTGCACCAATCTTGGCCATAGACTGTCCTATGCATTTGGAGACGAAAGGAATAGTTCTAGAGGCCCTTGGATTAACTTCTAGGATATAGATCTCATCATTTAAGATAGCAAATTGAACATTAACTAACCCAATAACTCCTATCTCCAAGGCGATATTTTTTACCATATCATTTACTTCAGAAATTAATTTATCACTAAGGCTGTAAGGAGGCAGTGAACAAGCAGAGTCTCCTGAGTGTATTCCGGCTTGTTCTATGTGTTGGAGAATTCCTCCAATGACTACTTCCTTACCGTCACAAACGGCTTCAATATCTAGTTCTGTTGCTTGGTTTAAGAAGCCGTCAAGTAAAACTGGGCTTTTTTCACTAGCCTGAACTGCATCTATAAGATAGTTCTCTAAATCACTTTTTTTG
>Ga0209830_10004479_pt1 | contig 10154 bp, 10 predicted proteins | sample ArcticOcean_MG_C_12_FD_187439 | JGI IMG/M metagenome (GOLD analysis project Ga0209830, IMG submission 187439) | Marine microbial communities from western Arctic Ocean - ArcticOcean_MG_CB8_130 (SPAdes) (version 2) | ecosystem: Environmental > Aquatic > Marine > Oceanic | place: Arctic Ocean...
TGATTATATTTATGATGCTGTAATGGATGCTTCACCAACAGGTGCAGTTGAATTATTTCATGGTTATACTTATTCAGGAATTCCAGTTGCGGTAGCAGCAGCTCTTGCAGTGCAAGAAATTTTTGAAAAAGATGATATTTTTAATAGAGCAAAAAATTTAGCTCCTTATTTCCAAAAAGGATTGTTTTCTCTTCAAGATCTAGAGTCTGTGGATAATATTAGAGGATATGGAATGATGGGTGGGATTGATATGAAGCTAAACACAAAACCTGGTAAAGCAGGATTTGAATGTTTTAAAGCATGTTATGAAGCTGGTGTTAACTTTAAAGCAACTGGGGACTGTTTAATTATAGCTCCTCAATTTATCTGTGAAGAAAAACATATTGATGAAATTATTGATAAGTTAAGAACAGGTATTACCAACTACCAAAAAAATCAAAAAAACTAAAAACTTTAATAAAGTTTAAAGTACTGAAAAGGGAGAAAGTGTTATGAAAATTGGCGTACCTAAAGAAATCAAACCACAAGAACATCGTATTGGATTAACTCCTGATAGTGTTAAGACTTTAATATCAGAGGGTCATGAGGTTTTAGTTGAGAATAATGGAGGATTTGAAGCCGGTTTTGAAAATGAACAATACACAAGCGTAGGTGCTAAAATCATTGATAAAGCTGAAGATATTTTCAATGATGCAGATATTATTGTTAAAGTAAAAGAACCTCAATCAGGTGAAGTTAAGATGATTAGAGAAAATCAGATCGTCTACACTTATTTACATTTAGCAGCAGCTAAAGAACTAACTGAAGGTTTAGTTAAATCTAAAGGTGTTTGTATAGCTTATGAAACAGTAACAGATGATAATGGTAGATTGCCATTACTTGCACCAATGAGTGCAGTTGCTGGTCGTATGTCTGTTCAAGCGGGTGCGCATTGCTTGGAAAAAAATCAAAATGGTAGAGGACTTTTATTAGGTGGTGCCCCTGGAGTTGAAGGAGGAACTGTTGTTATTTTAGGTGGCGGCGTTGTTGGTGAAAACGCTGCAGTGATCGCAACCGGTATGAGAGCTAAAGTTCATATTGTTGATAAATCTGAAGCTAGACTAAAACAATTAGTTAAAATGTTTGGTGATAAAATTATCCCGGAGCAAAGTGACAAAATTGATTTAAACAAATTAGTAGCAGAAGCTGATCTTTTAATTGGAGGTGTTTTAATTCCTGGTGCAGAAGCTCCAAAATTAATTACTAAACCAATGTTAAAATTAATGAAAAGAGGATCTGTAATTGTTGATGTTGCAATTGACCAAGGGGGTTGTGTAGAGACGAGTAAACCAACAACTCACGGTGATCCAACTTATATTATTGATGATGTTATTCATTACTGTGTAGCAAATATGCCAGGTGGAGTTCCAAGAACTTCAACTATCGCATTGAATAACGCAACACTTCCTTATTTAGTTAAACTTGCAAATAAGGGTTACAAAAAAGCTTTAGGTGAAGATAAACATTTGCTTGCAGGATTAAATGTTTGTAAAGGTCAAGTAACTTATAAAGCGGTTGCTGAGGTTTTTGGTCATGACTATGTTGTGCCAGAAGAGGCAATTAAAATTTAATTAAATGAAGAAAACCCTTCCGAGCAGCACAAAAGTTGTTGTAATTGGTGGAGGAATAGCAGGATGTTCTGTTGCCTATCACTTAGCAAAATTTGGATGGAAAGATACAGTTCTACTTGAAAGAGACCAATTAACGTCGGGTACTACTTGGCATGCAGCAGGTTTGGTTGGACAACTCGGGGCTACAGCAACTATTACAAAACTTAGAAAATATTCTTTAAATCTTTATAAAGAATTGGAAAAAAAAACTGAATTATCAACTGGATTAAAACAAAATGGCGCAATTACAGTTGCAAGCTCAAACGAAAGACTTCAAGAATTATTAAGGCAAGCAACTGCTGCACAACTTTTTGATGTTAATGTTGAAGTTTTAGATAAACAAAAAGTTAAAGATTTATATCCAGTTGTAAATGATCAAGACATTTTAGGAGGTGTTTATATGCCCGAAGATGGCCAGGCTGATCCAGTAGGTGTGACAAATGTTTTAGCAAAAGCTGCAAAAATGGAAGGTGCTCAAATATTTGAAAAAACACCTGTTACTAAAATATTAATTAAAGATAATAGAATAATCGGAGTTGAAACCGAAAATGGTAAAATAAATTGTGAATATGTGGTGCTTGCAACAGGGATGTGGTCTAGACAAATTGGTCAAGATATTGGAGTTAGCGTGCCATTGTATCCAAATGAGCACTTTTATATAATAACAGAACCTATGAAGGATCTTCCAAAAAATCTTCCAGTGTTAAGAGATTATAATGACTGCCTTTATCTAAAAGAAGATGCAGGAAAAATGCTTGTTGGTATTTTTGAGCCAGGTGCAAAAAATGCATTTAAAGATAAAGGAATTGTTCCAAATGATTTTTCATTTGGAGAGTTTCCTGATGATTTTGATCATTTTGAACCTTATTTAGAAAAGTCATTTAAAAGACTTCCCTTGTTAGAAACCGCAGGAATAAGAAAATTTTTTTCAGGCCCAGAATCCTTTACACCTGATACTCAATACCTTTTAGGAGAAACAGCAGAAGTTAATAATCTTTTTACATGCTGTGGATTTAATAGCATTGGTATAGCAAGTGCTGGAGGCGCAGGAAGAGTTACTGCTGAGTGGATGATTAATGGACACATGAACGAAGATTTGTTTTCACTTGATATTAAAAGATTTCAAAAATTTCATTCATCTAAAAAATTTATAATGGAAAGGGTAACGGAAACTCTTGGTGACTTGTATGGAATGCACTGGCCTTATAAACAGTATAAAACTTCTAGAAATCAAAAATTATTACCTTATCATGAAGAATTAAAAAAAGAGGGAGCATGTTTTGGTGTATCGGGTGAATACGAAAGACCTATGTGGTATGCACTAAATAAAGAAAAGGCAGAATACAAATACAGTTTTGATTATCAAAACTGGTATCCTTCAGCTGAATATGAAACAAAAAATACAATTACAAATGTTGGTTTATATGAACTATCTCCCTTTGCAAAATATGAAATAATAGGAGAACAAGCACATAATGAATTACAAAGAATATGCACAGCCAATATTAAAAATGAAATAGGCAGATCAACTTACACACAAATGCTGAACAAAGCTGGAGGAATAGAAACAGACTTAACAGTTATTTGTATTGATAAAAACCATTTTAGAATAATAAGTTCAGCTGCAACCAGAACTCATGATAAAGCTCATATTATAAAACACTTATCACCTAATTTAGAATTTAAAGATATTACAGATGATCTTGTTTGTTTAGGAATTTTTGGACCAAAAAGTAGAAATTTAATTTCAAAAATTTCAAATGATCATTTTAGTAATGAAGAATTTAAATTTGGTTATGGTAAATTTATTAAAATTAATTTAAAAAAAGTTTGGGCTCAAAGATTATCTTATGTGGGTGAATTAGGATTTGAGCTTTATATAGAGAATAAAGATGCAAAAGAAATTTATCAGTTAATTGTTAAGGAAGGAAAAAATCATAATTTATCTCATTGTGGGTCACATGCAATGGATATAATGAGGATGGAAAGTGGATTTTTACATTGGGGTCATGATATTTCTCCAGAAGAAAATCAATATGAAGCAGGATTAAATTTTGCTATTAGCTATAAAAAAGAAACCGACTTTATTGGCAAAGTAAGTTTATTAAAAATAAAAGATCAAAAACAAAATAAAAAATTTGTTATGCTGTCACTTAAAGAGAGCACGCCAGGTAAACCTCTATTATTACATGAAGAGCCAATTTATCTTGGAGATAAGATTATAGGAAGAACGACATCTGGAAATTATTCTTTCAATTATAAAAAAAACCTATCTTTTGGATATGTAAGCTCAATACATTCAAATGAAGAACTTTCAAAAATGAATCTATATATTGAAGTAGCTAAACAAAAATTCCCAGCTATAGTAGAGGTCGCTCCTTTAAAAAATAAAAAAGCCAGATTTTTATAATTTTAGTTGTAACGCCTAACTAATGGTGATTAAATAATAACATGAACAAACGGTACTTTCATAATGGAAAAACAATTGAAAATAATATAAATATTAAAAGATTATCTGAAGTACAGCATATAAGTGAAAAAAAAATTGTAGACATTAATAAATTACTTAACAGAGTAAAAATAGAAAAAAAAAATGAAACACAAAAAAAAATCATTTTTTATAGCTTCACTATATTGTTAATCTCTTTATTTGGAACTTTGATTGCTCTCTTAAAGTGAGCAACTCTTTCAAATACTTGATTGCACTAAAAATAAAATCTATTATAAATCAACAATAATTAAGTGGCGGGGTAGCTCAGTCGGTTAGAGCGCAGGACTCATAAGCCTGAGGTCAGTGGTTCGATTCCACTTCCCGCTACCAAAAAAAAATGAATAATTTAAAAAAATCTTTTCAAGCATCACCTAAATACTCAATTAAATGGAGTAATTATTTCAATATATATGAAAATATTTTAAAAAAATTTGTTAATAAAAAAATTACAATTGTAGAAGTGGGCATTGGAGATGGCGGATCTTTGTTTATGTGGAAAAACTTTTTTGGTAAAAAAGCTAAAATTATTGGTGTTGAGTTAAATCCTGATACTAAAAAATTAGAAAAGTATGGTTTTAAAGTTTTTAATGGAGATCAATCTAACCCCAATTTTTGGAAAAAGTTTTATAAAAAAGTTGGAAAAATTGATATTTTAATTGATGATGGGGGCCATACTAACCTTCAGCAAATCACCACTTTAATGGAGTCCATAAAAAATATTAATAACGGTGGGATAATTGTTGTGGAGGATACTCATACTAGTTTTATGAAAAATAAAGGTTTTAAAAATCCTTCTAAATATTCATTTATAAATTATACAACATCATTAATCGAAAATATTCACAGACGAAACCCGATGTTAAAAAAAGAATTAAATTACTTTTCTAAAAAAATTTATTCATTAGAATTTTATGACTCATTGACTGTTATTAATATTGCAAAAAAAAAATTACTAAAAACTAAAAATCTTGAAAATAACAAAAAACTAAGAAATTATTTTGATGACTTTAGATTTAAAAAAGAAACAAATATTAAAAGTTCTAATAAAAACAATTTTTTGCTTAACTTAATTAAACTTAAAATATCAAAAAGAAGTTATTTGTATAGAATTTATGAAAATAATATAATAAAAAAATATTTAAAAACTATCAAAAATTAATTTTTTTTTTAATAATTTTAAATAATGATTAATATTCATTGATTGTTTTAACGGATAATCATTACCTAATAACTTTTTTGCAGAAATTTTTAAAACCTGATTATTATTTTTCTTTGCAAAACTATAGACACTTTGTGTTTTACCACCAACATTAATAATACCTTTATAATTAATTAGTTTTAATAAGTTCTTTGCCAAATCTTCATGGAACATAAAATTCATTTGAACATCGTTAAATGCTTTTTTATGTATGAATGGTTTTTCGGTCATGCAAATTCTTAGTATGAGAGATTTTTTGTACATTTGCACTGCACACTCGCCACCAAATTTAGATAAAGCATAATTGTTGATTGGTAAAACTGCATTATTTTCAGCATAATTTCCTTTGGTTCCTTGATAAACATAATTTGTAGAAAAATAAATTATTTTTATATTTAATTTATTGCATGCTGTTACAACATTTGATGTTCCTATTATGTTTAGTTTGATACTTTTGTTTATATTTTTAGTATGTATGTCCATTGGTCTTGATAAACCTGCGCAGTGAATAAAGTATTTAGATTTTGTTTTTTTAATATATTTTTCAATAGACTTAACATTTTCTATATCTAATTGTTTTTTTGTTGGAAAAAAAATTTTATCCTTAGTTTTAATATTCTTGAAGATTTTGCCAAATCTACCGTTCCCGCCTGTAAATATTATTTTTCTCATACTATTTTTGAATAAGGTGCATGCATTATAAGTTTGCTCTCATCTTCAATAAATTTTTTTCTTTTTTCTAAATAAATCTTTTTAAAAATATAAGTTTTTAATGGTTGTAATTTCAAATCTAAAAAATCCATTTTTTCATTTAATATTGTTCTCTTAAGTCGTGAAATAATATTGGCCATTCTAGTACTTTACAATATTTGTTAAACCAAAATGGAAGAAATCTTTCTGCTAAAAAAGCGTATAACCTAATATTGCCATAACCTTTTAAATCAAAGCCAAAAACTTTCTCACATTTTTCTAACCAACCAAAAATTGCCTTGTAGTAAGATCTCATAATTTTTTTTGATCTACAAATGAACATATTCGCTTTATTAAAGGATGTGTTGGTTTTTACGTAATTTCTAAAGTCTTCTCTATCATTATTATCCATTAAAGAAATAGCTCTATCCAAAATACCATTGCCATGAAACATATCAAAATGAAATCTTATAGTTCTTCCTTTTTTTAAAATTGATAATGGATTTCTTATAAAAGCTAATTTTCCATATTTTAAAACCTTTATCCATTTAATGCTTTCCAAACTTATATGATCTCCAAGAATTACATCATATTTTTCCCAATCAGGATAAATGTTATCCAAAATTTCATTTTTAATATTTTTTATTTTATGTATTTTTGTTAATTTTTTTTTCCAAAATCTTCTATACGTGCAAAAACCAATCCACTTATCATCAGGTATATTATTGAAATTATTTTTCCATAACCAGTAATGAAAAGTATATTCTCCATAATATTTATTTTTAAAAGAAATATTATCACCAGTATTATCTCTTAAATAATTTATTGCATATTTTTTTTCTCCAAGAGCAACTGGAATATAGTTTAATAAATCTATTTTTTTAAGAGCCTCATCTTGAATTGCCAAACAAAACATTTCTAAATTTTTCATTTTAGTAAAAAAAATTTTTAAAAGATAAACTTTTTGAGTCTTTTTTTGAAATTATTGGATTTTTAATAGGCCAATTAATCTTTAAATAACTGTCATTCCAAGATATGCCTATTTCACTATTAGCATCTCTATAATTTGTACATCCATAAACCACTATGTTTTCATTGTCCATAGTGAGAAATCCATGAGCAAAACCTGGAGGTATATATATAGACGTTGTGTTTTTATCACTTAATATAATCTTAAAATGTTTGCCAAAAGTTTTAGATTTTTTTCTACAATCTATTACTACATCTAAGATTTTACCTTTAACGACAGACAAGTACTTTCCTTGCATATTTTTAGTTTGCATATGCATTCCTCTTAATACATTCTTTTTTGATTTTGAGACAACAGAAAATACTATCTTTTTTTTAATATACTTTTCTAGATATAATTCTCTGAAATAGCCTCTTTCATCATTAAATTTTTTTGATTTGAAGATTGTTAAATCTTTAAATTTATTCTTAAATATTTTCATTTAAATTAATTTAGATAAGTATTTTGAATAATCACAGTTGCCATAAAATTTAATAGATTTCTTAATATGTACTTTGTTAATCCACTTATTATTTAGGGCAATTTCCTCCAAACAGGCAATTTTTACACCTTGTCTATTTTCAACTGCTGAAACAAAAGCACTAGTTTTATAATAATCATCCATTGACCCAGTATCTAACCATGCACCACCCCTTCCTAAAAAATTAGCATATAGATTATTTTGCTTTTTATATTTATTTAAAAGATCAACAATTTCTATCTCCCCTCTTTTTGAAGGTTTAAGTTTTTTAGAATATTCAATAACCTTATTGTCAAAAAAATACAGTCCTGTAATTGCCAAATCAGACAGGTATTTTTTAGGTTTTTCCTTGATGGATATAATCTTATTTTTGTTATTTATTTTAGCAACTCCAAATAACTCAGGTTTAGTAACCTTGTGCAAAAGAACTTTTGCACCTTTTTTTAATTTTGCAGAATTAAGCAGATTTGTTGATAAATTTTGGCCATAAAAAAAATTATCTCCTAATATTAAGGCCACATTGTTTTTACCAATAAATTTTTCACCTAATATAAATGCATCCGGTAATCCCCTAGGTGTTTCCTGCTCTTTATATGTAATTTTGATACCAAGGTTATCTCCATTAGGTATTATTTTTTTATACTGATTCAATTGCCCTTTATTAACAATAATTAAAATGTCTTTAATTTTTGCAAGCATCAAAATTGATAATGGATAAAAAATTAGAGGTTTATCATATATTGGCAACAGTTGTTTATTAACAGCTTTTGTAAGTGGACTCATCCTTGTGCCTTTACCACCAGCTAAAATTATTCCTTTATTAATCATTTTGTACCCAATCTTTTAACAATATCTTTTTTAGATATAGATTTGTAGTAGTTGTTATTATCAAGATACCATAAGAATGTTTTTTCCAAACCTTTTTTAAAGTTTATTTTTGTTTTCCATTGTAAATTTCTTAATATTTTTTTACTGTCAAGTGCATATCTTATATCATGACCTGGTCGATCTTTTACAAATTGAATTTTAACATTTGAACCAACTAAAAATTTTTTTTTAGCAACCTTTATTAATGCCTTACAAATTTCAAGATTGTTCAAGTTTTTATTTGAACCAATATTATAAAATTCACCAATTTTACCTTTTTGAAAAACTTTTATTAACGCCTCACAATGATCCTGAACATATATCCATTCTCTTGAATTTTTTCCATTACCATAAATAGGTAAACTTTTATTATTCAAGATATTATAAATTAGTTTTGGGATAAGTTTTTCAGGATGTTGTTTTGGTCCATAGTTGTTTGAACAATTTGTAACTATCGCCCGAATACCATAGGTCCTAACGTATGAACTCACTAGGTGATCAGAGGCAGCTTTGCTAGCAGCATAGGGCGAACTTGGTTTGTATGGAAAGTTTTCATGAGATCTTCCTTTTAATATATCCCCATAAACCTCATCGGTAGAAATATGAATTAACTTAACTTTTTTATTTGATTTTGAATATTTTCTAAAAATCTCAAGTAAATTAAAAACACCCATGATATTACTATTAATAAAACTTTCAGGACTATCAATAGATCTATCCACATGAGTTTCTGCTGCTAAATTAAAAATACCAATGGGCTTATATTTAAGAATAATTTTATTAAGTTTATTTTTGTTATTTAGGTCACATTTGATAAATTTATAGTTTGAATTTTTTAGGTACTCTTTTGTATTGTAAAAATTAGAAGAATAGGTAACCTTGTCTAAATTTATAACTTTAAATTTTTTACGGATTAATAGCTCAATTAGATTGCTACCTATAAACCCAAGACCGCCTGTTACTATTATTTTCTGCATGATTTTATTTATAATAATCGATATAGTAAGTATATATTAATTTACTTCAATAATGACATTAAGCTTAAATAACCTAACATTTATTATTGTTACATTTAAAAGTGAATATATAATTCATGAATGCATAGAGTCACTACCCAAAAATTCCAATATAATTGTTATTGAAAATTCAAATAACGAGGAATTAAAAAAAACCTTAGAGGAAAAATATTCAAAAATTAAAGTTATTATTCAAGAAAATAGTGGAATGGGGTCTGCAAATAATAAAGGGATCAAATTATGTAGGACAGAGTATGCCTTTATCATCAATCCAGATGTTAAATTTTACCAAGATACTTTAGAAGAATTAATTTCACTATCATCAAAATATAAAGATTATTCAATTTTAGCACCTATATCTGATGATATAAAGTACCCAAATTATAAAATAAATACAAAACATTTAATAAGTGACGATCCAGATTTACTAAGTGTTGACTCTGTAGATGGATTTGCCATGTTGATAAATAAGAATAAATTTAGTGATAATATTTATTTTGATGAAAATTTTTTCTTATTTTTAGAAAATGATGACTTATGTTTGAGAAAAAAAAAAGAAAATAGCAAAATATATGTTGCAAAAAAAGCAAAAATTAATCATTTAGGTGGTAAGTCCACCTCAATTATCCATGAAAAAGAAATTGAACTCTCAAGAAATTGGCACTGGATGTGGTCAAAATTTTATTTTAATAAAAAACATTATGGCTACCTAAAAGCGTTTTTAAAAAGCTTTCCCATTTTAATTACCTCTGC
>Ga0209830_10004480_pt1 | contig 10154 bp, 10 predicted proteins | sample ArcticOcean_MG_C_12_FD_187439 | JGI IMG/M metagenome (GOLD analysis project Ga0209830, IMG submission 187439) | Marine microbial communities from western Arctic Ocean - ArcticOcean_MG_CB8_130 (SPAdes) (version 2) | ecosystem: Environmental > Aquatic > Marine > Oceanic | place: Arctic Ocean...
TTCGTATGTAATTTTTAATTTTTCAAATTTTGTTTTAAATTCTTTATCAAAAATACTTTGAAAAATATCTTTAAACCTTCCATCATAAATTTTTAGAATGGTATTTTTTGTTGAAAGATAAACTGGCCATCCCTTAATTAAACCATAACCAAAACATGACCTCGCAAAGTCTTCAATTGATTTATCTAAATTATACATTGATAAAGCTATTCCAGGTCCAGGAAAATTAAAAACTTCATATTTTATTTCTTGGCTACCATCTTCAGCCGTCCATTTAACTTCCATTTTACCTTTTCCAGGAACTTTAAAATCTGTTGCTCTATACTGATCTCCAAATGCATGTCTTCCAATAATTACAGGATCAGTCCATGAAGGAACTAACTTAGGTATATTTTTACAAACTATGGGCTCTCTAAATACTGTTCCTCCTATAATATTTCTTATAGTTCCGTTAGGAGATCTCCACATTTTTTTTAAATCAAATTCTTCAACTCTTGCTTCATCTGGAGTAATTGTTGCACATTTAATTCCAACACCAATTTTTTTAATAGCAGCAGCTGAGTCTATTGTTATCTGGTCATTAGTATTATCTCGACTTTTCATACCTAAATCAAAATATTCTATGCCCAAATCTAAATATGGAAGGATAAGTTTACTTTTTATAAATTCCCATATTATCCTTGTCATTTCATCACCATCAAGTTCAGCAACTGGGTTTTTTACCTTAATTTTAGACATATTTGATTAATATATATTAGTAATTGTAATTTAGTGCTTTATATACATATTAATAAAAAATTATCAAATAGAAGCTTATGTTAGAGAAAGTTTTTCCAAAGATACATTCCGAAGGTTATAAATTTTTAGCTATAGCTATTTTTATAACTATTTTTTTATATTTTTTAAGCACTTTTCTTGGTTTAGTTGGTTTGATTTTATCTGTATGGGTTTATTATTTTTTTAGAGACCCAGAACGAATTTCAATAAATAACGATAATTATTTAACAAGTCCAGCAGATGGTGAAGTTTTAATGGTACATGAAGTGGATGGCCCAAAAGAATTGGGATTAGAAGGTAAAAAATTTACAAAGATTAGTATTTTTATGAATGTTTTTGATTGTCATGTTAATAGAACACCATGTGAAGGTAAAATTTCAGAAATATTTTATAAACCAGGAAAATTCTTAAATGCTTCACTAGATAAAGCGAGTGAAGATAATGAAAGAAATTATTATAAAATAACAAACAATCAAAGTGAAGATATTATTGTTGTTCAGATAGCAGGGTTAATTGCCAGAAGAATTGTATGTGAATCTACTAAAGACCAACAACTTCAACAAGGTGAAAGAATTGGAATGATTAGATTTGGAAGTAGGGCTGACGTGTATTTTGAAAACTATGAAACTCTGGTAAAAGTAGGACAAAAAACAATTGCCGGCGAAACACTATTAGCTAAAAGGTAGTTTATGGAGCAACCTAAAAATAATTTTAAAATAGTTTCTGATAAAAAAGCAAGAATGATCCTTCCTAATGCAATCACATTGATTGGAGTTTGTATCGGTTTAACTTCAATTAAATTTGCTTTAGATGGTAAATTTGCACTTGCCATAGTTGCAATACTGTTTGCAGGATTGATGGATGCATTAGATGGAAGAATAGCAAGATTAATTAAAGGAACTTCTAAAATGGGTAAAGAACTTGACTCCCTAGGAGATGTAATTAGTTTTGGTGTAGCGCCTGCTTTTATAATGTACTTTTGGAATTTACAATACCTAGATAAATTAGGTTGGTTTGTTTGTTTAATGTATGTGGTTTGTGTAGCCTTAAGACTTGCAAGATTTAATGTTAGCTCTGAAGAAGAAACATCCTGGAAAGATAATTTTTTTGAAGGTGTGCCAGCACCAGCAGGAGGGATTGTGGTTTTAATGCCTTTAGTATTAAGCTTTAGTGGATTAGGGGAATTTTTTTTTACAATTAACTATGACCTGGTAGTGCCAGCATTTTTTATTATAGTTTCAATACTATTGATAAGTACAATTCCAACATATTCATTCAAAAAAATAGTCATACCGAGAGCCATGACAAAATTTTTATTATTTGGAATAGTTTTGTTTTTTGGAGCATTATTAGTCTACACATTTAAAATACTAGCAATTACTACATTTTTATACTTATGCTTAATTCCAATAAGCTTTTTTCACTATAAAAAGATAAAAAAAGAAAAAAATATTATTACTAACACAGATGAGAGTGATGATTTAGAAGACATCTTGTAAATGAAAAAAAATGTAATTGTTTCATTAGCTGACTCAAATTATTTTGAATTATTAAATGAATTAGTTGATTCTATTAAAAGTTTTGAAAAAAGCAAAGATACAGCGATCTGTATTTTAGATGCAGGACTAACAAGTCAACAAAAAATAATATTATCAAAAAAAGTTGATGAAATTAAATCAGCTGAATGGGATATAGAGGTTTCAGCATTTAAGGTTAAAGGAAAAGAATGGTTAAAAAGCCAAGTATCGAGAGCATTTTTACCAAAATATTTTCCAAACTATGAAAAATACTTATGGATAGATTGCGATGCCTGGGTCAATGATTGGGCCTCTGTTGAATTGTATTTTAAGGCTTGTGAAAATGGTAAATTAGGAATTACCCAAACATTAGGGCCCGGTTATAAGATAATGTCCAAAGTTAACTGGCTATTTGGTAAAGTGGCAATAATTAAATCACAGAACTTTAAACATGCAATTAAATCTAAAATTGGGCTGTCTAAAGCAAGAAAATTAGCTTTTGCCCCACACATAAACATAGGTGTTTTTTCGTTAGAGAAAAATTCATATGGTTGGAAATCATGGCAAAAGAATCTTGAACAAACATTAAAATCTGGGAATATTTTTGGTTCAGAAGGTCTAGCTATTAATATGTCTGTGTATATAGATGAATTAGAAACTGAATTTTTACCACTAAATTGTAATTGGATTGCTAGTAATTTATTACCAAAATTTAATGAGGCTGAAAATACATTTGTTGAACCTTATTTACCAAACTATAAAATAGGAATAATGCATTTAGCAGCAGGAATTTGGGATGGTGATAAGGATATGAGATTAGATAAGAATATCCAAATTAAGATTCAATCTATCCAAAAAAATTCATTATCCAAAAGTTTAAGATTTGGCTTATAATTGAAAAAAAATAGAATATCAAAAAATTGGATTAATAAACAAAAAAGAGACATCTATGTTAGACAATCTCAAGTAGATGGTTACAGAGCAAGGTCAGCTTATAAATTAATAGAAATTGATGAAAAATTTAAGATATTAAAAAATGGAATATCTGTAATTGATTTAGGTGCATCACCAGGTAGTTGGTCTCAATATATTGCAAGAACAGTAAAAAGTGGAAGGTTAGTTTCGGTTGACTTAAAGGGAATGGAAGAAATTGAGAATACAATTCAAATCAAGTGTGATTTTACAGAGGTAGTTGCTAATGAAAAAATTAAAGGATTTTTTAAATCAAAAGTTGACGTTGTCGTATCGGACATGGCAGTTAATACAACAGGTATAAAGGATATTGATGCAATCTATACTGGTGAACTAGCAATGGAAGCAATGAATTTCTCTAAAGAAATGCTTGTTAAAGAAGGACGCTTTGTCTCTAAAATTTTTTTAGGCTCATCATTTAATGAAATAGTAGCCTTAGGAAAAAAAATATTTAAAGAAGTGAAGGTATTTAAACCCAAAGCTAGCAGAAAAGAATCTAAGGAAAGCTTTATTATTTGTAAAATATTAAGATAGAGACTTTAATTTTAAAAAGAATCGTATATAAATTATTATGGATCCTATAAAAGAAGCTCTCACCTTTGATGATGTAACAATGGCACCAAAATACTCTGAAGTTTTACCTTCTGAAGTAGACACAAGTGCCAAGTTATCAAAAAACTTAATACTTAAAATACCTTTATTATCCTCTGCTATGGACACTGTTACTGAAAGTAAAATGGCTATAGCTATCGCTAAAGCAGGTGGAATTGGAGTTATTCATAGAAACCTAGATATTAAAAAACAAATACAAGAAATTAAGAAAGTAAAAAAACAAAAGCTTCTAGTAGGAGCGGCAGTAGGTGCGGGGCCCCTAGAACTTAAAAGAGCAAAAGCAATTCTTAACGAAAATATAGACCTAATTGTAGTAGATACAGCACATGGGCATAGTAAAAAAGTTGCAGAAATAATTAAAGCAATAAAAAAAATGAAAACGAAAAAAACTACTTTGTGTGCTGGAAATATTGCTACAGCAGAGGCTGCTAAATTTTTAATAAAACTTGGTGTTGATATTGTTAAAGTTGGAATAGGTCCAGGCTCCATTTGTACAACTAGATTAGTAGCAGGCATTGGTGTTCCACAATTAAGTGCGATTATTGAAGTAAAAAAAGGTGTTAAAAATAAAAAGACAAAAATAATTTCTGATGGTGGGATTAAGTATTCTGGAGATATTGCTAAGGCATTATCTGCAGGTGCAGATGCGGTAATGATAGGATCTTTATTTGCTGGGAGCTTAGAAACACCTGGAAAATTAATAAAAAAAAATAACAAGTTATACAAAAGTTTCAGAGGCATGGGCTCTGTAGGAGCCATGAATAAAGGATCTGCTGATAGATATTTTCAAACAAAACAAAAGGATACCTCTAAATATGTTCCAGAGGGTGTTGAAGGTTTTGTAAAATATAAAGGAAATGTCAAAAGTATAATTTATAAATTAATTGGTGGTCTTAAATCTTCTATGGGCTATCTTGGAGCAAAAAAAATAACTTTTTTAAAAAATAAACCTAACTTTGTAAAAATAACTAAAGCAGGATTTTATGAGAGCATGGTTCACAACGTTGATGAAGTTAAAAATGAAAGTAAATACTAGTGATTAAAAAATATAATTTAATAATGGTTCTTTTTTTTTCAGTGAGCTTAATAGGTAATGCATTAAGTGAAAATAATTTTTACTTAAAAGCAAAAAAAAATTATGATGAAAAAAATTATGATGAATCAAAGTTTTTATTTCAAAGAAATATAGTTTTTAACCCCAAGGATGAAAATTCATATTTATATCTAGCAAAAATTTATAACTTTGAAGAAAACGAAGAAGAAAAAGAAAAAAATATTAATACAGTACTTTTGTTGAACCCTATAAATGAAGAAGCAATTTACATCTTAATGGAAATAGAACTTAAGAAATCAAATTATTTAAGAGTTCGTGAATTAGTGGAAAGCTTTACTAAAATATGTATAAAATTATGCAATAATAAAGATCTAATCTTAGAATCTTTAAAAAATTTAGAACCAAAAAATGAGTCTTAATAGCAAGTTAAGTAAAGTACTCATAATTGATTTCGGCTCACAATTTACCCAGTTAATTGCCAGAAGAATAAGAGAGTTAGGTATATTTTCGGAAATAGTCAGTCATAAAAAAATTAATAGTAAAAAAATCCTACTAGAAAACACAAGGGGGATAATTCTATCAGGAGGCCCTTTAAATGTTTATCAAAATAATAAATTTAACTTTGACAAAAAAATTTTAAAGCTTGGTTTACCCGTCTTAGGTATATGTTTTGGTCATCAAATTTTATCTAAGGAATTAGGTGGTCGTGTTAAAAAATCTAACCAAAGAGAGTTTGGATTAGCAACTATTAACAAGGTTTCGAATAGTATTCTAACTAAAGATTTTTTTAATAAAAAGAATGTAAGCAATGTTTGGATGAGTCATGCTGATCAAGTTTCAAAAATGCCAGCAGGCTTTAAAATAGTTGCATCTTCAATAAATTCTAAATTAACTATAATAGAAAATTCAAAAAATAACTTTTATGGAGTTCAATTTCATCCAGAGGTAACTCATACAATTAAGGGAAAGATTTTATTACGTAATTTTTTATTTCTGATATGTAAAATGAAAAGAAATTGGTCACCTAAAGATCAAAAGTTAAAATTAATAAATGAAATTAAACAACAAGTTGGTAATAATAAGGTAATCTGTGGTTTATCTGGTGGAGTTGATAGTAGTGTAGTTGCACAACTACTAAGCAATGCCATAGGAAAAAAATTAACATGTATATTTGTTAACAATGGTCTACTAAGAAAAAATGAAGAAACACAAGTAATAAACACATTTAAAAAAAAGTTAAAAATAAATTTATTATATGTGAATGCTGAAAAAGAATTCATCAAAAAACTAACAAATGTATCTGACCCAGAAAAAAAAAGAAAAATTATTGGGAATTTATTTATTAAAATATTTGAAAGATATGCAAAAAAAATAAAAAATGTAAAATTTCTTGCTCAAGGGACTTTGTATCCAGATCTAATCGAAAGTAAGTCTGTAACAGGAAGTCAAACTTCTAAAATAAAATCACATCATAACGTTGGTGGTCTCCCCAAGCGAATGAAGCTTAAATTAGTCGAACCGCTTAAGTTTTTATTTAAAGATGAAGTTAGAAAATTAGGTTTAGAACTCAATCTATCAAGTGATATAATATCTAGACATCCATTTCCTGGTCCAGGATTAGCGATAAGAATGCCAGGAATTATAACTATCGAAAAAATAAAGATTTTAAAAGAAGCAGACCACTACTTTATTAAAGCTTTAAGAGATAATGGTTTGTATCATAAAATTTGGCAAGCCTATGCAGCATTACTTCCTGTAAAAACCGTTGGTGTAATGGGAGATAATAGAACTTATGAACATATCTGTCTTTTAAGAGCAATTACTTCTGAGGATGGCATGACAGCAGATTTTTTTGATTTTCCCAAAGGTTTTATGCAATCAATTTCCAATCAAATTATTAATAATATAAAAGGTATAAATAGAGTGGTTTATGATGTTACCTCAAAACCACCTAGTACTATTGAGTTAGAATAAAAAATTAAATGAAAAATAAATTTAATAAATTATCTAAAAAAAAGAACAAATCTAAAATAGTTTGTTTAACAGCCTATTCTAAAAATATTGCGCAAATTATAGACAGTCATTGTGACATTGTGCTGGTAGGAGATTCTCTAGGATCCGTCTTGTATAATTATAAAACAACAAGAGCTGTAACACTTAATACAATGATAGAGCATTCCAAGAGTGTGAGGATGGGAATTAAAAAAAGCCTTATGGTTGTGGATATGCCTCATAATACTTACAGGAATAGTTCAGAAGCTTTAAAGAACGCAAAAAGAATAATTTCAAAAACACAATGTGATGCCATTAAATTGGAAGGTGGTAAGAAAATTTATCATATAATTAAGAAATTAATTAAGAATAAAATTCAAGTTATGGGTCATCTGGGTGTCCTTCCTCAATCTGCTAAAAACTTTAAGGTTAAGGGAAAAAAGATAAGTGAAAGAAAAAATATTTTAAAAGACTCAAAAATTTTAGAAGAATTAGGAGTCTTTTCTATTGTGCTAGAGTGTGTGGAAAGCTCTCTTGCAAGAGAAATTACAAAAACTATAAAAATACCAACAATTGGGATTGGTGCATCTATTAACTGTGATGGACAAGTTCTGGTCACTGATGATTTAATTGGATTGAATCCAATAAATGTAAGATTTGTTAAAAAATATGCTAACATTACAAAACAAATCAATTCTGCTATAATTAAATTTAAAAAAGATGTTACGAGAAAAAAATTTCCTGGTAAAAAACATAGTTATTAAAATATGAATTTTAGTATAGACGAATATAAAGCAAGATTAAGAAAAGTACAAAGCTCAATGCAAGAAAAGGGTATAGAGCTATTGATCTCTAGTGACACAGCTAATATGAACTACTTAACAGGTTATGATGCTTGGTCATTTTATTATGCTCAAGCGGTTGTGGTACATGTTAATGCTGAAGAACCGCTATGCTGGGTGAGAAAACAAGACTCGGGTGGTGCCTACATAAAAACTTATTTAAAAAAAGAAAATATTTTAGTTTATGATGAGAAGTATATTCATACATGGCCACTTCACCCGTATGATAATTTAGTAAAAATTATTAAAGAAAAAAAGTGGGACAAACTTACAATAGGTTTAGAAATGGATAGTCACTATTTCACCGCTTATTGTTACGAAAAAATTAAACAAGGCTTGCCAAATGCAAAACTTAAAGACTCTGAAAGACTTGTTAATTGGGCAAGAGTAGTAAAGTCTAATGCTGAGATTAAACTCATGCAATCAGCAGCAATAATTTCTCAAAAGGGGATGCAAACAGCAATTGATGTAATAAATCCTGGTGTAAGACAGTGTGATGCTGTTGGTGAAATTCAAAAAGCTTTGTTTTATGGAACTCCAGAATTTGGAGGTGAATACTCTAGTATTGCAACTTTATTACCAACAGGAAAGGGAACATCAGCATCACATTTAACAGCAACACAAGACAAATTTGCTGAAGGAGAAGCTACAATTATTGAACTTTCAGGGGTATATCAAAGGTATCATTGCCCAATGGCCAGAACAGTTTTACTTGGTAAGCCAGATCAAAAAAAAATTGATACCATGAATAAAACAAATGAAGCATTACAAGCTGGTATCGATGCTGCAAAACCAGGAAATACTGCAGATGATGTTGCTCAAGCATTCTGGAAAATATTAGATAAATATGGGATAGAAAAGACATCTAGAACTGGTTATTCAATAGGTATCGGTTACCCACCCGATTGGGGTGAGCACACTTTAAATATATCAAAAGGTGATATGACAATTTTAGAACCAAATATAACTTTTCATATGATCGCAGTGATGCAATTTGGTGATTGGGGAGTTGAGGCTTCAGAAGCTATAAGAATAACTGACAAAGGATGTGAGTTATTTTGTAATTTTTCCAAAGAATTACACATCAAATAACTAAAATAAAAAAACTTGATAAATATCTCTACAAATGTTTTAAATCCCCATGTCAAAAAACTCTGAATTTGTAAAGTTTGATAATGTAGACAAAAGCTACGATGGAAAAACCTTGGTTGTTAAAGGTTTAAATTTAGATATTGAAGAGGGTGAGTTTGTAACCATGTTAGGACCCTCTGGTTCTGGCAAAACAACTTGTCTAATGATGTTAGCAGGATTCGAAACTGCAACTAATGGAGAAATTTATTTAGACAACAAAGTTATTTCAAATATTCCACCTCATAAAAGAGGAATTGGAATGGTATTTCAAAATTATGCTTTATTTCCACATATGACAGTTTATGAAAATTTAGCATTTCCATTAAGAGTTAGAAAAATTCCAAAAGATGAGGCTGATAAAAAAATTGATAAAGCTTTATCAATGGTATCTCTGCAGGGTTTTGAAACAAGAATGCCTATGCAATTATCAGGGGGACAACAACAACGTGTAGCAGTAGCAAGATCATTAGTTTTTGATCCACAATTAGTATTAATGGATGAACCATTAGGAGCATTAGACAAAAATTTAAGAGAAAGTATGCAATATGAAATTAAACATATTCATGAAAGTATTGGTGTAACAGTTGTCTATGTAACACATGATCAAACTGAAGCTTTAACAATGTCAAATCGTATTGCAGTTTTTAATGATGGAAAAGTTCAACAGCTTTCAAGTCCCGATGAACTGTATGAAGCACCTGAAAATTCATTTGTAGCAGGATTCATAGGTGAAAATAATATATTCAATGGAACTGTTAGTGATATTGCTGGGGATACTTGCAAGGTTAAATTAGAAAATGGTAATGAGATATCAGCAAACCCAATTTCAGTTAAAGCTAAAGGAGATAAAACAACTATTTCTTTAAGACCAGAAAGAGCTTTAATTAATCCAAAAGATAAAATGGATAATAATCATCAAGGTAAAATTAAAGAAGTTATTTATCATGGGGATCATACAAGAGTTAGAATTGATGTATTAGGAAACGATCAATTTATTCTAAAAATTCCAAATAGCACTTCAAACCTAGATATTAAATTGGGAAACCAAATTAATGTTGGCTGGAACATAAAAGATAGTAGAGCTCTAGACCCAAAATAATTAATCAAAATTTTCCCAAAAAATAAAGGCAAATTGGTCATAATTGGCTGTTGACTCATCTAGCTGATCTTGTTTTACTTTCACTTTATAAAAATACGTTAACGTTAAATAGGAGAGAAAATGAAAAGAATAAGTAAACTATTAATAGCCCTTTCTTT
>Ga0209830_10004482_pt1 | contig 10150 bp, 6 predicted proteins | sample ArcticOcean_MG_C_12_FD_187439 | JGI IMG/M metagenome (GOLD analysis project Ga0209830, IMG submission 187439) | Marine microbial communities from western Arctic Ocean - ArcticOcean_MG_CB8_130 (SPAdes) (version 2) | ecosystem: Environmental > Aquatic > Marine > Oceanic | place: Arctic Ocean...
TTGTGATAAGTTGGTATTTATGTACTTCGATGTTTGGTGGCAGCTAAACATGAAACGAAGCAACTCACTTTCTTCGCTATTTGTCGATGACGCGATTTTCTTTCTAGTGACAATCGTCCCTCTGATATATTTCTTCGGTGCAAATTTTTTACTTTTAGGCTGCGGTTCTCACTTGGTGTCAATATTTTGTGCGGGAATTGCGTACGATTCGACACTGAACGTTTCTCGCGCGTTTTTACTCACACTGGGTGTCACGGCGTCAACCTTTGTCGATCTCATTTTGCTATTGTTCTCAGCTTGCCAGTACCTGTCGACAGATTTATGTTGTAATGCTCTTTCGTTAATCGGAATAACTTGTTTTGCGAAATATTATGACGCCATGTTGGCGATTTTTCTGTTCCCTGTCAGCGTTTACAACTTCGTGAAAGGAATCGCTCGTTTGCTCAAAATATGGAGTTCTATTTCCGGCAAGGGAATGATAGGTTTTGGACTCGCCTTTGTTGTCTGCATAAAAATTGTCTATTTTACTCTTGTCTTCAATGAGGGCGATGATGCTTTGCTCTTGTCGTTAATGTACTCTGCATTTGCTGCGTCCGCGGCAACGTTGGATTGGAAAAATGCAAGAACCCTGCTTTTGTGTTTCCTTGTTGATCACATCATGTTAATTCTACAAGCACGGAGTTATTTTGATAACTCTAGCATACCGCTTGTTATCGTGTCATTGGTCAATCTGAGCTCGAGTACAACACTTGTGCTCTGTCTGCCTACAGTTGTGAGCAGGTGGGTGATGTTCTACGTACTCGCTACTGCTTTTTCGGCAATATACATTTGCAGTTGGCTCTGGGCTTCATGGTCCATCGTACACGTCACACTCCTGGTTCCCTATTTCATATTCACTGTAACGCGCGCTGTGGCGTACCGCGCCAACTACTACTTCGCGATCATAATCTTCTCCTCGACGTTCATATTTTCTGATTTTGCAGCGATGATTTACATGCTGACCAACGGATGGCTTTCGATCGGGTTGACGCTTGTGATGGCGTTTCCGTTGCTGGTGTCGGTCTACACATTGTGTGAAGTGTGGGATCGGATAAATATTCTCGAAAAAACGTTCAAGAATGCCGTTGCAAACTACCACGGTAACACTACAGAACTGCGCAAAACCCCTTCCGAAGTACAGAGGATGGAGCTGAAGGCTTCCTTATTCTTTGACACACACAAAAACGAAGAGGTCTCGGAAATTGTGGAGAAAATTGCCGAGCTCTTTGACGAGGAGAGACCAGTTGTTTGTGAGATGATTTTGTTCCTTCGCGTTGGATCCACCGTCCTCGATGCTACGGTTTCTTCGGAGTTAACGAGTGATGTGAATTTAAGACTTATGAATCTGACGCCGGATTTGTACAACGCGAACGCATACTCTGAGTGCACCATGGCATACAGTATGCACGAAACGCAGGAATCGATACTCTCGTCTGTTATCGCGTCATTTGAGCACCTGTACTCCGCACACACTGTTGGAAACAAACGGAAAGAGATGGCTAAGAAGGAGGTCAAACGAAGGTTCATATTTCTGGCCTCTACGCGCTCCTTTGAGTTTGCGTCCGATCTAGAACGAAAAGCAACAATTTGGAAAATAGCCAGAGACATTTAAAGGGACCTGAAGGCCTACGCTCTATAGATGGAATCCGAGCATGTATGCCTGGGTATTGTTTGCCCGTTTGTTGTGGATACGGGGGAGTCTCTTGTCTGTTCGGTCACCGGCATATGCGTTGGCGACGTCATGGTCGCTTCGTTCGACTATTTAGCTTCGAGTTCAACCTACAAAAGTCTGGAAGTTGCACCGCAACATCCAAGCCTAATCAAGCATACGTGCGTGGCAGAAACGCGACGCGAAGAAAATACCTTTGGAGAGAGCATTTGGGCAGATTGCTTTCGAGTGATTTCTGAACTGATCTGTCATGAAAAGAAACCCATCTCAACAAATATAGGATATGAAAAAGCGTTTCAACGTGCCGTCCTGAAGTTCAAAAGGAAACCGGACGGTAAGCGAAGATTCGCACATTCACTGTTTTACCTGGTAAAGGAAATATCAGATATGGACACTACGGACTCGCTGGAAGAGTGGAAACGTGCTCTGACGAAACGGTGTGTCGACTGCTGCACGCTGTGTGTGAGCGCAATGGCACACAAAACAAAAAACAAGATAAAAAACACATACATGTGTCTCGCTGTGCTTTATTTGCTCAGACAGGGACTATGTGTGAAGGGGACTCATGTATGTCAGAAAGACGAGTTTGTTGCGAAAAAACTACCTTCCCTCAATCTACTATCTCAATTCGGATATCAGAAGGGGAAATATACAAAAGCGGAACGTTTCGTCCGACAGGCCATAGAAGAAACGCTGCTTACTAGACCCTTGCACGAATTGAAGATTTAAAGCATGTAACCACTATGATCGACGTAACCTAGCAACTTTCTGTTAATTTCACACTCTTCGGGGGTAACCGTGGGTCCCGCGGCTGCAATGATACTGTCCAATCCGCCGGCGATCTGATGAACAGTGTCCCACACACTAGAGACGTGCTTTGTTTGCTTTACGGTTCCTTCCGGTGTACCTAGTTTTTTAAGAAGCTTTCCATGTTTTCTTACAGCTTTCGTCCACAATCGTTCTTCCACGAGCGCCGGCTCTCTATCTAGGTACATGTCAAGTGTAGTACCTACCGCATCGTCGCCGGGAGAAGTCAGAATCCAACATTTGAAGTTGTATTCAAAGTAAAAACATTGTCTCCCGCACAAAAACTTGCTTTGCTTGTTATTCAGATCAACCGCAGGTTCAATGTGAACTCGTTGATGTTTACTGTCATTGTTCACCAAGCTAATTAGCCTGTAGGGGTGTGTATCCATGTAGCAGACATGTAGGATTGATTTCCTTGTTACTTTTATAATAATTTTGCATAAATAACATTTTTTCCCGATTACAAAATCTCCAAAATCTCGCACGGAAAGTGTGCCTTCCTATACTCCTCTATTTTTCAAAGGTTGGTTGATCTAAGTTTTTCATTTGAGACCTTCCATTGCCATCGATGAAACGGCCCCGCGGTGCGCTCAAACGCCGTGGCGCCCTTAAACATACCACGCATGTCGGTGACATTTGATACGTTCCATTCACTGATGTCCCCGTTAAAAGACTTGGCGTTCCTAAACATGCCAGTCATGCGCGTGACGTTGCTCGTCTTCCATTCACCTATCGGTTGGTTGAATATTTTCGCTTCTTGAAACATGCCAGACATGCTCGTGACGTTGCTCGTGTCCCATCCACCTATCGGTTGGTTGAATGCTTTCGCTCCGTAAAACATTTCCTGCATGTTCGTGACGTTGCTCGTGTCCCATCCACCTATCGGTTGGTTGAATATTTTCGCTCCTTTAAACATGTAAGCCATGTTCGTGACGTTGCTCGTGTCCCATCCACCTATCGGTTGGTTGAATACTTCCGCTCCGTAAAACATGTTTTTCATGTCCCTTACCTTGCCCGTCTTCCATTCACCTATCGGTTGGTCGAATGCTTCCGCTGCTTCAAACATGATAGCCATGTCCGTGACGTTGCTCGTGTCCCATTCACCTATCGGTTGGTTGAATGCTACCGCTCCTTCAAACATGATAGCCATGTCCGTGACGTTGCTCGTGTCCCATTCACCTATTGGTTGGTTGAATGCTTCCGCTTCTTGAAACATGCCAGTCATGCTCGTGACGTTGCTCGTGTCCCATTCACCTATCGGTTGGTTGAATATTTTCGCTCCGTCAAACATGCCAGTCATGCTCGTGACGTTGCTCGTGTCCCATTCACCTATTGGTTGGTTGAATGCTTCCGCTCCGTAAAACATGCTAGACATTTCCTCAACGTTGCTCGTGTCCCATTCACCTATCGGTTGGTTGAATATTTTCGCTCCGTCAAACATGAAAGCCATGTTCGTGACGTTGCTGACATTCCACTTGCTCAGGTCCCCGTTAAAAAACTCCCTATGCATAAACATGCCCGACATGTCGGTGACTTCCGAGACGTTCCACTTCGAGATGTGATAAGGATTGAGGCTCGACATGGTTTGGTTCAATCTAGATTCATATTCAAAATAAGATTTAACCAGAGCGAACATGTTCGTGTCGTTGATGCCCTCCGGAGGAAGTGTGAAAGGTGGGTGGGGCAAAGAGGTAACAGTATATCGAGTAGTCGGATCAGTGCTGTTCTCTCTGACCCACCTGCGTAACCCCTCACTTTTTTGCGGGTCGACCGCGTGTTCTTCTAAGTAATCGTTATAGCATTTGCCGGTACCGGGCTTGAATTCTCTATCGTTGTTTCTCTTACTCTTGTGACGCGTGTAACCCGGGAATTGATCGTCGAGTGTCTCTGTGGAGAGGAGCGCTTTGAAAAAGGGCGCGCGTATGGCTTCGCTAGTGATAATATCGTCCTCATCCTCACCGCATATCTCGTCGATTTTTGTCTGCGGGCACGTTTGTTCGTTTTTTGTTGCGCACCCGGGTGGATAAAAAAAACTCACAGACATGTTACTCACTCTTACATAAAATACTCAAATTCTTTCTTACAGTTTTTTTTCGAACATATATATAAGACACAGAACTCGACGCCCGCCACGTATTAGTCTGCTCTCGATATGTCTTCCAGCGTCGAAATGAGTTTCGAAAACGTCGGTGCCGGGAGTCGGAGTGCTTTTTTTATGTAATATAAAAAAACCTCCTAATGATATTCTCGGTATAGACTTATATTTTTTGTCGATCTATAAGGGAACTTTTCAGATCCTTATTCTGCTTCTTCTGCTTCTTCTGCTTCCACTGACTCGTCAAGGTAACTTTGAACATTGCCGGCCATGTTGGTGTAAAAAAAATCATCACTAACGAAAAAATCGGCGTGATCGTGTGCTTCGGCCACCACCAAATCTAGCTGATTGTCTTCGCGCAACATATATTTTTCAAGCTCGCGGAAAATATTACTCCACCGATGAAGCTCACTTTCTACGTCATACATATCATAGTCGAGTTCTTCTTCTCCTTCAGAAATGCCCAAAAACTTTTTGGGGTTTTGTACAGCGGCGAAAGCCAAATCGGATACAGAATATGCAATAAACAAGTAACTCACGAAACTCATTTTGTTTCCGTACTCTTCTGATGTAGTACCGTCTTCTTGTGGACCATAGTGGAAGACGGGAAACTGTATCGCATTATTGGCAAGGATATTCTCCTTATTACCGTCTTCCATCGCAACCCTTACCAATTCTGAGAGATCGGCACTTACAACAAAATTATTGGGCCACTTGTCAGGCAAAACTCGCTCGGTACCAAGTGTGACCATGTCAATTGCGGAATCCCATAGTTTCAGAGGGTACATTTTATCGGCCATTGTTTTCGCGGTAATATGACTCTGCACGTAAAGTTTTAATTTGTTGAGTGCCACTTCGTTCTTTAACTTGGAACGACGAGTAGACCTTGCGAGATCAGATTCGTCGTCGTCATTGTCAGATTTGACCTCGGCGGCGGTCCTGAGCGCGCGAACCTCTCTTTCAAGAGTCTGAACCTCTCTTTCAAGAGTTTGAACCTCTCTTTCAAGAGTTTGAACCTCTCTTTCAAGAGTTTCGATACGCACTACCTCTACGAAGCCGACGGGAGCAGCAGGCTCCGTACGACGCGAATCGGGGGCGAGGACAGGTGCTGCCCGTGCGCGCTTGTTCGGGTACTCCGTCCCTTCATTGCCATGCGTAGATGCAGACATTGTCAGTGTGGGGAATGTTTTTTTTTCCGATGTGCAAAGAGTTGTGATTTCTAAACTGTGGAATTTACAGGATTTTGGAAGAAAACTTCGAAAATGTAGAGTTTTCAGATTTTTGAAAGAAAACTTGGAAAAAAATAAAGAGGTTTTCATATTTCTACTGCACGACAAAAAAAATGCGGAATATTAAATGCAGAAAATGCAAACAAACAAACCGATCGTCGATGATGCTTTTGTGCGACAGTTGCAACTGTGGATTTCACATCGATTGTTTGCAAAATCCCTTAACTGCAGTACCAGACGGCGAGTGGTTTTGTTGCGTTCAATGTGAATCAAGAGGGACCTACTTGAAACATAGTCTCGGTCACAAGGGCTCCGCTTCCGAACCAGAGTCAAGTTCTGGATCAGAATTGGACTCTGAATTAGAGTCCAGTTCTGACGGAGACTATGCTACTGATTCTGAAGATTCCGGACCCTCATTTTTAAAACGGAAACGACGTGTTGTGATCGAAGATGACTCTGAGGATGAAGCCGAAATCGACAAGCGCACCCCTCGATGCTTCAAGAGTTTCGAGCTCGACGACTCAGTGGACTCGGTGACCGTGGATCCGGTGACCATGGTCTCCGTGGCCGTGGATCCGGTGGTCGTGGATCCGGTGGCCGTGGATCCGGTGGCCGTGGATCAAGTGAAGCTCGACGTGTACATCGCCAAAATGCGGAACCATGGTTGCATGAAAACTAAAGCTGCAATCAAGGCTGATTGGATGTCGATTGGTTCTTGAGAGTATATATTGGGGAAGACTAAAATTGTATAAATAAAAAATCCCGACTTTTCGCATTGCTTGATGGCGAACGAGACATTGAATGCCGGCGACCGCCTTCACGGTTTCTTTCGCGAAGGCGGACGGGGCCGTCCACAATGGGTATACCCCGAATTGCGCGATTCTGGAACAAATGAAAACCTCTCCAGTGTGGCTTTCGATTTGTTGATTTGCATCGGCATCTCCCTCGTTACACTCGTCTCGTTGGCCGTCAAGTTTGGGTACCAAAACGCTTTCCTACTCAGTCTGAAGACGCGGCTGGATTCCGTGACTCGAGACACCTCGAGAGAACCCGTCATGAAAGGCGCTTTCCGCGAGGTATCTCATATCCGCAAAGAATCATTCTTCGTGTGGTTTTCCGTGATGACGGCGATCGCCTTCGTTGTCTTTAAGATTCTGACCGGCTCAAAAGAGGCCGATGCCGGTCAGATTTTCCTAATCCTTCTCGTCGCCCTCTTCGCAAAGATGCTCCGTCAGCAGACCTCCGTCGGCAACACTTTCAAGATGTTGATGTCTCTCTTCTCAACCGTTTTCGCGATTGTCGCCTGCTACGTCGGCTATATTGGGTACAGCAAGAGTGACCATTTTTACCAGCAGGACAAGCCTAACTCGTGGTACATCGCCTGCGTCGTTTTAGGCACTCTCGCCATGGTGAGCAAGACCGTGCAGACCATCTTCGAGGACAACATGTCCACACAGAAGATGAAGGATGAGAAAAACAAATCAAAAATGTCTGGCGAGTACCTGTACCCCCTGTGCCTCATCGACGTCATTGTCTTCTCCCTGGTGACCATCGCCTTTTTCTGCTTCGAGGGCATCGTGATCGCGCGCGCCGACACCAAGTTGTACGCTGTGGCTTTCTGGGCCCTCTGGGTCCTCCCCATCTACTGCATCGTGATGCAGATCATCCAGGCGGCAGTTTTTCCGAGCAACGTCCTCGCCGTCATCTTCAACATCATAATGGCGCTGCATGTACTGGGCATCGTGCTTCTCGGCCAGATGCAGGTGTGCTCCATCTTCAGCGTCGAATCTGACGCGCCTTTCACGGAGCTCACGCAGGATGCTACTGTTGTCACGAAACCCATCGGTTGCCCTGCTCGTTGGGGTCTCTATCAAAACAACGACCATATGGGAATTGCCATGCACAAGTCTGCCATCTGGGTGCTTGCCGTCATTACCTCTCTCTTCATCACCTTCGTCTACTCCGGCGCGAGCTTCACCCTGCACCGGATGGACGAGAGGATCGCAAAGACGGGGCTTCGTCAGACGAGGGTTTAAAATGTGTTTTATTAACTGTAAGAGGAGAGCGAGGGACTAGCTATCTTTTTATACAACGTTCGTCTTGGATATAAGATCTTTGGGGAAATGCGGCATGTTGTTTCCATTTTGCCCTCGCTTTGTAGGATGAAACTTTTTAGTAGCCTCATCGTTTGGATTGAGGTGTAATTCCAAGCATCTCTTTTTGAAAAACATGTCGTCAAGCAAGTCGCCCGTTGCTGTCCCGGTCTCATGGTAAGCGGGAAACTGAGGTAACAGCGGTTCAGCATGCGGAACCATCATAAGCTGCGTCGCGTGCTTGGTCATCTTTTTAATCACATCAACAACCGTGACATCTGCGTTTGCGATCCGTGTCATTGAGAAAAAAATCGAAATCTCTCCATTCGTGTCACCGTCCATATCCTCTTTCCACACGATAGTTGGGTGGTCGGGTGATTTGACTTCCATGAGTTCCTGAATCGCAGATTTCGCCAAATCGTCTGTGCCCGAGAGTTTGTATTTGGACATGACTTGGTTGACCAAATGCTTGATCTCGTCGAATACGATACGCAAAGCACATTCCTTTCCATCCTCTTTCATCCTGGGCCTCGTTTTGCTTCCCTCAATCGGAAGTTTTGTATAATGCCCCACGGGCACGTTATTGACTTGGTGAACTATACCGTCGTACTGTTCGAGATTGGACCATCTGCTTTTCACCGCGTTTGTGATGATCTTATGCATGAGCGGAAACACAGAGTCTTCGAGAGAGCTGAAAACGGCGAGACAGAGTCGCTCTCCGGCCATGTTTCGCTTTTCAACCTCAGGAAGCTTTGCCACGATCTGGTCGAACGTGAGTATTTTGTCCTCTCCGTTCTGATACGTCTCAAACACAGCGATCATGCGTGTTATCAACTCAAGTCTTGTTTTTCCATGCGCCAGCCGGTCTCCAAAATAGTCGACGCTCGTGACACTCTCCACTTCTCTCTTAAAAACGGGAACCAGCCGGTCCCATATTTTTAGGCACGGAGGTTTGATGACTCCGCAATACTCGGCCGAAGCGACTACCATGTGCAGTTTGGAGTTCATGCGAAGCGCCTCAATCCAACGATTAATGTTCGGATCATTCGCCGTTTCGGTTTCCCGGTTCTTTGCGTCTTCAAAAGTCACACCGTCTGCCCTTTCAAACTGTAGGCATGCTTTGATGCACATGCGCCTGTGAAAAGCCGGGTTAATTGCTGTTGGGGGCCTGTTCATGCCTCCAAAGAAAGCACACTCGTTGGTGATGGTGCCTTCCTCGAGGCCTCTGCCCTTCGTACCGTCTTGGTTGAGTATCTCAACGTTTCGCGAGTACGACAGTGCAGTTTTCGTGCACATACTTTTCATAATCGCCACAGCATCTGAACCCTCCCCCTTGATATGATCCCCGGCACCGAGTGTAGAAGCTTTAACCTCGTCCAAAATGATGCACACTTGTGTCATGATAGTGTCCGGATTCGACGGATTCTTTACATCGCCTCGCGTAGCCCATGAAAGCGCGGACATGTTGTCAAGAGGCTTGCAAAATATAGGCTGAGTTTCCGTTTGAGTGCATTTGACTGTGATATTCAGACAATGAGATTTGCCACTTCCGGGGCTGCCAAATAAAATCGTATGGGGGGGTTTCCCTTCCCCTTTACGACACGCGTACCGAGAATCTATCAGCATTTGAATGAAGGTGCTGTGATGGCAAAAAAACCCAACGTTCTCGGCGAACAAGTAAAGGTTCGCGAGGTAGCTTTGTTGCGTGTCCAAATTCTTAAACTCTTCCAAATGAACAGAAGGTATTGGGATGCCGCTCGCCTTGCCAGGACCATGGTCCCTGTCGTTCGCCTGTTCCCACTCGTGGATCAAATACTTGATAGATTGCGAAACAGAAGACGAATCGTGGAAAATAGATTTGAAAGGTATTGAGGCCTGCGTCTGCCAAGACCTTCGTATCTCATACTTCTCTTCAGAGCTCAAAGAACCACTCGCGCATTGAGCCACCATCTCCCGTACCGAAGGAAGAAGTTTTTGCTGCATGACCAAGAAGGACGAACGGGCGTAGGTCTGTACGCCCGTGTCTAGAACAATCTTGGCAGAGGCAGACATAGCGTTGTCGTCTGGATAGCGCAAAGAAGACGCGTCCGCGGTGACCCTCATGTCGGGAAACCCAAGCCCGAGGAAAAACGAACGGCGGAACTGCGTCGCTAGCAATCCAAAACTCAGTCCGGCACAAAGATCGATGCACGGCTCGCCAAGATGGAAATGAATCAAA
>Ga0209830_10004490_pt1 | contig 10130 bp, 12 predicted proteins | sample ArcticOcean_MG_C_12_FD_187439 | JGI IMG/M metagenome (GOLD analysis project Ga0209830, IMG submission 187439) | Marine microbial communities from western Arctic Ocean - ArcticOcean_MG_CB8_130 (SPAdes) (version 2) | ecosystem: Environmental > Aquatic > Marine > Oceanic | place: Arctic Ocean...
TGAATATAGAAATACAAACAACAACGGAAGATAAGAAGTCTGTATTTACTACTATCATACCATTCAAAGAAGAAAACCCTCAATATCAAGCGCTTAATAAATTTATGTCACTTGATCAATTACATGAGTCTACACACGAAAAAAACAAAACTCAACATCAATTATATAAAGAACAAGCAATGAAATTTGTTAAAGAATCTGGTCTTGTGCTTGATGAAGATATTCATAAACTAGATACAAAATTTTATCCTGCTGTTATAAAATCTTTATTACGAGATGTCGATAATGTAGATCATAATTTTGCTTTAAAGTTAGCTTTATTTGAAGAAAAATCTATTAGTGAATCTGACGACATTGAAGGTAAAAAAAAATTAAGGCAAGCTAAAAATAAAATAGACACTATTATAACAGCTTTAAATATTATCAAGGGTAAGTGAAGACACTAATTATATTGATTGATTTCTATGGTCACCCTAATTTGACCACAGATAAATATAACGATAGTTTAAGATATTCTTATCTTACTGAAATTATATCATCATCACATATAGATAGAAAACAAACATCATTTTACACTAATTATATTGACCCTAAAGATTTAAGATTACAAGAGTTAAAGAGTATGGCTGTATATAATGGCTTTACCTGGGTTGATGAAATACCTAAAAATATAGATCAAGTTATTATAACAGGCACCAACACTTCAGGTTGTGTGTTTAAAAAAGAAAGTTTAGGAGCGTATTTCTGGACTATGAAAGGTTATAAAACAAAGATATATTTGCCTATGTGTGCTGAATATGAACATAAAGGTATAAATGACTTTGAAAGAAATATATTAGGAGTTGCTCAACTCTATAAACATATGAGAGCGTACAATTGTTTAGGTATAGAAATTTGTAAAGAGTTTAGCGATTTAGAATTGACTGTTTTGTAAGAAATAATCACTATACCAACCAGACCAACCTTTTTCTTGTAAATGGTGCATTTGACCTAATGTACAAACATTAAATTGTGGCGGTTTTTGATAGAGGTAATCTTTAATTGAAGGACATACTTTATCGTATGTTTCGTATTTAATATTTTTGTAATACCATTCATCACTTCCTCTAGTATAAGTTTTAATATAATTTAAATCGTCTTTCTTAAACTTATCCCATATGTATGATACATCTCCTGTCCATGATACAATAGACGAGTTTAAAGGTGTATGAGCAGTCTCTCTCCACCATGTGTCGTTTAGTAGTGTAAAGTTTTTTCTAATTAGATTAGGTAATGTATCATAGATAATCATATCTAAATCAAAATATAAATTTTCACCATCTCTAAACCTATCGTACATTTGAAACTTATTAAACCAATTACCATATATGTCATCTTCTATAACCTCAAAACTATCATACTTTAGACCAGAGTAATTGTCTATCATATGTTTAAGATTATCAACATGCCATTGATTAAACTTGTTACCAAATTTACAACAAATTATTCTCATTTAATCTCAATAACTTTTATATCACGGAAATGGTGTGAGTTTAGATGTGCTAAATTTTTTTCAGGAAGTTCATGTACATTTCCATAAGGATCAACTGCTTTATCTGAATATCTTATATCGACCATTTTAACTTGTCTATATTTCCAACCTCTAATATCTCTTTCTTCTCCTTTATCCTCTAAAGATAGATTGTGTCCGTTAGCAGCTCCAATAACTAATTCGTAATCATCTGATTCATTTCTAGGTTTTCCTTCTTGTGGAAATCCTATTCCTAATCCATACAACATTTGTTTTGTTTTATGTACGTGCACATCTTCATATATACCTAATTTTTTCTCCCAATAAAAATCACAATCTGGACCATTACTATTATTCTTATTACAACCAGTATAATATCCTAATTCAGCAGCTGCTCTCATAGTCAAACCTAATGCGGTACCTACGGCAACTAGTCCATTATCCCATCTTGGAGGGTGACCTCCTTTAACTGTACTTCCATCAACCATAGAATTATTAAAGGTTGGTGGATGCTTTATAACAAATAACATAAAAAAATTGGCATTCATTTGACTATTTCTCCATGCTGATGGTGGTTTATTATTAAATTCTCCACCATAAGTATTACCCCATGTCCAATTATAAAGTTCTTTTATAGTTTTTCTATCATGTGAATAGTATATATCATAATAAGCTTCGTGTTGTTTAGAAGGTGCATTTTTAGCCACCCATAAAAGGTAATCAATATGTGCCTGAGGTATTGTTTTTGAATAATCCCAATTTCTTTGGCATTTTTGTATTTGTTTTATTAGTTTCTTTTCTTTTTCTGTATCAACCATTGTAATATTCCTTTAATTCTGGAAATACATCAAAAAGATTCATTTCCCATTTAGTTCCTTTGTATGCTTTATCTTGTTGTAACATGTAGTTCAAAGTGTCTTGGAAATCATTATCAGGTTCTTCCGGCATTCGTAAAGCAGCTTGTATATCAGGCCAACCCTCATATTTAGGTATAAGTTGATCTTTTAATTTTTTAGGTAAGTTATTTACTCTTAATGATTTAGGTCTTTCAATCATCAACCAACCAGCACTTCTTATTCCAGGATTTTCTTTACAATGTTTGATAACTTTATCAAAATGTATTACACTAAAACATGTAACAACAGAATTGACATCTACAAATGCTTTACCTTTATATTTATCAGAGTTTAATAGATTTATATTTTCTTCTATTTCTTTCCAGTTTGATCTTCTTCTTAAATATTCAGCATATTGGTCTACTCCGTCAATAGAAGCAGTAAATGATGTTTGTTTAAATTTAGGAATAAAGTCTATAAATTTATGTTTACCATCTCCTAATTTTGTAAGATTAGTTTGAAACTTAACTGTAATGTTTGGTGCTTCACCTGTCTTTACAATTTCACTTAAAAAATCAAAATATTTTTTCATTATTAATGGTTCACCACCAATAATTTTTATACTATTTAAGTATGGTGCTAATTGTTTTATTTGTTCAGTTACATCTTTCTTATCTATTTTGTTTAAATTATCTTCAACAAGTTTAATTTTATGATTTGTTTTTTTCATTGAACCGAACATTTTTTCACTATAAACATTATGTTTATTCATCATATCAATACGCATAGATGAACTGTCATGGTTACACATATGACAATCTAAATTACATTCGATACCAAAAGACTTTAGTTGTATCTGCATTATTCTTTCATCAAAAGTCCACATACCTGTTTTTTCAAACATTCTTACATTTCTTTCTATGGCGTCCCAACGTCCTTTAGTGTTTGACTCTCTCCACATATGATGTGTTCTTCTTGATTTACCATATCTTTTTTCATCACTAATACATCTTATACAATGTTTGTTTATAGCTTTAGTACCTTTTGAGGGGTCTAACATTTCTTTTCTTAAATTATTCAGGTAATCACTATCTTCCATCCATGATTTTATTGACGTATTGTTTATATTATGTTTATCACTTTTACCTGCTAAACAACATGCTTTATATGAACCATCTAGTTCCACAAACATTTCAGCAAAAGGGTGTACACAAAACCAACTATCTTTGTTTTTTGCTCTATTCATAAGAGAGTTTGGATCTTTTTTACGATCTTCACCTTGACTTGATAACTTCGAAAACCAATCTGAAGTATCTACATTACCTGGACTACTGTTCGCAACAGCCGTCATACTTTTATCTTTAAAACTTTTATTATCTTTCATTATTTCCAATACTTTTTAGTTATACTATTTTCAATTGTGTGCATATCTTTATTTATTCCTAAAAAATGAACCATCTTTACACTTTCATTAACATCATCTAATAACATATAATCTGTGTTAAATCTTTTAGAATACATCATATTTAACTCCACCATTTCTTTAGTGTTATCAGTATATTTAATTAACCATTGTCCTGGTAGTTTAGATATTTTAAAATTATATTCTTCTAATTTCCAATTAACATAATTTTGTTCTCCATAATACTTGTAATGTACATCTCCATTATTATAATAATGCAACTGCCAATAATTAGGATTTAATGAGAAGTCGTCCCATATACTTTTTAGACTACCTGATTTAAACTTATAGAAACCTCCATTAATAGGTAATGGATCTTTTTTCGCAAATGAATTAGGTTTGTTGTTCCACCAAGAATCATATGTTAATAATTCTTTATCTTTTACTTGCCATGACAATATTTTATCAACATTATTTGTAATAACTTGATCTATATCCATTATGATAATATCGTCACCTGGTTTTTGACCTCCAAATTGAGGACTAAAAAACTTTAACTTATGCCAGTGTTTCTTTATATCACTATGATGGTTGTAAGGTAATATAACATCTGCCTCGATATCATTAGTATCACTTAAACATATAAACTCAAAAGGCACTGTACTGTTTCTCTTTAGACTTCTATATAATTTACTTACATAGTCGGGTGTGTAGAAACCTTTGAAATATACAGTACATATTTTAAGCATATCTTCTCCAAACTAAATCAAAGTCTTTACAAATACAATGTACTAACTTAATATTTTTAGGTATAAATTTTTGTATATCTAGGAAGTAATGCCACTCATCATCTAACCATTGAATAGGTACATTGTTTATTTGTTTCTTATATGAGAAGATAGTTTCGTTATCATATCTAAACATATCAATAATGTTTTGTGAATATAACCCACTAGTGTCTTTTCTTAATTCTGTCATTAGGTCAATCGTGTCTTTAAAACCACCAAAGAAATCTAATTTTATAATATCTTCTTTTCTGGCACCAATAATACCTGTGTTGATAACATCATTTTTAGGATTTAAACCATTTTCTAAAAGCATAGCATGGCAATTAAAATATTTTGCTGACGGACTTCTAATACTATGACTTACTTCCATTTTTCTAATTACATGACTGTTATTATTATATACACAAATACCTTTAGACAAATCCCATACATCAAAGAAAGACTCATCTGTTAATGGTATTACATCAAAGTCTAGGTATAATATTTCATCATAAGTCTTTGATAGTTCATTAAGTAAGTGTATTTTATAGAAGTTAATAACTTCATAACCAGTAAACATAGGAAAGTCTTTTAAGAAGTTTTGTTCAAATGTTTTGTATTGTTCGTCATACTCAAACATTATAAAATCTACATCTATATTTTCAGCATATATCTTTTTAACTTCAACTAATTTTTTGTAATGTTTTTTAAAAGCATTAACAGTTATGTTAGCCTTTTCAGTTGTATCATGTCTTATTTTAGAATTACCATAATGTTCTTTTGCTGGCACGTCAACATACAAACTGTATATTACTCTTTTCATATCTTACCCACCAATAAAAATCTTGTTCCTCTTTCATCTGTAACTTCATTTTTATCTAAGACCTTTGATGTAACTGGTAATTGTTTTTCAAATTCTTCTATACTATTAATACAATTAACATGTCCTTCTATATCCGTCATGTTATTTGAAGTAAAGGCAAAGTATGGATTGTTTTTATATAATATCCAATCCCACAGTGGCCAATCTTTCATAGATGGCATATGTTCGCAAGAAGTGTTTATAAAAAGATCAGCTGTTCTATACTGATTTAATTTGTTATATTCAAATACATCTTGTACTCTAAATTCAACATTCTTATAATGACTGAATAATCTATTACGAGCAATATTAATTACATTCTCATCTTTATCAATCAAAGTAATTTTTTTAACATCTTTAAACATTGGTATTAATATACTACCATACCAACCACCAAAAATAACTATTTCACTATTAGAATTTATATCAATATGGTTATATATCATACTTACTAATTTTTCTTTAGTTTTAAATTGATTAGGACTATATGAATCCAAAAGATCATCATTATGTCTGGCCTCTGCCATTATGTTTTTAAATAATTTTATATCTATCATCTGTTTCTTCTTTCATAAAATCATAGCATCCATATGCCCAATATTTCTCTCTACATGGCCAACATCTCATACAAGCTTCTACTCCGGGTTCTTTATAAGTTAAATTAAAGAAATCTGGTTTTGCATATTCTCCATACATTTCTATTTCAGTTTCACAAGTTTCACTAACCTTAAATAATGTATTGAAAAGACCTAAATCTTTTACCCATTTAGCTATTTCTTTTTTATTCTTATTACGAAAAGGTCTAAATTCATATTTAAAACTACCGTAATGTTTGTTTTTAGTTATAGAATATAATTTTTCTCTTTTAACGTTTCTGTCTTTTGGAAACTTTCTGTTTTCACCAGTAATTATCTTAGGTTGTTCTTCTATGGGTGGGTTTAAAGTTTCACCTGAAAAATACATATTCATATTTGGATATTTTGGCCATAAACTATAAAACCATTTTCTCTGAAAGACATCTTTAGGATTATATTTTATTCCATATTTTTCAAAATCTTCAATCATTTTTTCTGTTTTAACAAATCCAGATGTATCAAAAAATGCTGTTTCCGTATTGTCTAAAAGGTTTGAATTTGGATTTAATATTTTCAAAGTATTTAAAACTCTAGCAACAGATTTTTGAGCTGCTGGTTTTAATTTATTATACATTGTGATAGGTAGTAATTTTATGTGAGGATATTTTTGCATTGTTAAGTAACACATGAATGCTGAATCTATTCCTCCACTTAATCTTATACCTATTAATTCTTGTTTTGATATTATTTTATCAATATCTTTAGTAAATATTTCTTCTAGTATTTCATTTATATCCATTTTACTATATCCTCTATCTTCGGTTTTATGTCTTCATGTTCAACTTTTAAATGTTTTAAATCTTCACGTCTATATCTTTCAGCATATCCACAACTTATCATAACAATAGGTCTAGTGTCAATCATATTTAGTCCCACTTTATGCCAATCTTCAGGTCTTCTCTTAAAACAAGAGTTGTAAGAAATATCTAATCCTTCTTCTAGTAAATAATTTGTTAAGTTAGCAACAAATATACCAACTTCAACAGCAACACTATCAATTATTTGTTCAATATGATCTTTGGATCCTTGATCATAAAAATGTCCTGTTTCAACTTGTTTTTTGTAGTATTCATTTGGTGTGGAAAGTCTGCTGTGTATTGTTATTAGATATGGATTTTCCTTTATATGTCTATAATATGGATTTTCATAGTTACCTAGTTTTGCGCCTTGAGTTTTTGTTGATTGTCCATCTTTAACTGCTTTATCTTCAACATCTGCATGACACTTCACAACTAAACTATGTATTGCATCTTTATGTATTTCTTTTTCTGGTCCCCACACAAGTGCCTGATATGCCATTGCATTATTTTTAGATGGTGATGTTTTCCATGCTTTCCATAATGATCTTTCTATCAATTCTTTTTCAGGAACTTTATCACTATAAGTTTTTACATGTTTTCTTTTTGTTTCTAATAAATCAAAATGTTTCATTTTCTAATTATCCAATCGTTAATTATTAACAGGTCTAATGCTGTTCTTTTAAATGTTCTTATAGCATGTTCAGGTGTTTCTACAATAGGTTCCTGACAATTAAAACTTGTGTTCAATAACATAGGCACACCAGTAATCTTATAAAACTCATTTATTATATTATAGAATTTACCATTAAACTTTTGATTAACAGTTTGTATTCTAGCAGTGTTATCTATATGAGTTATACCTTGTACAGTATCTTTTTTAACTTTACATATTCTACTCATATAAGGACTAGGACTATTTGTATTAAAGTATTCTTTGTAATGTTCTTCTAATACAGCAGGTGCGAATGGTCTAAAGTCTTCTCTCATTTTAATTGTGTTATTGATGATATCTTTAATAAAAGGATTACGAGGGTCTGCTAATATACTTCTATTACCTAATGCTCGATTACCACTTTCTGATTTACCTTGAAACCAACCCACTATCTTACCATCGGCGATTGCTTGAGCGACTTCTTTGTAATTAACTCTTTCTTCCCCAACATAATCATACTCTTTACCAGCAAATGTTTCAGCAACATGTATATTGTTATTCAAAGTATAATCAGCATGTTGATACGCCCCTATGGCCTGTCCCTCGTCTCCTATTGCCGGTGGAACATGAACATTAGTATAGTGTTTAGTAAATTCTTCATTCATATAACCATTGTATGCCACACCACCTGCGATACATAGATTATCACAAGACTTTAGAGGATAAACAAATTCTTTTATCTTATCTATTGTAAATTTCTGTAGAGTAAACGCCAAGTCATCTATACTATCTAATTTGATATGTTGAAAATGTTTTTGTTTCTTTTCTGTAATAGGTCCATCTAGTATAGTTTCAAACGTATCATAATAGTATTGATTATATTTTCCATAACCAACTTTACCCATAAGTTTACTTGCGCCTAGTGTTCCAAATCCTGTTAAGTTAGACATATGATTCCATAACCAACCAATTGGTAACTTATCTGATAGATCAATTAAGTTCTGGTCTTTATCAAAGAATACACATCTATATTTTGACCCTATACCATCTATCGCTAGTATGTCTGATTGTTTATAACCTGAATTAATAAAGGCATATGTAGCGTGTGATTGATGATGGTCTATAAAGTACATATCATCTTTGAAGTAATGGTCCCACAATTTTTTAGGTTCATAATCAAATATACCTTGTGGTAATAACTCTTTACACATTCTGATACCACCATAAGTATAAGTAAATGCTAGAACACCATCTCTCTTTTTAAAATAATCTTTTACAAACTCATCATTTAAACGATAGTCTGCTGGATTAAGTATATCTGATTGATGAGCATATGCTTCGGCATGATAAGGCAGATTATGTTTAAATCTAGTTTCTCGTTCTCTTTGATTATGCCATACACCATCATATGTGTTATGATCATGTAAGTTTAATGCTACTGAATATATTTTTTTCATATTATTTTTCAATTGTACAAACTCGTTTACAAGGTTCGGGTGCAGTTTCATAATTAATAAGACTATTTGGTAGTGTTTTTTTAAACCAATCTTTGTTTAATATGTTTTTTAACGAATCATTTTTTATATTATATTTTTCTTTTACTTGTATATATTCTTTCATTATAGGGTGTGATCTACCGTCTATTTTTTCTTTATCTTTATCATTTATAAAATGTAGTTTAAAAAAGCAACACTGAAATACTTGTCCGTCGGGTTGAATTAAACATCTATTAACTTTTTTCCATTTACAAATAATACTTTTAGTCATTTTTTATATACTTATCCACTGCTATTTGAACGGTTTTATCAGTCGCCTTTTCCAAGTATTCATCTTCGCCGTTTTCATTAATAAAATACCATTTTGATTTTCCGGTGTCAAATCTATCGGATAAACAAAACTCATGGTTACGAGAACCCCATTTTTTTACCAAAGTTGATATTTCTTCTTTGTAATCTTGGTTATGTTTAAATATAATTGTTTGAGATAATGGAAATGCAGATGTTTTTGATAAAGCATACATATTACTTAAAGATTTTTTTAATGAAGCTCCACGTCTATATTTGGTATGCATTTCTTCATTGATACCGTCAATATCAAAAATGATTATTAATCTCTTACCACAATAATTTCCTATTTCTTCGTAAAAGTCTTCTTTTCTAATACTACCGTTTGTTGTTATTGATACTTTACATTTTTTTGAATTATCTATTATGTAATATATTATTTTTTTTATATCTTTAGCCATTAAAGGATCTCCCCATAAACCACAAAAACTATATTCTCCTGTATTGTCTAAATCTTCTATTGGAAAAGCAATTTGGAATTCCTCTAATGTCCAACTAGTTAATGGAAGTGACTTATGAGCCTTTAGTCCATTTGGATCTGTTCTTTTACATTGTGGGCATTTAATATTACAAAGATTGGTTACTGAAATATCAACTGTGCTTATCATTTTAATAATCCTGCATATTTTCTCATAGGGAAATGACCTTTTGGTTGTTGCCATTCTGTACAAGTTACACAATAACTTTCGTATTTAAATAGTTGAAAGTTCATCATCTTATCCACATTTTCTTGTGTTAGATCAAACGTCTTGGATAGTTCAGTATTGTTAGCAAACTTTTTACTACAATGAACAATATGTCTTTTCTCAAAATCTATAACTG
>Ga0209830_10004492_pt1 | contig 10128 bp, 8 predicted proteins | sample ArcticOcean_MG_C_12_FD_187439 | JGI IMG/M metagenome (GOLD analysis project Ga0209830, IMG submission 187439) | Marine microbial communities from western Arctic Ocean - ArcticOcean_MG_CB8_130 (SPAdes) (version 2) | ecosystem: Environmental > Aquatic > Marine > Oceanic | place: Arctic Ocean...
TTGAAGACATGATACCAGATACAAAGGTGGTGGTTACAATTTCGAATGCTGGATATTTAAAACGTACAAATTTAGAAGAATATAAAGTTCAGAATAGAGGTGGTAGAGGTCAAAAAGGTGCAACTACTAGAAATGAAGATTTCTTAGAGCATTTATTTGTAGGTACAAATCATCAATATATGATGTTCTTTACGCAAAAAGGAAAAGTATTTTGGATGCGTGTATATGAAATTCCTGAAGGTGGTAAAAATACCAAAGGTAGAGCAATGCAAAACTTAATCAACATAGAACCAGATGATAAAGTAAAGGCGTTTTTAGTAACACAAGATTTAAAAGACGAAGAATATATTAATAGCCATTATGTAATCATGGCAACTAAAAAAGGACAAGTTAAAAAGACTTCTTTAGAGCAGTATTCTAGACCAAGAACAAATGGTATTAATGCCATTACCATTAAAGAAGGTGATGAGTTATTAGAAGCAAAATTAACAACTGGAGATAGTCAAGTAATGTTGGCATTAGCATCTGGTAAATCAATTCGTTTTGAAGAAGCAAAAACCCGCCCAATGGGAAGAACTGCTTCTGGGGTAAGAGGAATTACTTTACAGCATGAAAATGATGAGGTAATTGGTATGGTTGCTGTAAATGATATGGAAAGCAATATTCTTGTAGTTTCAGAAAAAGGATTTGGTAAGCGCTCTAAATTAGAAGACTACAGAGTTACCAATAGAGGTGGTAAAGGTGTGAAAACTTTAAATATTTCTGAGAAAACAGGTAATTTAGTCGCTATTAAAAATGTAGATGATTCGAATGATTTAATGATTATAAATAAATCTGGATTGACTATTAGAATGGCAGTAGAAGACTTAAGAGTTATGGGGCGTGCTACACAAGGTGTTCGTTTAATTAATATTAAAGATTCTGATAGCATTGCAGCGGTTGCTAAAGTAGCACATGAAGAAGATGTAGAAGAAGATTTAGAAGGTGAAACAGAAGCTGGCATAGAAATTGAAAATGATTCAAGTGAAAATGATTCAAGTGAAAATGATTCAAGTGAAAATAACGAATAATAATAAATTAAATAATTTTTAAAATGAAAAATCAAGTATTAGCTATTTCTTTCGGTTTAATTTCTATGATAGCCCTTGGCCAGAAAAGTGAATTGAAAACTGCAGAAAAAGCAATAAAAAAAGGTGAGTTTGCATCAGCATTGGTTGCTGTAAATTCTGTAGATGCCATGATAGCAACTATGGATTCTAAATATAAGGCAAAGTACTACTTCTTGAAAGGGCAAGCATTAGCTGGTGAAAGTAATTACGCAGCTGCAGCCGATAGTTTTAATGATCTTTTTGATTATGAAATTGAAATAGGGAAGAAAAAATACACAAAACTAGCAAAACCAATGTTTGGGTCTTTAATACAGAAAGTATCTACAAAGGCAATAGATCTTTATAGCAATGACAAGAATTATAAAGATGCAGCTACTAGTTTTCATTTAACGTATAAGTTAAGTCCTACAGATACAACGTTTCTTTACAATGCAGCTATTAGTGCTTCGTTAGCAAAAGAGTACGATGTTGCTTTAGGACACTATAGAGAATTGAAGAAAATAGGATATACAGGAATTACTACGCAATATTTAGCAGTTAGCATAGAGACGGGTGAAGTAGAGAATTTGGGTTCAAAAACTCAAAGAGATTTAATGGTTAAAGCGAAGCAATATAAAGAACCTACCGAAAAAGTATCTGAATCTAAACAAGCTGATATTGTAAAGAATATTGGTTATATTTTAGTAAACCAAGGAAAAACAGAAGAAGCTATAGTTGCACTGCAAGAGGCTAGAAAAGCGAATCCAAAAGATGTTAATTTATTACTTAATGAAGCACAATTGTATATTAAGTTAGAACAAATGGATAAGTTTGGGGCTTTAATGGAGGAAGCTGTAAAGTTAGACCCTACAAACCCTACGTTATTTTTTAATTTAGGTGTTGTAAATGCAAATGAAGGTAAAATAGAAGAGGCGGTAGCATACTACAAGAAAGCAATTGAATTAAAGCCAGACTACGGAGATGCGTATATGAATTTAGCGGTTGCGATGCTTGCAGAAGAAAAAGGAATTATTGAGGAAATGAATAATAATTTATCGGATTATGATAAGTATGACGCATTGCTTGCAAAGCAGAAAGCACTTTATAAAAAAGCGTTACCTTATTTAATGAAAGCGGATACTATAAAGAGATCTGAAGGAACCATTAAAACATTATTAAATATGTATGATACTTTAGAAATGATTGAAGAAGCAGATGCTTTAAGACCAATTTATAAAAAAATGAGAGGTCAATAAGTTATTGAATTTCTAAGCATAAAAAAATCCGAAACTTTTAAGTTTCGGATTTTTTTATATAATTTTTTTTATCACTCTTAATTTATGGGTATGCTTTTGAAGATCTGCATTGAAAATCCCACTATGATCTAAGCTATCTATTCTTACTTTTCCGTGTGCATGTATGATATGGTAATCATTTAAAATAATACCAACATGAATAATTTCTCCTTCTTCATTGTCAAAAAAAGCCAAATCTCCCGGCTCGCTTTCTTCAATAAAACTAAGTACTTCACCTTGGGTAGCTTGTTGTTTTGCATCTCTTAATAATTGATATCCGCAAAGTTTATAAACCATTTGAGTAAAACCAGAACAATCAATACCAAAAGGAGTTTTTCCTCCCCACAGAAAAGGTGCGTTTAAATAGGTAAATGCAGTTTTTAAAAGATCGCTTTTAGAAGATATTCCATGAAAAACCGAACTGTCATACCTATATTTGTTACTTCCTAATTTTAACTTTCCTTCTTCAAAAAAAGGCAATTGAGAACCTATTGCAATTGTTGTTAATTCGTTTTGTTCATCTGTAACAAAGTCTACTATTTCAGCAGCATAAGTAATCGTTTTATTGTTTATTTGTAGATAGTTCTCTTCAGTAATTTCAAGATATTGCTTGTTGTCTATAAAACCTTCAAATTTATCAAAAGCCAAACGAATTTTGGTCCAGCTTTTTTGCTTTTCAATTATTTCAAAATGCTCACCAAATAAAACCTGACTAATCATTTCAGATTTGTCAGATTCCTCTAGTCTTAAAGGAACAATACTTATATTACAAATGCCGTATAACAAGTTTTTAATTGTTAGTTTGTGGTTCTTACTTTATTATTTACTTTTTCTTTAAGAAACTCTTTCGATAATCATTGCACTAGCACCACCACCACCATTACAGATTGCTGCGGCACCAAATTTTGCATTATGTTGTTTTAAAATAGAAGTTAACGCAATTACTATTCTAGCACCAGAGACTCCTAAAGGGTGCCCTAAAGAGACTGCGCCACCATTAACGTTTACCTTATCATCTGTAATATTTAAAAGCTTCATATTGGCTAAACCTACAATAGAAAAAGCTTCATTCAATTCAAAAAAGTCTACATCGCCTATAGAAATATTTGCTTTGGCTAATGCTTTTGGAAGTGCTTTTGCCGGCGCAGTTGTAAACCATTTTGGTTCATGCGCAGCATCTGCATAACTTCTAATTTTTGCAAGCGGAGTAATTTTTAATTCTTTTGCTTTTTCGGCAGACATTAAAACCAATGCAGCACCACCGTCATTAATTGAAGAGGCATTTGCAGCAGTAACCGTTCCGTCTTTTGTAAAGGCTGCTCTTAATGAAGCAATTTTCTCCATTTTTACATTTTTAAATTCTTCATCTTCAGAGAAAATAATTGCATCTCCACGTCTCTGAGGAATTTCTACAGGCACAATTTCATCGGCATATTTCCCAGCACTCCAAGCTTTTGCAGAACGCTCATAAGACTGTATTGCAAAGTTATCTTGTGCTTCTCTAGAAAAATTATATTCAGTAGCACAAGCATCCGCACAAACACCCATAGGAATTTTGTCATATGCATCTACCAATCCATCTTTCTGCATGCCATCTTCCATTGTAATTGGCCCAAATTTATTACCATTTCTAGCATGCTGGTAATGCGGGATAGCACTCATGTTTTCCATTCCACCTGCAACAACAATCTCAGTATCACCTAAAGCAATGGATTGTGCAGCTAACATAATTGCTTTCATGCCAGAAGCACAAACTTTATTTACAGTTGTGCACGGCACTGTATCTGGAAGCCCAGCATAGATTGCAGCCTGTCTTGCAGGTGCTTGTCCTAAACCAGCAGAAACTACATTCCCCATAAATACTTCGTCTACCAGTTTTGGCGATAAATTAATTTTAGTTAAAGCTCCTTTTATTGCGATAGCCCCTAATTTGGTTGCTGGTATAGAAGATAAACTTCCCATAAAACTTCCAATAGGTGTTCTGGCAACAGATACAATTACTACTTCTTTCATATGATGTTTTCGGATTGTTTTGACACAAGGTTGTATGCGAAAATAAACTTTTTTAATCGATTTTGATAGGTTTGTCTCTCTACAATCTCTAACCTTAACTTTTTTGCAGTAAGTTTGTAATAATAAGAGACATAATATGAGCAATTTCGTGAATAAACTATATCAGAAAAACACCATCATCTACAAAGTAATTTTATTTTTAATTACTACAGTTGCTATTGTTTATTTATTTCCAAAAGGAGGGCAGTTTAAATATGATTTTAATAATGGACAATTATGGAAATACGATAATTTATATGCACCTTTTGATTTTGCGGTTCAAAAATCTGAAGCTGAAATTAAAATAGAAAAACAGCGAATAGAAGCCAATTCAAAACTTTTTTTCAACTACAACAAGGCGGTTGTATTAGCTGTAAATACTGCTTTTGAAAAAAGTGTACAAACCGTTCTTTTAAGCGATTCTTTATCTATTGATCAGAAAATATTATTCAATAAAATAGGGGCAGAAATAATTAAAGAAGTTTATAAAGAAGGTTTTTTAGCAGTAGTTAGTCAGAATAGAGTTGCTAATAAAGATGCATTGATTTCTATTACAAAAGAAAATGTTGTGAAAGACATTCCTTTTAAAAATCTATATAATTCAAACAAAGTCTTAAAAATTATTACAGCAAACTTAGAGCGTGGTTTTAATGAGTTTAGAAGAAAACAATTTTTTAATATACTCTCTGATGTTATTAAACCTAACATTACCTATGATGCAGATTTTACGGAGAAGGTAATTGACAATGAAACGAGAAAGATTTCTTATACGAAAGGAAAGGTCTCGTCAGGAGAATTAATTATTTTAAAAGGAGATATTGTTGAGGGAAAAAAATTAGCAGTTTTAAGTTCTTTAAAAAGTGAATCTGAATCTAAAGTTTGGACAGAATCTAATTACAATTGGATTATCTTAGGGTACACTATTTTAGTAGCACTTGCTTTATTAATGCTCTTGTTATTCTTAAAGAAATACCGAGAAGAAATTTACAACAACAACAACAAGGTTACGTTTATCTTTTTCAATGTTTTTTCAATGATTTTCATTCAAACATTGGTTATAAATTACAATGCAGATTACTTATACGTTGTTCCTTTAAGTGTTTTACCAATTATTTTAAAAGCTTTTTTTGATGCACGTTTAGGGCTGTTTGCACACGTACTCACAGTACTTTTACTAGGATATGTAGTTCCTAATAGTTTCGAGTTTATTTACCTGCATATAATAGCAGGTATTGTTACTATTTTAACCGTTTCAGAACTGTATAAGAGAGCCAATCTTTTTATATCTGTTGCCCAGATTACTGGTATTTACATGCTTACTTATTTTGCTTTTTCAATCATAAAAGAAGGCAATGCATCTCAAATAAATGTAGATTATTTTATACTGTTTGGTTTAAACGGATTACTTTCTTTTCTATCCATTATTTTAATTTATATCTATGAAAAAGTGTTTGGCTTGGTTTCAGATGTTACATTGTTAGAGCTATCAAATACAAATACAGAGCTTCTAAGAGAGTTAAACGAGAAAGCCCCAGGTACATTTCAGCATTCTATGCAAGTAGCTAATTTAGCAGAAGCTGCAGCCAATGAAATAGGTGCAAATTCGATGTTGGTAAGAACGGGTGCTTTGTATCATGATATTGGAAAAATAGTAAATCCAATGTACTTTACAGAAAACCAAACTACAGGCGTCAACCCGCACCATGATTTGTCCCCTAAAGACAGTGCTAAAATAATAATAGATCATGTGATAAAAGGAGTGGAAATTGCCAAAAAATATAATTTACCAGACAGAATTATAGACTTTATTAGAACACATCATGGTACTTCTACAACGTATTATTTTTTAATGAAAGAAAAAGAGATGAATCCTGATACCGATGTTGATATTAAAAAATTTCAATATCAAGGACCAAATCCGTTTTCAAAAGAAACGGCTATTTTAATGATGTGTGATGCTGCAGAGGCGGCTTCTAAAAGTTTAAAAATTCCTACAGCACAATCAATCAGCGACTTAATTGACAGAATTATTGAGAAACAAATGTCCGACAATCAGTTTTTAAATTCTGATATTACTTTTAAAGAGATTGAAACGATTAAAAAGGTAATTAAGAAAAAATTATTAAGCATGTATCATTTGAGAGTTGAATATCCTGAGTAGGAAATAAAGCGAAAAAAACATAAAAACATCTTGCTAAATTGTAAATGTAATTATACATTTGCACTCGCATTTTAAAACAAGTGTGAACAAGTTCAAAACAGGAGAGGTGCCAGAGTGGTAATGGAGCAGATTGCTAATCTGTCGACGGGTAACTGTCGCCAGGGTTCGAGTCCCTGTCTCTCCGCAATTTTCAAGTAACTTTAGAGCGTAAAGTATACTATTTCGGGGTGTAGCGTAGCCCGGTCATCGCGCCTCGTTTGGGACGAGGAGGTCGCAGGTTCGAATCCTGCCACCCCGACACAGTTGTACGTAGCAACTATAAAACTACGGGCTCTTAGCTCAGCTGGATAGAGCACCTCCCTTCTAAGGAGGCGGTCGAAGGTTCGAATCCTTCAGGGCTCACTTAAAGCTTCACAGAAATGTGAGGCTTTTTTGTTGTTTAAAACTTACTGTTAATAAGGGTTTACAACAATCCATACTGTTCTTAAAATCACTTACAAGACAGGTAAAGTTAAAGCAAAATTTTTATTCATTTAGTACTTTTGATAAATATTTGGCAGACATTTGGCAGACATTTACATTTAGTAGTTTGATTAATCAAAGTTTCTTCGTCCTCTCAAAGTAGCTCAATAATTTTTCATCATTAGATAGTTTATTCTTTTTCAAGTAACTTTCTAAATTCATAAAGCCAAAATCCTTTATTACCTTTTGTTTAAAGTTATAAGCAGTCTTATATGTCAAGTTGTGTCTTCTTGCTAATTGAGATGCTTTTGGTTGAGGTTTCTCGTAAACAACTTCAATGTAAATATGAAAGGCTTTTAACAGACCAAATCGAACATTATGAAACAATGTATTATAGGTAGTCTTATATCTTGTTTTACACTTCTTACAGGCCCTTTCAAAGTTTTTAATAGTAGTATAGAATTCTTCATTACTGCACCTAACACAAGTTTTTACCTCGTAATTTAATAAAGGAAGATAGCTCTTCTCAATACTGTTAAATGTTTTTTTTAGTTTTTCTGAGGTGTTCATTGGTGTAAATAAGTATATAAAATTAATTTAAATTTTTTTATTAAACCCTTATAATTAAAAGGTTTTCTCCAATACTTCTATTTCCTCTATTTTAAAAGACAACCTAAACCGAGTTATATATATAAGAAGCAAGCCATTTGGCAAGTAAATTAATAGGTATATATAATGATAATAGAAAATAATATTCTTGATACAGAATCAAGTTTAATTAGAAAGTATAAGCAGTTATTGTGGGATAATAGAAATGAGTTTATAATGATAGATTTGGGAAGAGATATTCCTATTTTTAAATGGTTTATATCTGATAATTCAACTTGGGAGAGTAAAACTGTAATGTATAAAACAGAAAGTCTTCTAAATAAGATAGCAGCTGCCCACAAACAAATCCCCGATGATTCAGTAAAAGAGATGTTAACTGATGCTGCAAAACGTATGCGAAATATATCCAAAGGAGGTGTGATATCTAATGCAGGTTATGAGTTCATAATAGATAAGGCAATAGAATTAAAAGATGTAACAGAAGTTATACCTAACGCTACTATTAGGTATTTAAAGAACCCACACTTTATTTGGGGAAAGGAAGATTATCAAGATAGAAAAGAGATTTACAGAACTCATCTCAACGGTGCAATTAATCGAGGAATTTCAGAGGTAAATTACGAGTTGATTAAAACAACATTAATTGACTATGATTTAAATCAAAAGAAGATGACTAAAACTATCTTAAAGGATACTGCTAATTTATCTCTATCAACTATTAAAAACTATTTAAATAAGCATTCGGAACTCAACAAAATATATCAAAAAATTAAAGAATACTCAGGAACCACAAAACAAATAATGCAAAAGGAGTATAATACAAACAAAAAGAAGGTTGCTTAAAAATTAGTAAAATGGGTAAGTGATTTTTAAGGTAAAAACACCCTTTTGTAAACCCAATGATAGTACGGGTTTGTAAATTAGTAAAATGGCTAATCCCTATTAGTTATATATAATAAAAGCAAAATTTATTTTTATGAAATAAGAATACTTACTACACAAATATTAAAATAACAAAAAGTAAAATTTAGCCACATATAAAAGCAAATTAAGAATGTTTTTTACGTTATATATAAACAACAGCGCTAAAGTCAGGTTGTCTAAGAAAAGTAGTTTAAAATAGATATGAATACAACAGGAAATAAGTATGGAGGACGAACAAAAGGTACTCCTAATAAATTAACAAGTAAGATTAAAGATAAACTTTCAAGTGTAATAAGTGAAGCTATAGACTCATTGGATTTAGAGACTATGTCTAAAGCAGAAAAACTAAAGTTAATCCAACTTGGATTGCCTTATATAATTACTAAACCACAAATAGAAGAACCTCCACAGGAACAACAGATGTTTCAAATAGAGATTATAGATAGTTTAAGTAAAAATTAGTTCCTCTAAAGGTTAAACTTACATTTCTTATATTTGAGAAAAAAATCTATGAACCCATTTAAAGCACTAAAACAGGGAGAAAAATATTCAAAAAAAGATTTATCAACTCTTTTAGAACAACCAACTCTCTCTTTAGTAAGGGAAGGTTTATATCATTGTAAGAACTCTGAATCTACCTTGTTTTTTGTTGATTTAGAAAAAAAAGGAAAAGAAGAAAGGTTCCATTTTGATGACTTTTTTCAAGAAGATTTTTTTCATTGGGATTCCCAAACTACTCAACACATTAACTCCCCTAAAATTCAAGAAATAGTTACAGGTAAAAGAACACCGCATCTATTAGTTAGAATTACACCAAAAATAAAAAGTATCACTCAAAAGTTTGTTTATTGTGGTCGTCTTGTATATTCAGAACACGAAGAAAATACATCAAAACCTGTTCATATAGTATTTCAAAATACTGATTATGATGATTTCACTGAAAATGAGGACTTATTAAATATATATTTATGGAAGCCAAGTAAGATTGGAAAAACCACAAAATCAAAAATAGATAAGACAGGGGTAGTCTCTAAAAGAAGAAAACAAGTATATAAAAGACCAAATGAAACTGAAAGAAAAGGTTTAGTAACCTCGAGAGTAGGACAAGGGTTTTATCGTCAACAGATAGTTGAGAAATGGGATGGAAGGTGTCCTGTGTCTAATTCCAACATAAAACAAATATTAATATCTTCACACATTGTTCCTTGGTCTGAATCAAATGATATTGAACGATTAGACAGTGAAAATGGAATTTTATTATCCCCAAATATTGATTCACTTTTTGACAAACATTTAATTAGTTTTGAGGATGATGGGAGTATGATTATATCATCAAAAATAGATGAGGTAAATCGAAAATCATTAGGTCTTAATCAACAGATTAGAATACCTGTAAGCGAAGGAATGAAGAAATATCTTAATAGGCATAGAAAAAGATTCAATGAAAAGAATTAAGGTAGTTTGTGGTGTAATAATAAAGAATTAAATCATACTTAAAATAATTTAAGAGGCCCTTTCAGAAACGTGAGGGTTTTTA
>Ga0209830_10004500_pt1 | contig 10116 bp, 6 predicted proteins | sample ArcticOcean_MG_C_12_FD_187439 | JGI IMG/M metagenome (GOLD analysis project Ga0209830, IMG submission 187439) | Marine microbial communities from western Arctic Ocean - ArcticOcean_MG_CB8_130 (SPAdes) (version 2) | ecosystem: Environmental > Aquatic > Marine > Oceanic | place: Arctic Ocean...
AACCCCGAGAATATGCAAATTTTTCTGCTCCTTCTCCGGCAAGCATTACATGCGGAGTGTCTTCCATTATTTTCCTAGCTACAGAGATTGCATGTGTAATATTTTTCAGGAATATAACAGAACCACAATTACCTTCCGAATTCATTATGCACGCGTCTAGAGTTACGTTTCCGTCCCTGTCAGGCAAACCACCTTTTCCAACTGATTGATTATTTTCATCTGCCTCTTCAACCATGCAGCCTTGTTCTATGGCATCTAAAGAACTTCCACCATTTTTTAAAACTTCCCACGCTTTTTTAGTAGCATTCTTAACATTCCATGTGGCGATAACTATAGGAGAGTCTTTTAAATCAGTTTGGGTTTCTTTTAAACTTCTAGCAAATGAGCTAGGCATGCCAATTGACACTCCTAGCAAAGAACTTTTTTTAAGAAACCCTCTTCTTTTCATTTTTTAATTTTCAATTTGACTACCTAATATTTTTTTAGTTAAAAATGCATATATAATTAGATATGCAAAGCATAATACAGCTACCCAATAGGAAGACTGAATTGTAAAAATATCTGCAATCTTTCCCTGAACTGGAGGAATTATCGCACCACCTAAAATCATCATTACTAAAAAAGAAGAACCTTGTGAAGTATATTTTCCTAAGCCAGTAATACTTAGCGAGAAAATACAGGGCCACATTATAGAGCAGAATAACCCACCACTAATAAAAGCAAATAATGCTACTGTTCCTGTTGAAAATAGCCCTATTAACATTGCTACTAATCCAAACATACTAAATATTTTTAGCGTAGATATTGCATTGTCTTTAGCAAGGAAAAATCCTATTATTTGTATAGCTACTATTATTGAAAATATTATTATCTCGTTCAACGAATAACTACCATAATTAACTAAAACAATAACTCCAAAAGCTATATACGGAACTATTATTAAAAGAACTTTTTTCAACCCCTCTGTCGGATTGAAAACGCTAATTGCACCTGTCCACCTTCCTATCATTAAACCTCCCCAATATAATGAGATATATTTTGCAATTCCTGTATCACTTAGTGCAGTTAATCCTAGTCCGTTTAAATTATTTACTTTATCAGTAACTAACTTTAAAACTTCTCCTAAATTACTTTGAATGGTAACCTCCACACCTACATAAGTAAATATAGCTATCATACCTAAAGCAAGTTGTGGGTATTGTAAAGCTCCCCATCCTTCAGAACTTGATGAAGATTTTACATAAGCGTAGTAAATACAACCTAAAACACTAACTAAGGAAATGATTAAAACAAATAATCTTTGATATTCTAAAGCTTCTTTGGCAACTTCAGTAATTGGTTCTGGAGTTGAATAAGTATAAAAAACCCACCCAAAGCATAAGACCATGATAACAGTTAAAAAAATTAATAAATTCATTGCTTTATTGGCAGGTTCAAATGGTTCTTCTGTTTTACCTTCAGGCAAACTTTTCGAAAAATAGAAAACTGCTGCACATACTAAAAAGAGAACGGCAACTCCAAGATATAAACTTTGCATTTTTGAAAATTCAGCAGTTCCATCTCCAGATAATGTTCCGAAAATTACAAAAGCAACTGCTAAAGGCCCTATAGTTGTTCCAAATGAATTTACACCACCCGCAAGATTTAATCTTGATGATCCTGATTTAGGGTCCCCAAGTGACACTGCAAATGGATTTGCACCTGTTTGCTGTAAAGAAAAGCCTAACCCCACAACAAATAAGGCAATTAAGACATAATAGAATACTTCTGTTTGTCCTGGCTCTGATCCGTTTATAGCTGGATACATAATTAAGGCACCAACTGTTGATATCAGTAATCCGTATATGATTCCTTTTTTATAACCCCAATTATTAAAAATATCTTTTTTTCTTTGGCTTGAAACTATAAAAAGTATTAATGCTCCAATGTAATATGCTCCATAAAATGCAAAATCTACTAATTGAGATTGAAATTGATCGATATTGAAATAAGTTTTACAAAATGGAATAAAAACTCCATTTGAAGCGCCGATGAATCCCCAGAAAAAAAAGACACTTACCAAAGTGGCAAGAGCAGGGTTGTTAGTTTGAATTTTCATAAAAATAAATTTTAGATTTGTTTGTTGTCTAAAATAAGTAAAGCATTTAAGATTATTTAACATTTTTTTAATTAAATATTAATTAAACATCAACATTTATAAACATATATTTGCGCTAAACCATGAACTGGATATTATTTTTTATATTTATTTTCTTTATTGATTTTTATTCTTATAAATCAATAAAAAACATTAACAATAGTAAAATTTTAAAATATTCGTATTTTATTACATCGCTTTTTGTTGTCTTTTATTTTTTTCTTGAATACAAGATTCAACCAAATGGTTATAGTAAATCTTTATCATTAGGACTTTTGATTGCATTTTACAGTCCAAAATTTATATTAGTATTATTTAACTTAACTGAAGATGTTTTCAGATTTTTAATAGCTGTATACAATCGCTTACGCAAACGTAATATGGTTATAAAATTACCCTCCAGGCGAAAGTTTATTAGTAAGTTAGGTATTGGACTGGCATCCATTCCTTTTGTCAGTTTAAATCTTGGGATGGTTTGGGGTAAAAACAATATCAAAGTTCTTAATTACACATTATTTTTTGATAACCTCCCTTCTTCTTTTGACGGATTTAAATTAACCCAGATTAGTGACCTTCACGCTGGTAACTTAGATAATTTAGATGATTTAGAGCGAACTGTTAAATTAATAAATTCACAAAATTCTGATGTTATCTTTTTCACCGGAGACTTAGTCAACAACGAGGCTGATGAGTTAATTCCTTGGATAACTACTCTTTCCAAGTTAAGCGCCAAAGATGGAGTTTATTCTATATTAGGAAATCATGACTATGGAGATTACCGCTCATGGCCAACAGAGTTAGAAAAAAAGAAGAATTTCGCCAAATTAAAAAAATATCAAAAAAAAATAGGCTTTGATTTAATATTAAATGACAGTAGGTTTATTTACAAAGGTGGTCAAAAGTTAGCTATTGTAGGAGTCGAAAATTGGTCTAATGCTTTTAGAAAATATGCAGATTTATCATTAGCTACTAAAAAAATAAAGTCATCAGATTTTAAAATATTACTCAGTCATGACCCAACACATTGGCAGGAAAAAATTCTTCAGGGTGAAGATGATTATCCATTAACTCTAAGTGGTCACACCCATGGTGGTCAATTTGGAATAGAAATACCTGGTTATTTAAAATGGAGCCCTGTAAAGTGGAGGTATAAATATTGGGCGGGGATTTATAAAGAAAAAAATAAATACTTAAATGTCAATAGAGGCCTTGGAACTACAGCAGTTCCAGGAAGGGTAGGGATATGGCCAGAAATTTCTGTAATCACCTTAAAATCATCAAATAACGTATAATCCCCTGGAAATGTTATATTTGTATAATCTTAATTGATTTAAAACTTTAAGTTATGTCAAAATTTGGAGAGTTAATTGATGTGGAAGTTCCTGTACTACTTGAGTTCTTCACACAGTGGGATGAAACCTCAAATAGCATGCATCCAGTATTAAAGGATGTTGCTGCAGCTATTGGTGATAAGGCAAAAGTCATTAAGATTGATGTGGATAAAAATAACGATTTAGCTGAGGCACTTAGGATAAAAGGACTACCTACTTTTATTATTTACAAGGATGGAGAAATGAAGTGGAGACAAAGTGGCGTTGAAGATGCTAATACTCTAATTGGTAGAATTCAAGAATATATTTAAAATATTATTCTTTTCCAATAAACAATTCCAAATACGAATTAAACTCTTCCATCTCTTTTTCTAAAAAATCGCCATCTTCGTGAGATATAATGACTCCAACTAAAGATCTGTATCTTTCAATATCAGTGTATATTTCTTCAGCATATTTATTTTTGTTTTCATCTTTCAAATTGCTAAAATAAAAGAGGTTTTCTTGATATTTATTGGATATTTCTAAAAATAAATTTCTAGCTTTTTCATTACTACCAACCTTGTAATAAGATTCAATGTAAGGCTCTAAAAGTGTGTAATACCCAAATATGCTCACTGGCATATTTTTCATTATAATATCGGTTATCTCTTCTGCTTTATCTAATTGATTTTCTAGAATAAGCTGATTTATTAATCTTGAAACGTTACTTCGATAAGTAATACTATTTTTCCTAGATTCAACATCAAAATAAATATCCATACTTCCTTTTGTTCCCCAATCCCAGCTTTTAACCATAGGGTACATTTTTTCTGTATTAACCCTACCCATTTCATATGGATTTGATTGATCAATAGGAGTCTTAATTGGCACTAATTTATAGCACAAACCTTCAAGCTGTAAATAATCTTTCATCCATAAATAATCTTCATCCCCAAAAGAACCACCTGTAAAGTAAATCGGTCTTTCCCAATTGTTTTCTGCGATAATATCTAACATTAATAATCTGTTTTTGTAAAGTGCTTGCCCTTTAATTTTAATAACTATTTCATCAACAATCTGATCTTCTAAACTACTGTCTACTATGTTGTTTTTAATTACTGACTTTTTATCTACAGGGATACTAATACTTTCAGTTGGTAAATAATTTGCATTTAAATCTTGTTCTCTTAGGTAAGTAGTTTCATATCCTTGTTTTTGAAGTAAACTCTTATACTTATATTTTTTATCATCTTCTGTAACAAATTTTATCATTTTCTTTATATCAACGGTATCTAATGTGGTAACTTCTTTGATAATATAATCTCTGGTGCCATACCTGTACTTTTCGTGTGATAAAGATGAGGGAATAGGCTCGCTATCATATGCTTTTCTTTTCATCTGGTCTATATACCAATCGGTAGCAAAAAGGCTAGTATTTAAAACACGAACGTCTGTTCTAATTCCTTCAATTTCTTGTGCATACCATAAAGGGAATGTATCATTATCACCAATGGTAAACAAAATTGAATTTGGTTCACACGATTCTAAGTACTTTTTTGCCATTGAATATGCTGTATACCTGCCAGATCTATCATGATCATCCCAGTTACTACTAGCGAGGTTAATAGGGAGTATTAAAATAAAAATTGGTACTGCTAATATTTTAATAAATTTTGAATTTATAAGTTTATTTAGATAGCTAGTAATACTAAATACTCCAAAACCTATCCACATTGAATAAACATAGAATGAACCAACAACGGAGTAGTCTCTTTCTCTAGGTTCAAAGGGCCTTACATTTGTGTATACTTGTATGGCAATCCCAGTGAATATAAAAAAGACTAACATTGTCCAAAACAACTCTTTATCTCTGTTGTACAAAAAATAGAATCCTATTAAACCAATAATAAAAGGAATCATGTAAAGCTTATTTCTTGATTTATTATCCACTACTTCAGAAGGTAAATTATCTTGACTTAACCCTAGATGAATTTCATCTAAAAAATTAATTCCACTAATCCAATTTCCATGCATATCCATTTTACCCTGAATGTCATCTTGTCTTCCGCTAAAATTCCACATAAAATACCTCCAGTACATATAACCTAACTGGTACTGAATTAGATATGTAATATTGCTGATTATTGAAGGTTTCTCTATGTCTAAGTATTGACCATAGGTTTTTAAAAAATTGTGGTGATCTTCATAATCAACATCTCCTTCGTAAGTTCTTTTTTTAAAATCACTTACTAATTGTAATAACTCTTTGGCTTCTGGTTGATTTTTGTACTTATTTTTAATCTCATAATTTAAGAACCCTGTATACCTAAGATAATTTGAAGCATGCGTTGAGCTCCACATTCTTGGTAGTATTGATGCTTGTTTACTGTTAAAGTTTTGAGTAGCATTTTTGTAGTTATTTACAATAATATATTTGCTATTAACTAAGTCTTTTTCATATTTTGGCTTATCATCTTTATATGGATTTTCCTCATCTAGTCCAGAATATTGATCAGTAAACAAAGGTCCATAAAACAAGTGTGTTTTGGGATACTGTTCTAGGTTGTAATATGCTAAAAGTTCTCTTGCATTAGAAGGATCATTTTCATTTATAACAACGTCTGCATTTGCTCTTATTGGAAGCATAATCCATGACGAAAACCCTATTAAAATAAATAAAACACAAAGCACAATTGTGTTAAGTGTTTTTAAATTCTTTTTAATTGTGTAGTTTATAGTGTAATAGAAAAAAGCGATTAATAGAAGTCCTGCAATTATTGTTCCAGAGTTAAAAGGAAGACCTACAGAATTTACAAAAAACACTTCCAATAGACTGAAATAAAGTAAAATATTAGGAGCCAAAAGTTTAAATACAAACATTAAAATTCCAACTACAAAAATATTAGCTATGATGAACTTTTTTATTGTAATTGGTTTATAGTTTTTAAAGAAATAAATCAATCCTATTGCTGGAATTGTTAGTAAGCCCATAAAATGAACACCAAATGATAGTCCAACGATAAAACTAATTAATATGAGCCATCTGTTACCTCTTGGCAAATGCATCTCCTGCTCCCATTTTAAGCCCAAATAAAATAATGCAGACATTATTAACGTTGCCATTGCATATACTTCTGTCTCGACAGCATTAAACCAGAAAGTATCAGTAAACATAAATGATAAACTTGCAACACTAGAACTTAAAAGAATTATGAAATTATTATCTCCTTTGCTATCAATTTTTGATGATATTTTCGAAAGTAATATGCTAACTGACCAAAACATAAAAAGAATTGTAAATGCGCTAGCTACCCCACTCATCAAATTCATTATGTACCCAATTTGTGATGGTTCAACTGCAAAAATTGAGAAAAAGGCACCTAACATTTGAAAAAGAGGAGCTCCTGGAGGATGTCCAACTTGTAGCTTTGATGCGGTAAGTATGTATTCACCAGAGTCCCAAAAGCTAACAGTTGGTTCGGCTGTAACAGCATATACAATAACAGCTATAGTAAAACACAACCACCCTAAAATTTTGTTCCATTGCTTAAAGCTAATATCACTCATAAAATTATTTTAAATGTCAAATTTAATGATAAAAATTATACACAGTAATTATTAACAATTATTTAATAAAAATTTATTTTTTAAAAATTCTTGTTAAAATGAAAGATTGTTATAAATTTGCACGCTCAGCAATTGGCCTATGGTGTAACTGGTAACACGTCTGTTTTTGGTGCAGAAGAGTCTAGGTTCGAAACCTAGTGGGCCAACTGATTAAGTTTTTAAAAGTTTCTTGTTGAAGGAAATCTTTAAGAATAAAAATTAAATTTGTATATTTGCATCTTTAATTATTAGAAATGATCATGAGGGGACTAAAAGTCCCCTCTTTTTATAGAATTATGTTTAGAAATATCGTTGAAGAATTACTTGAGACAAGTTTATCAGAGAGAAAAGACTTGTTTTTAACAGAGTTTGAAATACTTTCTGGTAACAAAATTAGAATTGTTATAGATGGTGATAATGGTGTTTTAGTTGGAGACTGCATGTATATTAGTCGTGCCATAGAACACAATATAGATAGAGAAGAACATGATTTTTCTCTAGAAGTAAGTTCTGCTGGTGCATCCGCGGCTTTGACTATAAATAGACAATTTGTCAAAAATATAGGTAGAGTTTTAAATGTTAAGACTGAAAATAATGATTACGAAGCTGAGTTAGTAGATGCTACTGAGCATGAAATAAAATTAAAATGGAAGCAACGCGAGCCTAAGAAAATTGGTAAGGGTAAAGTAACCGTTGAAAAACAAATTAATATCTCTTACAAAGAGATAAAAGAAGCAAAAGTAAAAATTAAATTTTAATATTATATTATGGAAAATATAGCGTTAATAGAGTCTTTTTCTGAATTTAAAGACGATAAGTTAATTGATAGAGTAACTCTAATGACTATCTTAGAAGAAGTTTTTAGAAGTGCCTTAAAAAGAAAATTTGGCGATGATGATAATTTTGATATTATAATAAATCCGGATAAAGGAGATTTAGAAATTTGGAGAAATAGAGTTGTTGTTGCAGATGGTGAAATCGAAGATGAAAATGGCGAAATATCATTGACAGAAGCAAGGCTAATAGAACCAGATTTTGAAGTTGGTGAAGATGTTTCAGAAGAAGTTAAGTTATTTGATCTTGGTAGAAGAGCTATTCTAGCATTAAGACAAAATTTAGTAGCTAAAATCCAAGAGCATGATAATACTAATATCTACAAACAGTTTAAGGAATTAGTTGGCGAAATATATACTGCAGAAGTTCATCACATTAGACATAGAGCTATAATTTTATTAGATGACGAGGGAAATGAAATAATAATGCCAAAAGACAAGCAAATTCCTTCTGATTTTTTCAGAAAAGGAGACAATATTAGAGGTGTTATTGAAAGTGTTGAGTTAAAAGGCTCTAAGCCGTCAATAATTATGTCAAGAACTTCTCCAGCATTTTTGGAAAAGTTATTTGAACAAGAAATTCCAGAAGTATTTGATGGATTAATAAACGTAAAAAAGGTTGTAAGAATACCTGGTGAAAAAGCTAAAGTAGCCGTAGATTCATATGATGATAGAATTGATCCTGTTGGAGCTTGTGTTGGAATGAAAGGCTCTAGAATCCATGGAATTGTAAGAGAGCTTGGGAATGAAAATATTGATGTTATTAATTACACTAATAATCTTCAACTTTTTATTACTAGATCTTTAAGTCCTGCCAGAATCACTTCAATTAAAATTGATGAAGAAAATAAAAGAGCTGAAGTTATTTTAAAACCAGAAGAGGTCAGTAAAGCAATTGGTCGTGGAGGACACAATATTAGATTGGCTGGTCAAATTACTGGATATGAAATTGATGTATTTAGGGAAGGTGTAGAGGAAGATGTTGAATTAAGAGAATTTAGTGATGAGATTGATGGCTGGGTGATAGATGAGTTTGCTAAAGCAGGACTAGATACTGCAAAAAGTATTTTAGAACAAGATGTAGTTGACTTAGTTAAGAGAACAGATTTAGAAGAGGAAACTATTGTTGAAGTAGTTAGAATTCTTAAAGAAGAATTTGAAGATTGATAATATAAATTAAACCAATTTATGGCTGAAAATATTAGATTAAATAAAGTGCTTAGAGAGTTGAATATTTCAATTGATCGTGCTATAGATTTTCTTGAATCTAAAAGTATTGAAATTGAAAAGCGTCCAACTACTAAAATTTCTTTAGAGATTTATAATCTATTATCAGATGAGTTTCAAACAGATGCAAATAAAAAAGTTGCATCAAATGAACTAAGTGAAGCTAAATCTAAGGAAAAAGAAGCCATTAGAATAAAAAGAGAGACTGAGATTGAGTTGCTGCTTAAGAAAAAAGAAGAAGAAGCTAAGGTAATTACTGCTGCTTCTAAGATTAAAGAAATTAAAAAAGTAGGTAAAATTGATTTAAAACCAGTCAAAGCTAAAGTTAAGACTGAAATCAAAGTAGTTACTCCGGAAGCAAAGCCTGTAGCTAAAGTTGAGTCTCCTGTAATTAAAAAACCTTTAGAAACTTCTAAAGAACCACTTCTTGAAAAACCAGCTAAAAAATCATCTGAAAAACTGGATGAAAAGTCTGTAGAAAAATCTATCGAAACAATTAAAGGAGCTCCTAAAGTTGCTTCTAAAGATATTCAACCAGAAGATGAGGTTAAGGATGAAGTTTCTGGGACAGTAACAACACAGTATAAAAAATTATCAGGTCTTAAATCCACTGGTGAAACCATTGATTTATCAAAATTTAAAACTGAAAAGAAAAAAGAATCTCCAGCTTCAATTCATTCTAAGAAAAAAAGAAGAAGAATCAGTAAGCCTAATGATACTGCAAAGCCAGGACAAAGACCCCCACTAAGGCCAGGTCAAAGGCCAGTTCAAAAGGCTAATATTAAAGCTAAATCTTCTCCATCAACAAGAGAAGAGCCTAGTGCTGAAGAAGTTCAAAAGCAAGTTAGAGAAACTCTTGAAAAACTTCAAGGGAAAAGCTCAAAAGGTAAGGCTGCTAAATACAGAAAAGATAAAAGAGACCAACACAGACAAAAAACAGAAGATGAACAAGCCAACGTTGAGGCTGAAAGTAAGTTACTTAAGGTAACGGAATTTGTTA
>Ga0209830_10004502_pt1 | contig 10115 bp, 9 predicted proteins | sample ArcticOcean_MG_C_12_FD_187439 | JGI IMG/M metagenome (GOLD analysis project Ga0209830, IMG submission 187439) | Marine microbial communities from western Arctic Ocean - ArcticOcean_MG_CB8_130 (SPAdes) (version 2) | ecosystem: Environmental > Aquatic > Marine > Oceanic | place: Arctic Ocean...
TGTTACAAATGGATATGTACCATGATCAACATCTAATAGTGCACCTTGCGCCCCCTCAAACAGAATTTTTTTTCCTTCAAAATTTAATTTATAAAGCTGTTCAGAAACATCACAGACTAATGGCTTGATAAACTCAGCTTGAGCATATAATTCATCTAATTGTTTAGAGAAGTCTACCGTAGTTGTTTTAAGATAATTCTTAAGTATAAAATTGTGAAGTTCTAATATATCCTCTAATTTATCACTTATTTTAGTTGGATTTAGAAGGTCGTATACCTTAAAAGAGCGTCTAGCTACTTTATCTTCATATGCTGGGCCTATACCCTTACCTGTTGTACCAATTTTTTTGGCTTCAGTTCTTATTGCCTCTCGAGCCTGATCAAGTTTGATATGGTAATCTAAGATTAATGGGCAGCCATAACTAACAAATAAACGGTTTTTAACATCAATACCATCTGATTCAAGCTTGGTAACTTCATTATTTAAATGATTTATATCCAGAACAACACCGTTACCAATAAAACATTCTATTTCGGGCCTAATAATTCCAGATGGAACAAGATTTAATTTGTATTCTTTTTGGGACTCTCCCTGACCAATAACCAAAGTATGTCCAGCATTATGCCCGCCTTGAAACCTCACAACAGCATCAGCATGATTAGTTAACCAATCAACAATCTTACCTTTTCCTTCATCACCCCATTGAGTTCCAATAACTACTACATTTTTTGTCATATAAAAACTCTTTAAACTTTCATTTGGTTAATAATGTATCTCAAATCCATAGAAAAACCTGTTGCAGCACGATTATTTTTAATATTGTCATAACGACCGCCCTGAGCGATAGCGGTAGAATAGTTTGGAGAATAAGCAGAGAAAATCAATCCTGAATGATATTGATAACCTCGAATATCTGAAAAATCAAAACTTATCTTAATATCATTTTGAAATAGATGTGCATAAAGATCCTTCAGGTTGTTAATTGTAGATTCAATAACTTTACTTTCTGGAATTAACTTAATTATTTGATCTAAAACTCCTACATCGCCATAAAGATCAACCAGCTCGATTAATTTCTCGCTAGCATCAACCTTACTATACCCTTTAAATATATCTCTAAGAGCGTCTTTATCCTTCATTATTAATGCTTCTGAAATATTAACTTTATCCTCTTCAGACAAGTTTAACCCTAAGATTAATTGGTTATATACATCGAGATTGTTGATGTCTAAAACGACATTTTTTATACCTATTGACTTAAGTGATGCAATTAAAATTGACTGGACTTCAAGATCGGCTGAAATATCTGCATTACCAAAATACTCAATCCCTACTTGATAAAGTTCTCTTGATTCATTTTGGGCTGTTTTCGCCCTAAGGACCGGTCCTGCGTAACATAGCTTATTAACCTTGTTTCCCTGTGTCAATTGTGAATCAATTCGTGATGCTTGCGTTGTTAAATCTGAACTTACTCCCATCATTCTTCCAGATAGCTGGTCAACAAGCTTAAAGGTATCTAAATCAAGGTCTTTACCAAAAGCATTTAAAGAGTCAGCATATTCGAGTAATGAGGGCATAACCAGTTCGTAACCGCTTTTACTATACAAATCAAGTAATTGCCTTCTGAAAACCTCGAGCTGTTTAGCCTGCCTAGGCAATAAATCTTCTACATTTTCCGGGAGGAGCCATTGAGACATGTGATTACTTTCCAATAAATAATATAATTATGCCTGCAAGCACAGACAACAGTCCATAAAATCTAATTTGGCCAGTTTTAAACTTAACCATTTTACTAAAAGTCTTTCTCCATAAATCAGGTAAGGCTAAAGGAAATAATCCTTCTATCACCAAAACTAAACCTAGTGCCAAATATAGGGTGTTTTGCAATTATTTTTTACTTGGCCCACGAAGGTATTTAAAGAAATCAGAATTTGGGTCAAGAACCATGATGTCTTCTTTACCACTAAAACTTTTCCTATATGCTTCGAGACTTCTATAAAAATCATAAAACTCTTTGTTTTTAGAGAAAGTATCTGCATAGATTCTAGATGCTTTTGCATCGCCTTCACCCTTAACTTTTTGAGCATCACTGTATGCCTCAGTAATAATTATATCTCTCTCTCTTTCTGCTTCAGCCCGAATTTTTTCCGAATCTGCAAAACCTTGTGACCGTAATTCATTTGCTACGGCTTTTCTTTCTGCATTCATTCTTTGATATACAGACTCACTTACCTCTTGAGGTAAATCAACCCTTCTTAATCGAACATCAATAATTTCAATTCCTATTTGTCTTGAATCCCTATCAGCTCTTTCTTTTAGAATATCCATAATTTCAGATCGCTCTCCTGAAACCACTTCTAAAATAGTTCTTTTACCGAACTCAGCCCTTAATCCATCATTTACCGTTTGTGACAGTCTTCTTTCCGCTTGTCTCTCGTCACCATTTACTGAAACATAATATTGGGATGGGTCAATAATTCTCCATTTAATATAAGAATCAACTAAAACATTCTTCTTTTCACTTGTAATAAAACGATCTGGTTGTGGCGGATCGTAGGTCATTATTCTTTTTTCAAAAAATCTAACATTATCAACTAAAGGTGCTTTCAGATAAATTCCTGGCTCATCTTTAACAGATACTATCTCCCCCAATCTAAATACAATCGCATGCTCTCTTTGGTCAACAGTAAAAGTTGATAGGGTTAAAACAATTAGTAATAAAATTATTACAGTGGCTAGTTTGGATACATTTTTCATAATTTACCTTGCGTCTCTTTCTCTCGCATTAAATGCTCCGCGAGATCTTTCTGTGATTGAATTGATGACATCTGAAGCAGATGACCCACTATTAGTTCTTTGGTTAGATGCTTGTGTTTGATCTTCCTGATTACCCGAAGAGCTCTTTTGGTTAATTAGCTTATCTAATGGAAGGTAAAGCAAGCTATTTGAGCCTTTTTGGTCGACTATAACTTTGGAAACAGATGACATTATTTGTTCCTGAGTCTCTAAGAATAAACGATTTCTAGTAACTTCTGGTGCTCTTGTATATTCCGTTAAGATTTGATCAAAACGACTGGCATTACCCTTAGCTTCATTTTCAATTGCAGCTTTATAACCATTTGCTTCTGCTATAAGTCTAGATGCAGTACCTCGAGCTTTAGGGATAATATCATTAGCATATGCTTGTCCCTCGTTTTTCTGTCTTTCCAAATCTTGCTTTGCTTTAACAGCATCATCAAAAGCTGCTTGAACCTGCTCTGGTGGCTGTGCATTTTGCATTGTTACACTTGTTATATTAATACCAGACTTGTATCGGTCTAAAATATCTTGCATCAAGGATTTGGTTTTAATGGCAATTTCTTCACGTCCTTCATATAGCACGAAATCCATCTTACTTTTACCCACCACCTCTCGAATTGCAGTTTCTGCAGCACCTCTGACAGAATTTTCGACAGATCGATTATTAAATAGGTAATCTTGAACTGATTTAAGGTTATATTGAACAGCAAATTGCAGATCTATAATATTTTCGTCACCTGTTAACATCAAAGACTCTCTTAACTCTTGGGAAGTTCCACCTGATCTAGAGGATCTATAACCTACTTCAGTAGTCCTAACTTGTTCTTGATTAACAATCTCGACGGTCTCCACTGGATAAGGAATATGCCATCTAGGTCCAGGTTGGGTTATCTCTGTATTTTTACCGAATTGAAGAACAAGACCTCTTGAACCTTGATCAACAATATAAAATCCAGTAGCCATCCATATTAAAAATACTACCAAAAGAATCGTACCGGTTGGAATACCGTCAAAATTTGAATTTACTGGCTGTTTTCCGTTATTCAAATTTCCATTCCCCCCACTTTTTCCTGATTTTATATTAAACACATTATCTATCTTCTTTTTGATATCAACAAATAACTCATCAAGGTCTGGTGGGCCATCGTTGTTAGCAGCTAAAATATTTCTTAGTGAGAGTTTTTTTAAAATATTACGCATAGTTTCCATTTCTTTCGTTAATTAATGTTTGATTTATTTCGACCATTGCTTTCTTTAAAAATTCAATTCCATTACCAGTTTTTGCTGAAAGCTGAATATGGTTTATTTTACCATAGGCATCTCTGTCAAAGCTTGTTTTTAAATTAATTTTATCAATTTGATTAAGAACTAAAATTTGAGGTAGTTCGTGTGCATTTATTTCCTCCAATATTTTTCCTACTTCCTTAATTTGTTCGGCTTTATTTTCATTACTCACATCAACTACATGAATCAATAAGTCAGAGTCAGTTACTTCCTCTAGGGTTGACTTAAACGCTTCAATTAGTGTTGTAGGCAAGTTCTTTATAAATCCCACTGTGTCTGAAATAACAACACTATGTCCCGGTTCTATAAATAACTTTCTAGACGTGGTGTCTAAAGTTGCAAATAATTTATCTTCTGAAAGTATTGACTCGTGTGTTAAATAATTAAATAGCGTAGATTTTCCAGCATTTGTATACCCTACAATTGAAATACTTAGAGCCTGTGATCTTTTTCGAGCACGGCGTTGCATAGATCTTTGTTGAGCTAATTTTTTTAGCTTTTCTTTTAACTGTTTAATTCGCAAACCTAACATCCTTCTATCAAGCTCAATTTGTTTTTCTCCTGGCCCACCCCTTACACCTATACCTCCTTTTTGCCTTTCCAGATGGCTCCAGCCCTTAACAAGCCTAGTAGATAAATGGGCAAGGTGTGCTAATTCTACTTGAAGCTTTCCTTCATAAGTTTTAGCTCTTAGTGAAAATATATAAAGTATCAATGCAGTTCGATCATAAACACGCATTCCAGACATTTTTTCAATATTTCTTTCTTGGGATGGTGATAATTCATGATTAAATATGAGTGTGTTGGCTTTCAATGTCTCTTTCATCAGCACTATCTCTTCCATCTTGCCGGAACCAATAAAGTATTTTGTATGAGGACTAGATCTCTTGCTTGCTACCAATTCAGATACATTGAAGCCTGCACTAACTGTCAGTTGTTTTATTTCGTTGATATCTTCTTTGATGTCAAAGCCACCAAAATCTAAACTAACTACAATTGCGTTATCGCCAAGTTGAGGTCTGTCAAACATCAATTAGGGTTTGGAAGTTCAAATATTATCTCTTGTGAGGGGACTATTGTTGATACTGAATGTTTATATATTAACTGAGGAGTAGTACCGCTAAGAACTATTACATATTGATCAAATGATTTAATTTGTCCTTGCAGCTTTATTCCATTCAACAAATAAATTGATACAGATATGTTGTCCTTAATAATCTGGGTTAAAAATAAATCTTGTAGGTTTGTATTTTTTGCCATAATTTTCAATTATAAATTGTTACTTATTCTTTTTTTAACATTCTCAATACCTAGAATGAAAATTATACTCCCAATGCTCGGAGTATTATCAGTTCCAGCGATAATTGTTCTTAAAGGCATCGCAATTTCAGGAAATTTTATTTGTTGTTTTTTAACAAACTCCTTTAAAAAATTATTTACGTCTTCATCGCGCCATCTTAAATGCTCTAAGCCATCAATGAAAATTTTAACTAGACCCTTTGATTTCTCATCTAAATATTTATTCCTTAGCTCTTCTGGAGGGCTAACCTCTCTAAAAAAGAATAAAATATCATCTGAAAATACATTCAGATTTTTCTCTCTATTTTGATAAAGCTTTATGGCATTAATTAATATCTTATCGTCAATCACTTTAATTTTATTATCGTTCAACTTAGGCTTTATTAGATCAGCTAATTTTTCAGAAGCTTCATTTTTAATATAATGGTTATTGATCCAATCTAATTTTTCTTGATTAAATTGTGCAGCTGAAGAAGTTACGTGGTCAAAATCAAACCATTTAGATAGCTGATCTGCAGAAAAAATTTCATCGTCCCCGTGACTCCAACCCAGCCTAGCTAAATAATTTATAATAGCTTCAGGAAGATAACCGTCATCCCTGTACTTCATTACACTAGCAGCCCCATATCTTTTAGATAACTTTTGACCGTCATCAGCCAATATCATCGATAAATGTGCGTACTCTGGTATGGGGGCATTTAACGCTTTTAATAAATTTATTTGTCTTGGTGTGTTGTTTAAATGGTCATCTCCTCTGATAACATGAGTTACCTTCATATCCCAATCATCGGTAACAACACAAAAATTATAGGTTGGGGTTCCATCAGATCTTGCGATAATCAAATCATCTAATTCTTCATTTTTTATTATAACCTCCCCTTTCACCATATCATTCCATTTTATTTCACCATCTTTAGGCGTTCTGAAACGAATGACTGGTTGAATATTTTTTGGGGTACTAGGTAAATTTTTATTCTCTTCAGGTCTCCATCGGCCATCATATTTTGGCTTTTTTCCTTCTTTTAATTGAATTTCTCTCAATTGATCTAATTCTTTTTTACTTGTATAGCAGTAATAAGCATCACCTTGTTTGATTAAAAGTTTTATTAGCTCCTTATACCTATCCATGCGTTGAGTTTGAAAAATAATATCGCCATCGTGATTTAGCTTAAGCCATTTCATTCCAGCCTTAATGGTTTCAACTGCTTCTGGTGTTGATCGTTCAAGATCAGTATCTTCTATCCGTAAAATAAATTTACCATTATTTTTTTTAGCGTATGCCCAAGAAAATAATGCAGTTCTAATTCCCCCAATATGAAGGTATCCCGTTGGGCTTGGGGCAAATCGTGTAACTATCTTCATAATCTACTCACTTTTTAATTGGGCCTGCAAATAAATCATAGTCTTCTGCGCGATTTATCTTAACATCCAGCATGTCGCCGGGCTGTAAGCCCTCTGGAGTTTCTAAAACTATATGGCCATCGATATCAGGAGCATTTGCATAAGACCTTGCAATCGCATGAGAGGAATTTACTTCATCAATTAAAACAGTTTGAATACTACCTACTTTATCTTTTAGTTTTTTAAAGCTAATCTTTGATTGAAGTTCCATCAGTCTATTATATCTTTCCTGCTTTACCCCTTCGTTTATATTGCCAGATAATAAATTTGCGGTTGCACCATCTACATTGGAATATTTAAAACAACCCACCCTTTCCAACTGAGCATCCTCAATAAATTGAAGGAGTTCGTTAAATTGAGATTCTGTTTCTCCAGGAAAGCCAACAATAAAGGTGCTACGAATAGCAATATCTGGACAAATCTTTCTCCACTCTAATATTCTTTCAAGATTATTTTCAGCACTAGCAGGCCGCTTCATTCTCTTTAAAACCTCATGATTTGCATGCTGAAAAGGTACGTCAATGTAAGGTAAAACTTTACCATCCGCCATTAATGAGATGATTTTATCTACATGCGGGTAAGGATAAACATAATGAAGGCGAATCCATACACCCAGCTCTCCTAAATTCTTAGCAAGGTCATAAAGGTTACTTTTGATTGGCTTACCATCCCAAAATCCAGTTCTATACTTAATATCTACCCCGTAAGCACTTGTATCTTGTGAGATAATTAATAATTCCGAAACACCAGAATCAACTAGCCTCTCAGCTTCCTTCATTACATCACCAATAGGCCTGCTTACTAATTTACCCCGCATTGATGGGATAATACAAAAACTACATTTATGATTGCATCCTTCTGAAATCTTAATATATGAATAATGATTTGGGGTTAACCTAACACCCTGAGGGGGGATTAAGTCAACATATGGGTCGTGTGGTTTTGGAATATGATGATGGACAGCGTCCATTACTTCTGAAAATGCTTCGGAGCCAGTTATTGCTAAAAGATTATTAAACCGTGCCTCAATAATATGTTTTTTTTCTCCTAAACAGCCCATAACAATTACATTGCCATTTTCTTTAAGTGCTTCATCAATAGCATCTAAGGATTCATCGATGGCACTATCAATAAAGCCACACGTATTAACGATAACAAGTCCTGCATCTTTATAATCATTGGCAATATCATAACCTTCAGACCTGACTTGACTCAGAACCTTCTCTGTGTCAGAACTTGCCTTGGGGCATCCAAGCGATACAAAACCGATTTTTGGTGGATGATAATCAAGTTTTGTTGTCATCTTAGTGTAAGAAGGTATGGAAAAAGTAAACGATCATTACGCCTATAAGAATCATAGCAATTTGCATTGATGACTCTTTTATTTCAGTTCTTTTATGTAATCCTGGAATAAGGTCAGATATAGCAACATATATCAAGTTCGATGCTGTAAAGGCTAATAAAACAGGAAGTATTTCGCCAGCAGAATCAATTAAAATATATGTGATTACAGCTCCTATAGTCATTGTGATATTTGCAATAATATTTAACAAGATGGCTTTATTTTTTTTAAGGCCTTTATTTACAAATATAGATATATTCCCCATCTCCTGTGGTATTTGATGAGCATAAATCGCTAAAGCAGTAACTAATCCTAATTCAAATTCATATATGAATGCGCTAGCTATAAGTATTCCATCGATAAAGTTGTGAGATAAATCACCTATTAGAAGGAGGCTACCACTTTTGTTGTGTTTAAGTTGTGTGCCCTGTGAATGAGTTTCACAATGATCTCCGTGACAATGACGCCAAATTAATAGCTTTTCTAAGGAAAAGAATATTAATAAACCAATTAATACTATAAACATAGTGTCATGTGAATCAGTGGCTTGCTCTAATGCATGCGGGAGGATTTCAAGAAAGACGGCACCAAGCATAGTTCCTACCGACAAACTTACCATATTCGTAACAATGTTGACGTTAGCCTTTTTAAAAAATAGAAAAGCTAATAATAAGCTTAAGAATCCACCTGCAAGGCAGGTACCAATAATCCAAAAAAGTGTCATAAATAAATTCCGTAATAAAAAAGAAAGCTATTATAAGTTGTAAGCACTAAAGATGATATAGCTAACTATCAATCCAAATTAATGATGCCATTCGACCAGTTATTTTATCTCGACGATATGAAAAAAAATCATCTTCATCTCTAAAAGTACAAAAATCTTCAGTAATTCCAGCTCCGCCAATGTTATAGATATTATTATAATTAAGCTTTAATCTTGCAGCTAAAGCAAGATCTAAAAAATATTTACCCCTCACAAACTTAAATGCTACTTTTGTTTTAATATCATGATTTATAAATAATTGATAAACATCCTTACCAACTTCAAATGATTTTTGGTTTATACAAGGACCTAGCCACACAATTATTTCAGATTTTGATTTTATTTTATTAATAGTGTTTTCAATAACTCCTAGCAGTAAGCCTTTCCAACCTGCATGAATCAAAGAAACGAAGCTACCCTCAATATTAGTTAAAAATATTGGTAAGCAATCAGCAGTTCTTAAAGCACAAACAATTTCTTTGTCGAAAGTATAGCTAGCATCACAATCTAAATTATTTTTCGAGGGTAGTTTTTTAACTATATTTGAATGGATTTGATTTAGCCAAAATGGATTTGATGGTAAAAAATCTAATAATTCTTTATGGTTGGCATTGACATGATGTTCTTCATCCCCTGTACTATTAGTTAAATTTAAACTAGCATATTTACCCAAACTTACTCCGCCTTTGCGAGTTGTTTGAATTGCCTTTATATTTTCTGGAGCTGGCCATTTTGGTATTATAAAATATTCATTCATCATAAAAATCTAAATCATCATTCTCATCAGGGATTTGGCTATTTCTTACATAAAAAGTATTATCAATTTCAAAATCTTTTTGGAGATAATCTTTTTCTGACTCCTGCCTAATCAATTCTAATAAATTTCTCATGTCAGAAGGTAGGTCAATTTCCCATTTAAGTGATTTTTTACTTTTTGGATGGATAAGGCCTAGAGCTTTAGCATGAAGTGCTTGACGCTCGAATTTAAGAGTTGCGTTTTTAAAATCTTGTGTCATAGACTTTGTGGGAATAATTTTCTTAAGTCCATAAGTTTGATCTCCAACAATAGGCGACTTATTATCTTGCATATGAACTCTAATTTGATGTGTTCTACCTGTTTTAAGAATGCATTTTAAATAAGTGTGGATACTAAATCTTTCTAAGACCTCATAATTTGTAATTGCATCCTTTCCGTTGATTTTATTTATAGCCATCTTCACTCTAACG
>Ga0209830_10004503_pt1 | contig 10114 bp, 8 predicted proteins | sample ArcticOcean_MG_C_12_FD_187439 | JGI IMG/M metagenome (GOLD analysis project Ga0209830, IMG submission 187439) | Marine microbial communities from western Arctic Ocean - ArcticOcean_MG_CB8_130 (SPAdes) (version 2) | ecosystem: Environmental > Aquatic > Marine > Oceanic | place: Arctic Ocean...
TAATCCAACTTATTATTAAAGGATTCATCTACTTCAGCACTGTTATTGAATAACACCACTCCCACGCCTTTATTTTGATTATGACCAATCCAGTGGTACTCAGCATTTGGAAAGAAATCTAGGGGCAGCTCTTCGCATTCTTGGATGATTAAAATATCAGGGTTAAGAGATTTTATTTCATCAAATTTCTTTGATAATTTAAGACAGCAATTCCAAGAGATAATTTTCATTAGACTAGACTACAATATTTAGATGGCAGATTTAATACTTAAAGATTTAATAGGATTAGAAGAACCTAATCTAGACAATATTAAATTTAGAATAACTAGACATGTCATGAGAGGTCAGGGATGGGTTGGTTTTGACGACCTTATAAGATTTGATGATGAGCTATTGACTATCTTTGCAGGGAATATGGGTAGTGACCGTTACAAAGAAGCTGAGAAGATAATTACTTGTGTTGCCTTGCCTAAATCAAAAGCTTTGATGAGAGCTGTATTTACCAATCATGGAATAATTAGTGCCAAAGAAGCTAAAAGTCATTTTTCCGGATACCAGAGGTATGAAAAATATATAAAAGATAATGGCTTAATAAGAGAAGTCCCTAACTTCTCAAAACAAGTATTCTATAAGCTTGAACTTTCTTCTCTGTTAGAGAGCTATAGAAACAGACTGGTTTTAGATTGGGGAAACTCACAGACTTACATTCAGAGAATAATAGAAAAGCCTATTTCAGAAATTTATCCCAAAGGATTTGTTTCTGTATTTCCGGGCTGGGACAAGATTCACATATCGCACAAAGAATTAACAGAAATTATTAATAATCCTGATGGCAATAAAGATTGGTATGAATACTTATCTAGACACTCAGGAGTTTATGTAATCTTTGATTCATCTTCAGGAAGGCAATATGTTGGTTCAGCTTCTGGTGGTAATGGCATCTGGTCTAGATGGGAAGGCTATGCAAGAACAGGACATAATGGTAATAAAGCTTTAAGAGCCCTTGCACAAAATAATCCAGACTTTGCACATAACTTTTCTTACTCGCTTCATCATGTCTTCCCAAGAACTGTTAGCAAGAATGATGTTCTATACTATGAATCATTACTAAAAAATAAACTTGGCTCTAGAGCTTTTGGATTAAACGAGAACTAAAATATGAATTACGATGCTGCCTTTAAGAATATCGATGATACTTTATGGAAGGATGCTGGATGTGGCAGTGAGCTAGATTATATTGAGCAAACTTCTTGGATTCTTTTCCTAAAATATTTAGATGACTTAGAAAAAGAAAACAAAGCTGCGGCAGAGCTAAGCAATAAAACTTATTCACCTATTCTCAGTAATGAATTTAAGTGGGCAACATGGGCAGCTCCTAAAAAAGTAGATGGTTCTCTTGACTACAACGCAGCCAGAACAGGGGATGACCTAAAAGAATTTGTTAATACAGAGCTCTTCCCTTATCTGAAAAGCTTTAAGTCAGTTGCCAATGATGCCAATACTCTTGAGTATAAGATTGGTCAGATATTCAGTGAGTTATCCAATAAACTTCAAAGCGGTTATAGCCTAAGGGAAGTTATTAATAAGGTTAATGAACTTCAATTTTTAAGTAACGAAGAAAAGCATGAGTTAAGCAGTCTTTATGAAGACAAGATTAAGAACATGGGTAATGCTGGTCGTAACGGTGGAGAGTACTACACACCTAGACCCTTAATCCAAGCTATCACTCAAGTTGTTAATCCAGTTATTGGAGATAAGGTGTATGACGGTGCTGTTGGTAGTGCTGGCTTTTTATGTGAAGCCTATTCTCATATTCTCAATTCTAAAGAACTTTCAGCAACCGAGTTTCAACAACTTCAAACTTCTACTTTATACGGTAAAGAAAAGAAATCTTTAGCTTATGTCATTGGAACTATGAACATGATTCTTCATGGCATAGAGGCTCCCAACATATTGCACGGCAATACTCTTGGAGAAAACATTGCGGATATTCAAGAGAAGGATAGGGTAGATGTGGTACTTGCCAACCCTCCTTTTGGTGGTAAAGAAAGAGCAGAGGTACAACAAAACTTCCCAGTAGCTACCAGTGAAACAGCTTATTTATTCCTGCAGCATTTTATAAAGATGTTAAAAGTTGGTGGACGTTGTGGAATTGTTATTAAGAATACTTTTTTAAGTAATACCGACAATGCCAGTATTGCTTTGAGAAAACAGCTACTAGAAGAATGCAATCTTCACTCCATCTTAGACTTACCCGGAGGAGCCTTTACAGGTACTGGAGTTAAGACCGTTGTCCTTTTCTTTGACAAAGGAACAGCTACTAAAAAGGTTTGGTACTACCAGCTTAACGTTGGCAGAAACATGGGTAAAACAAATCCACTCAATCAAAAAGATATGGCTGAGTTTGTTCAAATATCTAAGACACATGAGGAAAGTGATAACAGCTGGTTGATTGATGTTGCTGATATAAATAAAGATACATATGACCTAAACGTTAGTAATCCAAATACCGTTGAAGAGGTTGATAATAGAACTCCACAAGAAATCATTGCAGAGATAGAGCAACTAGATGCCAAAGCTTCTGAAGCTTTAAAAGCTATTAAGGAGTTGTTGTGATGTGGGAAACAGTAAAGCTTTCAGAAATAGTAACTTTTGTAAGAGGTTTGACCTATTCAAAAAAAGATGAAGTAGATGCAAATGGTTTAGCCGTATTGCGAGCTACAAACGTCAGCTTAGAACACCATAAAATTATTCTTGATGAAATTCGCTACATTAAAACACCAGTAAAATTGAACGAAGACAAGTTGGTAAAAGTGGGTGACATATTAATGTGTACAGCAAGTGGCAGCAAATCACACTTAGGAAAATGTGCATTAGTCAAAGAAGATTTAGGGATGGCTTTTGGAGGATTTATGGCTGCATTGAGATGTAAATCATCATGCCTGCCGGAATACCTTTTCTATATTCTCACTTCTAATTTATTCTTGAGAAGACTCTCATCACTTTCTGATGGAGCAAACATCAATAATCTGAAATTCTCGCAAATAGAAGATTTTGAATTTCCACTTCCTCCACTTGCAGAACAACAACGCATCGTAGCCAAACTGGATGCAGCGTTTGCTGAGATTGATGGGCTTATAAATACGGCTAGTCGGCAAGCATCCAATGCTAAGGATGTACATTTAAAAATCATCGAAAATTTATTTTTCTCTGAAGAGAAAGAATGGAATAAAATCAACTTACGAATAGCGTGCAAGTTTTCGCAAGGTGTTCAAATATCCGTAGAGAAACAATCCTTGCAGGTATGCGAAGGGTGTACAACAAGGTTTTTAAGAATTGTTGATTTCACGCAGGGTAATGAAGAACCACGCTTTATTTCAGACAGCGATGTCAAAGAAATTTTGAATGAACACGATATAGCGATTGTTAGATACGGTGCATCTGCAGGCTTCGTTTGTACAGGGTTAAAAGGGCAAATTGCTAATAATCTATTTAAGGTTGAATTAGTAACTAAAGAATTTGATAGTGATTATTTGTTGTGTTTCTTAAAGTCTCCAATGTTTTCAAATTTTATTGCAAGCAAGGTAACAGGTGCGGCAATGCCGGCATTGAGCTTTAGCATGTTTAATGATTTTGACGTTTCTTATCCTAATTCCCGTGACGAACAATTAAGTCTTATCAGTAAGTTTCATTTAGTCGATAGACAAATTGAAAACCTAATATCCTTGCATGAGAAGAAGCTACTTAATCTAAAGCAATTGAAACAAACTATCCTTGCACAAGAACTACAAAGTGAGGCTGCATGAACGAAGCTGATACCAGAGCAGAGCTTATAGACCCTCAGTTAAAAGCTGCTGGTTGGACTAGTGGTGGTGATGTATTAATCGAAAGAGAATACAACATTAATGCCGGTGAGATTAAAGCTGGTGGTATTAGAGCAGGTCAGCTTAAAGCAGACTATGTCTTAAGTTATAAAAATAGAAAGATAGCTGTGGTTGAAGCTAAATCCAATGAGCTGGAAGTTGGAGAGGGAGTTGCTCAAGCAAAGATTTATGCTCAGAAATTAAATTTACGATTTACTTATGCTGCCAATGGCAATGAGATATATCAAATTGATATGGAAGGCAGTGAAGGAGATGTGCAAAGCTTCCCATCACCTGAAGAGCTTTGGAAGAAAACCTTTGGTGTTAGTAATCAGTGGCAAGATAACTTTGATGCGGTTCCTTTTGAGGACCAAAACGGTGCCAAGCAACCAAGGTACTATCAAGAACTTGCAGTGAACAAAGCTATGGAAGCGATTGCTGCAGGCAAAGACCGCATTCTTCTAAACCTTGCAACAGGAACCGGTAAAACTTTTATATCTTTTCAAATCGCATGGAAGCTTTTTAAAAGCAGATGGAACATGCAAAAGGATGGCAAGAGACAACCAAGAATATTGTTCCTTGCTGACAGAAATATATTAGCCAATCAAGCATTCTTAGATTTTGGAGCCTTTGGCGAAGATGCTGTTACTAGAATTAATCCTAATGAGATAAGAAAAAGAGGAGAGGTGCCAACTAACGCAAGTGTCTTCTTTACCATCTTCCAAACCTTTATGAGTGGACCAGAGGGAGAGCCATACTTTGGTGAATATGAACCAGACTTCTTTGATTTTATTATTATTGATGAGTGTCACAGAGGTGGAGCTAACAATGAAGGTAACTGGCGTGGGATTTTAGATTACTTTGATTCAGCTGTTCATTTAGGTTTAACGGCAACGCCTAAAAGAAAAGATAACGTTGATACTTACAATTACTTTGGTGAACCGGTTTATACCTACAGTTTAAAAGAAGGTATTCAAGATGGTTTCTTAACCCCTTTTAAAGTTAAACGTATTCAAACCACATTAGACGAGTATGTTTACACAGATGATGATGAGGTTATTCAAGGAGAGCCAGAATCAGGAAGGCTTTATACAGAAGGTGACTTTAATAGGAAGATTATAATCAAAGAGCGCGAACGAAAGCGTGTTCAAGAAATGCTCAAGACCATGAATTCTTCGGATAAGACCATTGTTTTTTGTGCCAATCAAGCTCATGCAGCGCTGATAAGAGATTTAATTAATCAAGAAGCAAAGAATACTGCGGTTGATTATTGTGTTCGAGTTACAGCAAATGATGGGGCTATCGGTGAAACTTACCTTAAACAGTTTCAGGATAATGAAAAATCTATTCCAACCATTCTCACAACTAGCCAGAAGTTAAGCACCGGAGTTGATGCTAGAAATGTACGGAATATAGTTTTGATGCGACCTGTGAACAATATGATTGAGTTCAAGCAAATTATTGGAAGAGGAACTCGTATTTATGAAGGTAAGCATTACTTCACCGTAATAGATTTTGTAAATGCTTATCATATGTTTAATGACCCAGAATGGGATGGTATGCCAATCGAGCCAGTTGACGGAGGCGAAGGAGGAGCGGGAGGAGATATAGATATTGATGATGATAATAATGATGACGGAGGTGACAGACCTCAGAAAATTAAAATTAAATTATCTGACGGCAAGGTCAGAGAGATTCAAGCCATGTCCTCAACTATGTTTTATCTCGACGGCAGACCGGTCAGCGCAGAAGAGTTTATTAAGAAGTTATTTGATACATTAAAACTCCCAGAAATTCTTGGTGGTGAAGACGAATTAAGACAGTTATGGTCTAACCCTGTAACCAGAAGCGAGTTAATAAGTAAGCTAGGGAAGCATGGCTGCGGAAAAGAAGATTTAAATAAACTTAGAGAACTAATTAACGCAGAGAACAGTGACCTGTTTGACGTGCTTCAATACATTGCCTTCAGCAATCCAGCTTTAACAAGAAAAGAGAGAGTGGAATCAGCTGAGGATAATATTTATAAGTTTATAAATAAGGAACAGGTAGAGTTTATTAGATTTGTTTTAAACAATTATATTCAAGAGGGCATTGATGAGTTAGATATATCAAATCTCTCAACTATTATTAATGCAAAATATGGAAGCATTAACGAAGCACAAAAAGAATTAGGTTCTTCAGGCGAAATCAAAGAGGTTTTTACTGATTTTCAGAAATACCTTTATCAAAAGTAATTGTTGTAAAATCCGTTAAGGATTTTTAACTATCCATTTTTCCTCTGAATCTGAATACACTAATGGTTTCTCACAACTCCTTCCGTCTTCACCCAACTCGTTGAGAACTTTTATATACTTATTTCTTAGTTGTTCTTGCTTGAGTATTTCATCAAACAAGTGTGCTTTGGAGAGATTGTGTGACGAGTCTGCAATCTTCACTTGAGTGGCAATCTTGTTTTCTTTTAATCTTGGTAAATAATCTTCAAAGTAGTCTTCACCTTGCCTCTTACTCATTGCCTTTATTGCGAGAACAATCTCTTTACTGAAACTGGTTTCTATTAGCTCGGTGATTTCCTTCTTAAAATCTTCAGGCTCTGCGTCTTCAATGGCATCGTGAAGCAAACCAACAACTTCAATCGACTCTCCGAGATGTGCAACCCTTAAGGCAACATCAAGAATATGAGCCATATAGGGGTAATCTTTCTTATCTAGTTTGTCTCCGTGGACTCTTAAGGCTATTTCTTTTGCCTTAATGATAGCGCTTGTATTCATACTTTCATTTTATATCACCCTTGACAAACCTCAAAAACTCATTACACTAATCGCTCCTGTCGGCGATTTAGTTTCTACCCTTACACTCGTTATCCTCCACTATAGTTATCGTTCAATCTGAGCCAGTTATGGAGCTCTCAGATACCTTCTTATTGCCATATTTAACCTCTAAAGATTGAAACTATAGATTAACTAAAAAAAACTCATATAAACTTGACTTTCTTAGACTAAAAATGGTACGATATTTCTATAACGACTTGTAAGGTATATAAATTAGTCCTTGACAAAAGTGAATTTGAGGTGTATAATATATTTATAAGTCCCCCGGTTGAACACCAACCTAGCAGACCTTGCCAAGCCCCGTTAAAAATAATACTTGTAGCCTTTATAAGTTTTATAAGCCCTTTTAAGTAAATAATTATTACCTTCTTTCTCCCTTTATTTATATCCTCATATACCTCTTTTAAGTAGGTAACAATATATATGCCCTTTAAAGCATATAGAGTGCTTAAAGTATTGTTATATAAGTATTTTATATAATACTAAGTTATTGATTATGTTATAGTTTTTATACTATTTAAGTATATAATAATATAAGTATTATTCCTTGGTGTTTACCAGATAACCTCCTGATATATTTGTAACGCCTTGTACTTGATTCAAGAACACCTATATTGGGATTTAATTATAAGACTTAAAGGATGATAGACAGTAATACCTGAACGATGGCGAGAAGAAGATACAGACAAACAGAAACCTAATGAAGATAAAATGATGGAGATGGTTAAGTTCTACAGAGAACTGAGTGAAGAATTAGAAAAGAAACTTTCCAAAAGTCGTCTACAATAATGAAATGAAAAAACTACTTATAACTTTACTACTACTATCGCCCTTTGCTTATGCTGACATGGATAGGGTATGCATGATTGTTCTTTCTGATGACTTAGATATTTTTAAGATACAAGAAAAAATAGAAAAAAATAATTGCGAAAGAAATAATGTACTTGAAGTTTTCGCTACTAAGGATGATGACTATAAACAAAGTTTATTACTGGTTTCAAACCAATTTTGTAGGTTTGATAGAAATCGAGATATTGAGAGAAGTGTTTTAAGTTGCATACTATATTCAACAAAAGCAAGGAGACAAATAGACTAATGAATAAGTTAATTTGGATTGTTTCCATCGTTGCTTTCATCGTTACTGCTTTCATCTTTGGTTACCTTTGATACAAATGCATAACAGGTTGCCTACGCAACAATCCAAAGGCTAACAAAAAGGTAGAAATAATAGCCAAGAAAAAGAGTAATATTCCTGCTATTTTCATGTTTCCATTTCCTTAGCTTCCACTCTCTTGTAAGGGATAAAACTCTCACAGATTTTAGTGGCTTGTTTCATGGCTTCTTGAAAACCTTCCATGATGAATCTGCTCTGTCCATAAACAGTATCTATCTCTATGAATTTAGCTTCTCGAATACTAGGAAAGTGCATCGGTTCTATTACGTTGGTTGTCTTGTCGGGTACAGCAAGGAATACTTTGAATTTAACTTCCTTAGATTTCCTGTGGTCTATTTTCATAGTTCCGTAGAAGTACGTGCCTTGTTCAGGTCTTTCAAAATCTTTTAAGTCAGGAGTCTGTTGAACAAACGTAACGGACTCACAAATACAGAATGGTCTATCCATAAGAAAGAAAAATCCGTTGTCTCCCGAATCATCATCTCGCTTAGTGACCATTAAACTATTCTCTCCCATGCTGTTAATCATGAAGCTGTCTATGGTCAGTATTTCTACTTCGGCTTGAGTGCTAGTAGCAAAGAAAACTGAGAAGAAGGCGATGAATAATTTGGTAACTATTGCATCAAATAAGTAGAAGGTAGCCTTATGTTTTGTAATCATCCCAATAGGTAGGCTTCGGTGGTTCTGTATTAAATTGAACTAGATTATAAGACTGTCCATAGAAGTGATTCCTAAAAAAGTTCTTAATACCATATCGTAGAGTTTCTTCTTCAACATTATCTTCTATAGTATTGTTTTCATAATAGAAATTTAGATTATTTTCTATTAAATTTATGTACTCATCATAGAGCTTTCTTTGATTATCTAGGCTTCTTTGTATGTATCCTTCTGTAACTGAAGCATTAGCATGATTAAGTAGTTTTCCTACTTCAGCAGTAGCCAATCCCATTTCATTACACAAGGTTGAGAACGTTCGCCTTATATCATGCGGAGTGATGGTTTCTTCAAATCCTGCAAACTTTTGAATCTTGAGGAAGGCTTTTCTAGTATCGTTAATGTAACCTCTATCCGAACCTCTTCTACTACTCTTAGCAGGAAAAACATAAACAGGATGTCTGCTTGGTAATGACTCTCTATACTCAAACATTGCACGAAGAGTCATGGTCATAGGAAATCTAAAAGGTCTATTGGCTTTGTTGTCTGTAATTGTGATGGCGAAGATTTGCCTTCCTTCATCCATCTCCACATCAGACCATTTTAAACTAGAGGCTTCTTCCTTTCTTAGACCTGTGAGTAACAGAAATAAAATGTAGTCTCTTTGTGTTTCAGAAATACATCTCCAAGATTTATCTTGAATCATAGGTTTGTTTAGTTTGTTGTTCTTTGTATCAAGAAAACTATTTTTATGACAATGACTGACATCTATAAATGAAGTTAAAAATTCTGATAGATGAGTTAAAGGAATGTGTTTTTTTATACCTTTAGGAGGGGAGTATTTACGAATTAAATTTAATGATTTAACAGCTACGTTCTGCTGAATATAATCATCATCAACTGCGTACTTCAAAAGAGTCTTCACGATGGTAAAAGTATGGTCAGTACTCCTTCCTTTTTTTCTTACATTAGCTCCGTACCAATTAGCAATATCATCCTTAGTTAGTTGAGTAATTGGAACATTATTTAGTGAGGCAAAGTCTCTGTGGATTTGTTTTCTGTACTCTTTGATAGTTGAGTCAGCCATTCCAAAACCTTTGCGTTCAATATAAATCTCAAGGTAGTCAAGAATGGTTCTGTTCTTTTCAGCTTCTATCTTTATATTCTTCTTTGGAAGTATTCCATCTCGTAGCTGTTGAATATATTCTTTAGCTTTAGTTCTGGCTTCATCAATGGAGTAGAGATTACAGTCTCCGATAATTGTAGGTTTTAATTTACCAACTCCTGCAAGTCTAGCCTGACATCCATAAACCTTTTTTTGAGATGGACTAGGATAAACACGAATGAAGAAGCCTTCTAATTTCTTATCTCTAACATAGTAGACCTTTGCTCTGTGTTGAAGAGACTTATAAGAGGACTTATTTATCGTGATAAACTTACTGCGTTGTTGTAAGCGAGCGATGTTGTTTGATTCTTTTGTATCCATAAGTAATCCTATAGTAATCAGAAGATACTTAAATATTACAAAGTAATCAAGAAGTAATCATAAAATATACGTTTAAAGCCTTATGCCTCCTTAGCTCAGTTGGTAGAGC
>Ga0209830_10004506_pt1 | contig 10107 bp, 7 predicted proteins | sample ArcticOcean_MG_C_12_FD_187439 | JGI IMG/M metagenome (GOLD analysis project Ga0209830, IMG submission 187439) | Marine microbial communities from western Arctic Ocean - ArcticOcean_MG_CB8_130 (SPAdes) (version 2) | ecosystem: Environmental > Aquatic > Marine > Oceanic | place: Arctic Ocean...
GGACAAACTGCCGGCCCATCTCTTCTTCTTGCTGATAAAGATCAACAAATGGTTATCGATTATATTAAAAATGAACTTAATAATCAATCTGAAAAAATAGTCACTTATCAAAAAAACAATAAAGAAGAATTTGAAGTCTGGCTATCTAACGAACAAAATACTTTTGAAAGTTTGAAAAAAAACAAAGACAGGGGTTTGGTTGCATTTTATCCTTTCGATAAATTTAGAAAAAAAAGTGATAAAAAATTCCTCAGTCCTAGTGGATTGTCTTACAATATAGAAGCTAAAATCAATGAGCCTGAAATCAAGAATGGATATAAAAATAAAGGTCTTTTTATTAATGAATTCACTAACCTAACACTCCCAAAAAAAGTAGGATGGTTTGATCAGACAGATCCTTTTTCTATCTCTTTGGCTCTTTATCCAGAAAACCATTATGATAAAGCAATAATTTTCAGTCATTGTGAGCAAATTCGTTTAGGGTTAAAGGGCTATTCATTGTTTATTAAAAACAATAAGCTCAATTTTATTATTGCTCGATCCTGGCCTCAAAATGCTATTGAAATTGAAACTATTGACCCTATACCAGAAAAAAAATGGACTGAAGTAACCATTACATATGACGGCAAAGGCCACGTAAACGGATTAAACTTTTTCATAAATGGAGAAAAAGCACCTACCATCAAAAAGGGAAATGAGTTGTATAAGTCAATTTTATTTAAACCCAACATTCACACCTACGGCTTTAATGGCTTTAGAGTAGGACCAATGCATAAATTCAAGACCTTCTTAAATGGTGGTATTGATGAGTTGAAAATATATAATATAGCACTTTCGGCATTGGAGATTGCATATAAATACGATGTTACCCCATTTGAAAGCACTAATTTAAATTCCTCAAATGAAAGCCGAAAAATTCTGTTAAAAGAGTATTTCTCCAAAAACATTGACGACAGCTCGATTAAAATGAATAATGAATATAGGAGATTAAGGGGAAAGTTAATGAATCATATTGATTCTATCCCAGAATTAATGGTCATGGGGGATACTCCAGAACCAAGACAGACATATCTTCTTAAACGTGGAGTTTACAATGAGTTTGGAGAGGAAGTGTTCCCTAACACACCAAAAGCTATTTTAAATTTTGACAATAATTTACCTAAAAACCGTCTGGGACTTTCTAAATGGCTTTTTGACAATAAAAACCCTTTAACAGCTCGTGTTTTTGTGAATCGAATATGGCAAATGCATTTTGGTCAAGGGCTGGTATCTTCATCTGATAACTTTGGAAGCCAAGGAAATACCCCTAGTCATCCAGAACTTTTGGATTGGCTTTCAACTAGTTTTATTTCATATGGTTGGAATATTAAAAGATTACATAAACTAATTTTAATGTCTAGCTGCTATATGCAAGAGTCAACAGCTGGGAAAGTCTTACAAAAGAATGACCCCGACAACAAATTACTTGCCCGTGGCCCTCGTTTCAGAATGTCAGCAGAAATGATTCGAGACAATGCAATTGCAATTAGCGGTTTGTTAGTGAATAAAATTGGAGGGAAAAGTGTGTACCCTTATCAACCGGACGGTATTTGGGATTTAAGTGATAAATCGTGGCGATATAAATATCCTAAGAAAAAGGATGAAAATCTTTATAGGAGGAGTTTATATACTTTTTGGAAAAGATCAGCTCCCCCGCCCTTAATGACGCTATTCGACGCTCCTAATAGGGATTTTTGTGCAACTAAAAGAACATTAACAAGCTCTCCTCTTCAGTCTTTAGCATTACTTAATAATCCAGAGTTTATTGAGGCGGGAAGGGCTTTAGCAGAAAAAACTCTTGCTAAAAACAACAACTCAGAAAATGAATTATTGGCGGAAATATTCAGAAAGGTAACCAGTAGATGCCCCTCCGAAAACGAATTAAATACTTTAAAAAAATATTATAATGAAGAATACAAAAGATTTAGGAAGAATTATTTTAATGCTATAAAGTATATAAGTATTGGAGAAAAAAAACTTAATGATGGGATCGATCCAGTTAAAACAGCTGCTTTGGCAACTGTAATTAATGGATTAATGAATACCTCAGAGGCAGTTAATATTTATTAATATTCTAAGAATGGAAGATTTTTTAAACAACAAAAGGTTTGCAGACTCAAGAAGGAGTTTTTTAAAAAAATCTTCTTTAGGTTTTGGATCTATTGCACTTTCGACTCTTATTAATCCTAGTATTGTCTCTGCACAATCTATTCTCAAAAATGATTTTTATTATCCATATAAATCACCTCACTTTATACCCAAGGCCAAAAGAGTTATATATCTTTTTCAAAGTGGTGGACCATCGCAAATAGAGACTTTTGATTTTAAGCCAGAACTAGTAAATTGGCATGGGAAAGAGATCCCTCCGTCTCTAAAAAAAACTCAAAGGAACTCTGGAATGGTTGAAGGTCAATCCTCTTATCCCCTTGTAAAATCTATTTTTGATTTCAAACAATATGGGGATTCAGGAGCTTGGGTAAGTGATTTGTTTCCCCATACAGCTAAAATTGTAGATGAACTTTGCATTATTAAATCAATGCATACAGATGCAATAAACCATGAACCTGCCGTTATGTTTATGCAAACTGGATCTCAGCTTTCGGGAAGGCCTTCTATAGGCTCTTGGCTGAGTTATGGCTTGGGTAGCGACAACAAAGATTTGCCAAATTTTGTTGTCCTAATGTCCAAATCAGATGGAGGAGCTCAGCCACTAAATTCTGCAGCTTGGAGTAATGGTTTTTTACCCTCTCATCACCAGGGCGTTCAGTTTAGAAATGGCAAAGATCCGGTCCTATTCTTAAATAATCCCTTAGGAATTACTCAAAATGACAGAAAAAGAGCCATTGACTACATCAATGAATTGAATGCTTATCAACATGATTTTTACCAAGATTTAAACATTCAGTCTCAAATTAAACAATATGAAATGGCATATAAAATGCAACAGTCCGTTCCTGAGGCAATGAATGTTAAAGAAGAACCGGAGCATGTATATAAGCTGTATGGTGAAGATGCAAAGATTCCTGGCACATTTGCAGCAAATTGTTTACAAGCGAGAAGATTAGCTGAAAGAGATGTTAAATTCATTCAGTTATATCACACAGGATGGGATCATCACGGAAATCTACCTTCGAATATAAAGAAACAGGCCAAGGCTACTGACCAGGCTACTGCAGGACTCATCAAAGACCTAAAACAAAGAGGACTTCTAGAAGATACTTTAGTGATTTGGGGAGGTGAGTTTGGTAGAACCAGTTTTTCTCAGGGTCGTTTGACTAAGGACAACTATGGGAGAGACCATCACCCTGGTTGTTTTACTATGTGGATGGCAGGTGCTGGTGTCAAGAAAGGGCTAGTTTATGGTCAAACCGATGATTTTAGCTATAATGTTGTAGAAAACCCTGTTCATGTTCACGACTTCCAAGCTACATTGTTGCATTTACTGGGCATCAATCACGAAAAATTAAACTTTAAATATCAGGGGAGGAGGTTCAGACTTACGGATGTTCATGGTAAAGTTATAAAAGACCTGTTAGTATAGGTTTTGAATTATAAATGATTTTAATCAAAATATACGCTCTTCAAATACTACAGCATATAGTAATATGCATTTTATGTTTTATCAAGACGGTATTCCAAGAGCTTTAAAAAGTTATTTTTATTATAAATATAATCTAGATATTATACACCCAAATTCCTTTACATATTTATAATCAATATTTTGAGGTTTTTTTATTAGTGTATTTGTGCGATTATTGTACGGTCAAACTAAGCACAGGAGAAGTTGTTGCAAGTGAATTGTTCGATCACGAAATAGATCCTATGAAAACGAAAAATGTAGTAGGAGATCTATCATATAAAAAGGAAATTAAATTTCTTTCTAAAAAATTATCTGAAAGAATTCAGAATACTGATCACGACCATCAATTCAAAAAAAATAGATTAAAACAATTATACATTATGGATAAAAATATTTTAAAAAGGAAAGCTTCATTTATATTTTGTATTGCATTCATTGGCCTTCTTATACCATTGAATCTTCAAGCACAAGATTTTAAGGATCCGGTTATTGTAGCATTGAAAGAAACCGAAATTGCAAGAGCAAAAATATATTTGAGTTCAATTCCTGAAACAGTAACCGATGCACATTGTGAACGAAGTGTTGGAGGGTTACACGATTTTTATTCTGAGGGAGACTATTGGTGGCCAAATCCAGAGAATCCAGGAGGTGCTTATCAACAACGCGATGGTCAAACAAACCCCGATAATTTTACAACGCATCGATATGCAATGATTCGATTAAGTGAAATTACAGCCACTTTAACCTCGGCATGGTTGCTAACGGAAGATAAAATGTATGCAGATAAGGCATTGGAACATTTGAATGCTTGGTTTGTAGATACCAATACTAAGATGAATCCACATTTGCTCTATGCACAAGCTATTTTTGGAAAAGTTACAGGTCGAGGCATCGGATTGATAGACGCATACCATTTTGTAGAGGTTGCTCGATCTGTAAAGGTTCTTTCTGACAAGGGAGGTATTTCACCAGAGCAATCAGTTAAAATCAAAGCCTGGTTTAGTGAATTCCTAGAATGGATGACTACTCACGAATATGGTATATCTGAAATGAATTGGAAAAACAATCATGGCACCTGTTGGGCAGCTACGGCAGCGTCTATGGCAGTATTAACAGAAAACGAAGAAATTATAATACTTTGTAAGGATCGATTTAAGAACACACTTCTTTCGAACCAAATGGCTTTTGATGGTAGCTTTCCATTGGAATTGAAAAGAACCAAACCTTATGGTTATTCACTATTTAATATCGATGCTTTTTGCAACCTCGCCCAAATATTATCTACTCCTGACGATAATTTGTTTGAATACGAAACTAAAGATGGAAAGTCATTAAAAAAAGGTCTTGAATTTATCTATCCGTACGTTGAAGATAAGTCTAAGTGGCCATACGAAAAGGATATTTATATTTGGAATGAATGGCCTGTATGTCATCCAGCCTTGCTATTTGGAGCATTAGCATACAATAATTCAAAGTACTTAGATACGTATCTTGAATTACCTGCTTATCCAAATCATTCAGAAGTAATAAGGAATTTACCTGTTAGGCACCCTATAATCTGGATAATAAATTAAAACGATTTAAAAACTAAATTTTAAATAAATAATGAAAACAGTAAGATTCATATTATTGCTTGTTGCACTAAATGGTATTGAAGCACAAGAACTTAATATCTCAGTAAACACTGATGATCTTGTAGATTTTATAAATCCTTTGGTAGGATCAGATTCAGCTTTTGAGCTTTCCAATGGAAATACCTACCCAGCTATCGCCACCCCGTGGGGAATGAATTTTTGGACGCCTCAAACAGGCGAAATGGGAAATGGTTGGTGTTATTCTTACGATGCCAATAAAATTAGAGGATTTAAACAAACGCATCAGCCAAGTCCTTGGATTAATGATTATGCTGCATTCTCTCTGTTTCCTGAAACGGGTGAGCTTAAAGTCAATGAAGACCAACGTGCTTCATGGTTTTCCCACAAAGCTGAAATTAGTAAACCGCATTACTATAAAGTATATTTAGCCGACTACGATGTCACTACTGAAATAACGCCAACAGAACGCGGTGCGCAGTTTCAATTTACATTTCCCAAAACGGAAAATGCTCACGTTTTAGTTGATGGATTTTTCAAAGGATCAATGGTCAAAGTCTTTCCTAAAGAAAGAAAAATAGTTGGCTATTGTCGAAATAATAGTGGCGGAGTACCCGATAATTTCCACAATTACTTTGTGATTTATTTTGATAAAGATTTTGATGAAATACAGACATGGAAAACCAGCGAAAACAAGAAGGCAGATAACGGAAATTTAACTCAGTCATTAAGTGCTGAAGATTACCATGTAGGAGCAGTATTGAGTTTTAAAACAGAAGACAACGAAAAAGTGACGGCAAAAGTGGCGTCATCGTTTATCAATTTGGAGCAGGCAGAACTTAATCTAAAAAGGGAAATTGGGAATGATACTTTCGACCAAACTAAGAATAAGGCTGCAATACTTTGGAATAATGAGCTTGGCAGAATAGAAATTGAAGGAGGGAGTGTTGAGCAATTTAGAACATTTTACACCGCACTCTATCGCGTCTTGTTATTTCCAAGAAAATTTTATGAGTTAGATGTCAATGATGATATTGTCCATTATAGCCCTTATAATGGTAAGGTTCTTCCAGGGTATATGTTTACTGACAATGGATTTTGGGACACCTTTAGGGCTGTATTTCCTTTTTTCACTATCATGTATCCTGATTACTTGAGTCAGGTGATGCAAGGCTTGGTTAATACTTATAAAGAAAGTGGTTGGCTGCCAGAATGGGCAAGTCCAGGACACAGAGACTGCATGGTGGGATCGAATTCTGCAGTGAATATTGCAGATGCCTATTTAAGAGGAATCCGAGGTTATGATATAAACATCCTTTATGAAGCAATCCTGAAAAATACCGAAAGTAAAGGCCCCCTAAATTCTGTGGGGCGTTTTGGAGCGGATTATTATAATGCTTTGGGATATGTCCCATACAATGTTGGGGTAAATGAAAACGCTGCACGGACTTTAGAATATGCTTTTGCAGATTGGAGCATTGCTGAGCTTGCAAAAGCTTTGGATAAACCAAAAGAAGAAGTTGATCTGTTTAGAGAGAGAAGTATGAATTATAAATTACTGTTTGATCCTGAAATTGGATTTATGCGGGGGAAGAATGAAAATGGTACTTGGGCAAATACTTTCACTCCCGATAAATGGGGTGATGCCTTTACTGAAGGTTCCTCTTGGCACTGGACTTGGTGTGTGTTTCACGACCCAATTGGTTTGGCAGAATCCTTTGGAGGTGCAGACAAAATGCGTAATCGTTTAGATGAAGTTTTTACTGCAGAACCCACGTTTAATGATTCCTATTACGGTCAACAAATACATGAGATAACTGAAATGCTTGTAGGGAATATGGGGCAATATGCTCACGGGAATCAACCCATTCAGCATGCTATATATTTATATAACTGGCTCGGGCAACCGTGGAAATCTCAAATGCGAGCTAGGGATATTATGGACAAACTATACTCTTCTGCACCCGATGGACTCTGTGGTGATGAGGACAATGGTCAAACCTCTGCTTGGTATGTTTTTTCTGCCATGGGTTTTTATCCAGTAACTCCTGGAACTGGACAATATGTAATGGGGAGCCCTTTATTTAAAAACATCAAATTACACCTTCAAAATGGGAATACTTTTGAAATGAAAGCAGCCAACAATTCAAAGGAAAACATCTATATCGATGCGATCCTTAAAAATAAAACTGCCCACAAGAAAAATTACATTACTTATGAAGAAATCATGAATGGATCTATTTTTTCTATAGAGATGAGTCCAAACCCAAATATTACATTGGGTACTGAAAAGTCTTCAAGACCTTATTCGATGACTCAGGAATAAAAAGATTTGATAACATCACAATTAGCTTTGATACTCAAAACGAATCGAATGCGAAGTGACAAACCAAAAAACCAACATAAAACACGACTAAAAGAGAATTTATTAATTAAATAGTTATTTTTCTGTCATAATCAATTTAAGCTTTGTACTTCCAACGATCTCTCGTGACTCACCAACTAAATTAGCCAACTTATCAAAGGTAAATTTACCCCCAAACATAGAGGTTGCTTTATCATCAAACCATTTTACGTTTTTTCCATCAACTGGTATTTGCCATGTAAAATGTGTTACCTCCATCAGTGAGTCATCACTCCTAGCAGTAACTTCAGTAAAGCCCCACCATTTTAAATTTCCGTCGTTAACATTACTCTGGACTATTGGTTTCGCCACAAATGACTCGTATTTATCATAGTCATCAACCTTTTGTTCCATCGCTGAAATATTTAACGTTTCTCCGATTTTCATCTCAACAGGAGGAACTGTTTGGTCTTTCATCTTAATGGTATAAGTGTGAACAGATTTTTTAACTTTTGCTTCAAGGATTTTTTTAATTTTTCTGGCCGATATTTTTCCTTTGAGCCTATTCTTCACAATTTTCATGAAGCTTTCTGGTGTTACTCCATTCCACATTGATTCCATGGCTTCTTTGGATTCAAATCGATTAAGTGTCATGTAATCAGGAGCTTCTGAATCATTATTGCTTGTAGACTCTATCTTAAATAGTGACCACCCAAACATTTTTCCATCTTCAATATTCTGCTTGTGAAATTCAACCCAAACCTTTTCAACTTCAAGATAATCGTCTTTCATGCCATCGTTTATAAAGTGAAAATCAATTGTAGCAACTTGAGAAAAAACAAGTAGAGGACAGATTAGAATTAGCAATAATAATTTTTTCATTTTAAACTGTTTTTTAATTAATAATATTCAAACATAAAAAATTATGATTAATACTATTCAAACATAATAAAATAATTTTAAAAAAAACCCAGAATTTAGTAGAGATGATATGCCTGTGGTTTAAAATAAAACGCAGTTAAAGATAATTAGAGCCGACCTAAAATATAACCAACTAAAAAGGCAATAAGAACAAAAACTCTTAATTCAACTCCCAGACTTTTAGCAACTGAATCTACTGCTTTAAGTACTGTTGCTTTTATTTTTTCTAAATCCATATTATTAGTCTTTTATGTTTAAGGGATGCATTAGTTTGCATAAATATAATAGTTTCCAGAACTTATTGAAGATGATATGCCAGTAGTTTAAAAAAAACGCTGCTAAAGTTAATTAGTTAAATTATGTTTGAAAGCATATATGATTTGTCACTCTGAATTGAATAACAAAGAGTATGATTCCGTTTTTGGTTAATATTGAATAGGTATTACTTTAAGTTCATTTGAACCGAAAAACATGTCTCCAATTAACTTAACTGTTTCTTTTGTTATTTCTTCTTCTGAAGTATTATTTTTCAATGGGAATTCAGTTAAATCCATCGAGATTAATTTATTCTCTTTTTGATTAATATGAATTGCCGTATAAAAGTGATAACGTAGTATTCTCTCTAAGGTTGTTTTAGTTCCTGGATAATATTTTTGAAACCCATCTAAACTTTTAAATGTAGTTTTTAATACTCTATAACGTTTATTAAACCCTAGTTCTTCTCTTAGGCGAAGAGGCTCATACTTATTAATTGAATCCTGAGAGTGTCCTTGAGCTAAAACCATTGTAAAAATAAACGCTATAAAGGCATTTAGGTTTAATCTCATATTATCAAATATATAACATTAGTAATGTATTTGTGCTATTCCTTCAAGTGGATGTATTCATTTAAACGTTAGTTTGACTTATTTTGAGAGGACTAGAAATACCAGAACTTACAGAAGGTGATATACTTATATTAAGGTCAAGAAGCACCATCTCAGTCAGGCTGCTTTGAGGCATTATTTGTAACTCTTTAAATTAATCCTTTTTTCATTTGTTTGATGGCATAATTAGCAGCTCTTGCTGTAATTGCCATAAAGGTTAAAGAAGGGTTTTGTGTACTTGTAGATGTCATACAAGCGCCATCTGTTACAAAAACGTTTTTACATTCATGTAATTGATTCCAGCTATTTAGTAATGATGTTTTAGGATCTTTTCCCATTCTAACACCACCCATTTCATGAATGTCATTTCCAGGTCTTCTTTTATTGTCGTTTGTTTTAATATTAACAAAGCCAGCTTTCTTAAACATCTCAGTAAATTGCTCAAAAAAGTCATGAATCATTTTCTCATCATTCTCATCATAATCTATGTTTATATTTAAAAGTGGAATTCCCCAAGAATCAACCTTTTCTTTATCTAAGGTTACTTGATTACTTTCTTTAGGAATTGTCTCTCCCATCATATGAGAATTAACATTCCAAATACCTGTTTCTCTTGTTTCGAGGAGTTGTTTTTTTAGCGTTGTACCAAAGCCTCTAATATCAGTTTTTCTTGCCGGTGAAGCACCAAAACCAGCAGCATATCCTCTTAAAAAATCTGTCTCCTGTTCATAAACATTTCTGAAACGCGGAACATAATGGGATGTT
>Ga0209830_10004510_pt1 | contig 10102 bp, 8 predicted proteins | sample ArcticOcean_MG_C_12_FD_187439 | JGI IMG/M metagenome (GOLD analysis project Ga0209830, IMG submission 187439) | Marine microbial communities from western Arctic Ocean - ArcticOcean_MG_CB8_130 (SPAdes) (version 2) | ecosystem: Environmental > Aquatic > Marine > Oceanic | place: Arctic Ocean...
CAGGGATTCGACGAGTATCATGGTTATCCTTACTCGAACGACATGTGGCCGCGTGGTCCGATCAAATTTGTGAAAGGCTATCCTGATCTTCCGGTTTTCGATAATGACAAGATCAGCCGTCGGGAACTTGATCAGAGCGAGATGACGAATACTCTGACAAAACGGGCGGTGAGTTTTATCGAGAAAACAAAGGATGCGCCCTTCTTTCTCTACCTTGCGCATCCACAGCCACATGTGCCGCTTTATGTTTCGGGGGATCGAAAAGGGTCATCGGAGAAGGGGATTTTTGGAGATGTCATTCAAGAAATCGACTGGTCGACAGGAGAGGTGCTCAGGGCGCTCGAGAAGAAGGGGGTGGTGAACAACACCTTCGTTATTTTTACGAGCGACAACGGCCCGTGGATGGTCTTTGGGAACCATGCGGGTAACGTAGGGGATCTTCGGGGGAGCAAGGGAACGAGTTGGGAAGGCGGAGTTCGTGTTCCTTGCGTGATGCGTTTTCCGGGGAAGATCAAAGCGGGTAGTGTGGTAAAAACTCCTTTGATGACGATTGATCTTCTTCCTACGATTGCGGGATTGGTTGATGCACCGCTTCCCAAGAAAGAGATCGATGGAAAGGACGCCTGGAAGGTCATTGTGGGGGAGCAAAGCGAGCCGGTGCAGGAGGCTTACTTTTTCTACTATCGCGGCAATGACTTGGAGTCGATGCGTATGGGGAAATGGAAGCTTCAGTTTTCGCATAAAGCGCGCGATGGACGGAGCAATCAGGGAAATGACGGGAAGACCGGAAAGTATGGAGTCGAGCAAGTGCAGCTGGGGCTCTACGATATGAAAGTCGATCGCGGAGAGCGGACCGATGTCAAAGCGAAGCACCCGGTGGTGCTAGCCAAGATGCAAGCGCTGGCGGATCAAAAGCGCGTGGAATTGGGCGATAGTTTGAAGAAGATTAAGGGCGCAGAAAATCGCGAGTCAGGAAAAGCTCCGCTTGCGGATTGGGCCAGGTAAGTGCCGTCAATGAGGTCGGCTTCGGGGATCCCGGATGCCTGTACCTGGGAACTCCCCATGTGCAGGCAGGAACACAAAATGGCCAGGCCCGCGGCCCGATGGACGCGAGAGTCTGCCCGATAATGGTACAATTATACTAATATTTGGAATAGAATTCGGGGGTGGAGGGAGGCGGTTTTGTCGGAGGAGTGCTTCGTGGGGACAGGCCTTCTGACTGTTTGATCCTTTGATCGTAGAGCTCAAGGGCGTGGAAGAATGATGTTTATTTGGCTATCGATCAATCGTAGCCAAATGCCTCAATCGCAGGCGCAAGGATTTCCTCGGCTTTGGCGAAGTGTGCGCTGTAGTTCCTCCAGCGGCCGATCGCTTTAGTATTGATAGGTCGGGTGACGGCTTCATAGCTTGGTGTCATGATCACAGACGTTTCCGTCGGTTGGATGGGTGTGATGTCAAGTGGCTGTTGGCTTACCCCGAGATGCTGGATGCTTTCTGATTTTAAGCCACATTGCCATAACCTGGATGTAGTAGCTGGGGGTGCTTTCGAGTGACTCAAGGTTTGATGAAATTTCGTTAGGGGGTAGAAACTGCATGTAAAAGCTCAGACAGACATGGCGTGGGTCACGCAAAACCATAATCACAGGTGCCTGCGGTATGGCCGCATGAAGGTGCGGCAGGGTGGGCGTAAGCATCGGGTTACGATCAATCAGCATTCGGGCACCTTGCTTGACAGGGCCAAAGGCTCTGAGCGCATGAGCGTAGTCCCGAGCTAGTTTTCGGCGAGTATTAGAAGCTAACCCGGTAAACATGAGAGAAGCATCCTTGTCAGAGCTCTGCTTGTTGTGGAGTTGTAAAAAGTGGCTGCTGACTTTTCCTAACAGAGAGTTCGTTTCCTCGACGGTGTGTAGCTCAGGATGCCGATCCAGAACGTGCGCTAACTCCGACAGGCTCCTAGCGACTATTCCTTTCGATAAGAAGGATTCGCTTTCGTGGGAATGGGTGCGCTCACTTTTGTCTGCCACGCCTGCAGCTTCTTGAGAAGGGCTTGTGTTTTCTCGGGATTCTTTTCGGCGAGATTGGTGGTCTCGGAAAGGTCGTCCTTGAGGTTGTAGAGCTCCAGAGTGTTGTCCTCGAAATATTGAATGAGCTTCCAGTCGCCATCACGAATGACTCCGCAAGGCGTGGTGCGGAAGAAGGGTGAGGCTGAGCCTCCATCCAAGCCGTAGCCCTGGAGGTAAGCGGGGAAATGCCAGTAGAGATTGCGCTCGGGAAGTGGTTCGCCCTTGAGCGCGGGAGTGAGGTCGATGCCATCGAGTTGCTTCGGGCCGGTCGCTTTGGCGAAGGAAAGGAGGGTGGGGTAGAGATCGACTTGATGGATGGGGGTGTCGTTGATACTGCCGGCTTTGATGACGCCGGGGAGCTTGGCGAGGAAGGGTTCACGGATGCCGCCTTCGTAGTACATCCCTTTCACGCCTCGAAGAGGAGTGGCGCGGGAGATGTTACCGTGGGGGCCGTTGTCGGAGGTGAAGATGACGAGGGTGTTGTCGCTGAGATCTTGCTCCTCGAGGGTTTTGAGAACCTGGCCGACGGCGAGATCCATGGCTTCGATCATCGCGGCATACTTTGGATTGTGATGGGGTTCGGTTTTTGGCCGTTCACTGTATTTTTTAGCGAGGTCGTCGCGGGCTTGGATGGGAGTGTGGACGGAGTAAAAAGGGAGGTAGACGAAAAAGGGGGTTTCTTTGTGATCGGCAATCCAGTTGGAAACGTCGCGGCCTAATCTTTCGGGGAGGTGCTCGCCTTTGGGGCCATCTTTGAGCTGGGGGTTTTTGTAGGGAGAAAAGTAGGACCTGGGGTGACCGGACTTGTTGCCTCCGAAGTTGGTGTCGAATCCGTCCTTGGTCGGATCAGGGGAGACGTGCCACTTGCCCGCAATACAGGTTTGGTAACCAGCTGATTTGAGCGATTCGGCTAAAGTGGTGAATTTTGGGGCGAGAACTTCGGTGTTTTTGATCGGGATGAGCTTGCGGTGTTTTGCTTTTCCGCGGTCGGAGTTGTTTACGGTGAACACACCATGACGCGGGGTGTATAGTCCACTCAAGAGCGATGCACGGGAGGGGGCGCAATTTGCGGCAGCCGCGTAAGCATTGGTAAAGGTGATGCCCTCCTTGCCGATTCGGTCGATATGGGGCGTTTTGTAATAGCTCGAGCCCTGGCAGGAGAGATCGGTGTAGCCGAGGTCGTCGGCATAAAAGAGGACGATATTGGGCCGTTTTTCCTCCGATGAAGCGATAAATGGGCTGAGAAATTGACTAAGAACGAGGAAATATCTGAAAGCTTCTTTTTGGCAGGGCTTCATTTTTGCGCTTTATTAAAAGTTGCCTCATATTAACACATGCACATTACTTTGGAACTCCCATATTTTTCATCGGTAGCCCTCCTTAGTGGGCTGCTCGCAACGCAAACCTCGGCGAAGGTTTGGATCTCAGAATTCGTGGCTTCCAACGACGGATCATTCTTGGATGAGAATGGTGACGCGGTCGATTGAATCGAACTGTATAACGAAGGTGAAGACACGCTGGATCTTGGCGGTTGGAGTCTCACCGATGATGCGGGAGACACTCAGAAGTGGGTCTTTCCACCTGAGACGATCATCGGATCCCGTGGGTATCTTGTAGTGTTTGCTTCTGGGAAGAATCGGAGGATTACCGGTGGTGAGCTGCATATCAATTTTTCACTGAAGAGAGGCAGGGAATACCTTGGTCTGATTCAGTCGAACGGAGCGACGGAGGACAAGAATATCTCGGAGCGAGAGTGCGTCGCCGCACGAATGCCGCTGATTTTATTTGGACTCTTGAAAAGGCAAATGCACTTCAGGGATGGACCGGTGATTCGACCGCGACCGTTTCTACTGAGTCTCACAACGATGGCACCGAGATCGTGGTGCTGCGTGAGGCAGATAGTGTCGGCGGTGATCCTAAGAAGTTCCTTCGACTGAAAGTGGCTTACCAGCCGTAGTGCACAACTTCCAGTCGTCCACGGTCAATTCGCCGTGGACGCCAGATTAAAATAGAAGGGGGGCTTTGACGCCTCCCTTTTTCTTTGTCGCCTTCGTCTCGATGCATCCTTCATCGTCAAGCCCCAGTCTTGCAAAACGAGATCAATATGGGGATTATTACGGCATGGAAAAACGACGACTTGGGCAAAGTGGAATCGTGGTGAGCGAAATCTGCATGGGCACGATGACTTTTGGGGCGCAGTCAGATCGGGAGGAGAGTTTTAAGATTATGAACGCAGCGGTGGAGGCGGGGATTGATTTTTTCGATACGGCTGAAATTTATCCTGTGCCTCCCTCCGAGGAACTCGCCGGGTTGACCGAAGAATGGCTCGGTGCGTGGCTTGCAGATCGACCGCGCGAATCGGTGATCATTGGGTCGAAGATCGCCGGGGCTGCGCACGGGTGGTTCTGTCCGCCGATTCGTGATGGCAAAGCCGCGCTGGATCGGGTGCATCTTCGGAAAGCGCTCGAGGGGAGCTTGCGTCGGCTCGGGACGGACTACCTTGACCTTTACCAGATTCATTGGCCGGATCACGGGATGAGAGCGGCGGACACGCTGGAGGTGCTCGATGAATTCGTGAAGGAAGGGAAGGTTCGGGCCATCGGTCTGAGCAACGACAACCCATATGGTGTGATGAAGAGTCTTTGGACGAGCGAGCTGGAGGGGCTTACGCGCATCGACACGGTGCAGAATAATTTCTCGCTGAATAATCGTCGGGACGAAGACGAACTCGCTGAATGCCTTCGTCGGGAGAAGGTGAGTTTGCTTCCCTACAGCCCGCTGGCGGGTGGAGTTCTCACTGGGAAATACAACGATGGTGCGCCTGAAGGAGCCCGGTTTACCGATTACATCGACAATGGGGGACTACGGCAGAAGGCCATGGCGGGACGCTTTGTGAATGAAAAAGCGATTGCCTCAACGCGGCGTTTTATGGAGATTGCGGAGGAGATCGGGATTGATGTCACGACTCTGGCAACGGCCTGGAGTAAACAACATGACTATGTCGCAGCTACGATTGTTGGCGTCTCGAAAGTGGAGCAACTAAAACCGATCGTCAAAGCAGCAGGACTCGTTCTCGATGAAAGCACGATGAAGCAGCTGGATCAGGTGAGTAAGGATCATCTTTATCCCATGGGATAAGGAGCAATGATGCTTTATTTGATCCGCGCGATATGATTGATTCGTTCTCTCACCATGAGTAACGACCCTCAACCTCCCGAGAGCGATGGCGCTCTCGATTTATCCGGACTGAATTTCGGCCCTGCTTGGGCGCGCGATCCAGCGGAGTCCAAGTCCGTCAAAAAATATAATGACCAGGGTGATCGCTCTGAGTCTCGAGACCGCCGTGGAGGTGGTGGACGAGGCGATCGACGTGGCGGTGGACGTGGTGACCAGCGTGGAGGTGGTCAACGTGGAGGTGGTCAACGTGGAGGTGGTCAACGTGGAGATCGACGCGACGGCGGTGGAAATCGCGGTAAGTTTCAAGGCGGTCGTGATCGTCATGATGAACGTGGTCCTCAGCGTGAAGAAATAGCCTTTCCCGAAGGAGTCAAGGTGAGCTTCATGCCTAGTGAAGAGAGTCTTGATCTGTTGGCCAAGGAAGTGACGCAGACGGGTCGCACCTTTTCGGTTTTCGATCTTGCGAAGGTTCTTTTGCAGGGCCGTGATCGTTTTCGGGTGACTTTTGAGCACAAAGAAAATCCCTTCTTCCGTTGTCGCGAAGACAACTCGCTTTGGCTTACCAAGAAAGAGGCGTTGAGTCATCTTTGGCGGGCTGACTGGCGTAAAAAGTTTTACGAAGAAGTGCAAATCGAAGGGGAGGCACCGAGTGGAAGTTTCCAAGCGGTCGCTAAGTGTGGATTGACCGGAAAGCTTCTAGGCCCTCCGAATTACCACGCTTACCAACAGAACGTGGTCGCGCTCCATCGCGAGCAGTTTGCGAATATGCCGCTTGAGCGTTTCAAATCGCGGATCGTGATGGAGCGAGGCGAGGAAGCCGTCGAAGCATGGCTCGAAAGCATGAAGATTACGACTCAGTGGAAGGTTGCTGAACCTGACGCGGAAGAGGTCGCTGACGAAAAAGCGCCACAAGAGACTCCCGCTGAGGAGGCAGCTCCAGCTGAGGAAGTAGCGACGGGCGAAGAAACCTCGACAAGCGAGGAGGCTCCCGAGGCGGAAGTAATAGTTGAGGTGGCAGAAGATTCTCCCACCCCCGCGGAAGAAGCCGCACCTCAAGAAGCTTCCGTCGAGGCGGAGGCTGTCGAATCTCCTGATGCTTCAGAAGAAGAAATTGTGCTTCTCAAAACTGCTCGTGAGGTGGAGCAGCATTTTCTCGAGAATCATTTTGAATCGACTATTGAGGAAAGTAAGCGTGCTTGGGTGATGGGGGATATTCAGGGTAAGAACCTATCACCGGGACTTCTGGCTCTTCTGAAGAATTCAGTAGTCGAAGAGAAACGCTACCCGGCCAATTTGATGCCGATTGTCTGTCGTCAGCTTTCCGGTCGTCACGTTGCCGTCTTTAAGTGGGAGAAAAAACTGAAGGTAGGTCCTTCAAGGCCTCACGCTGTTTCTGCCAAGACCCAGCTCGCTGAACGTCCTCAAGCAATCATCGATTACCTCGGTAAGAATTCAGGCAAGAAACTGCAGGACCTTTGGAAGAAATTTCTCCCGGAAGATGCGAGCGACGTGGTTAAAGGAGAATGGTATCACGACCTTCATTGGTTGTTAAACCAAGGCCATGTTATCCTTCTTTCTGACACCAGTCTTCATCTCGCCAAATCGGGAGACGTCGGAAAGCCTTCTGCCAAAAATGAGGTTAAGCTCGCTTCCAGAAAGAAAGCAGTTTCCAAAGAGGAGCCCGCAGCAGAGGAAAAGCCAGTGGCAGAGGAAAAGCCAGTGGCAAAGGAGAAGCCAGTGGCAGAGGAGAAGCCAGTGGCAGAAGAAAAGCCAGTGGCAGAGGAAAAGCCAGTGGCAGAGGAGAAGCCAGTGGCAGAGGAGAAGCCAGTGGCAGAGGAGAAAAAAGCTGAGGTGCCAGCACCCGAGCCAGAGGCTCCAGTCGCTGAATCCGGTCCTATTGTTGCCCCTCTAGAGGAAAGACCGGCCGCTGAAAAGGCTCCTAAGGAACCCGAATCCGAGTAGCTAGATAGAGTGCTTCCAAAATAGCGAAGATATTCTCATTGCGGGAAGCTTGGTCCGACCTGATGATCTCCCCATGGCAACCATCGACATTACGCCGGAGAAGGCGGGCGCATTGATTCAAAAGTTCAAACCCAAGGTAGGTCTTCTCGTTCCGGCGTTCCTTATCTTGATCGGAGTTTTCTCCTCGTTTTACACCGTCCCGGCAGACTCCGAGGCGGTTATTCTGCGATTTGGAAAATATGAGCGGACAGCGACCTCAGGACTCCATTTCAAGATGCCCTTTGGTTTGGAGCAAAAATTCATTCTGCCGGTAAAGCGTCAGCTCAAAATGGAGTTCGGCTTTAGCACCCAGGGTTCGACCAATCGTTACCAGTCGGTTCCGCAGGAGCATGCTGACGAGCAGTCGATGATTACTGGGGATAAGAACGCCGCTCTTGTCGAGTGGGTCGTTCAGTATCGCATTAATGATCCTGAAAAGTATCTCTTTCGGGTCCGTGATCCTGAACTTACCTTGCGCGATGCTTCCGAATCGGTGATGCGTGAAGTCGTCGGGGACCGCACCGTCGATGAAGTGATTACCATTGGTCGACAATCCATCGAGGCTGATGCCTCCACGAAGCTGGAAGCGTTGATTCGCCTTTATGGCTTGGGTCTTCAAATAACCTCTGTGGAGCTCAAGAACGTTAATCCGCCCCGGCTTGTGCAATCGTCCTTCAACGAAGTGAATCAGGCTCAACAGGAGCGTGAGACGATGATTAACGAAGCCAAAGGCCAGTATAACAAGGCGGTTCCAAAGACCAAGGGACTTGCCGACCAGCAAGTGAGTCGCGCCGAAGGTGATGCCAAGCAGCGAGTCAATGAAGCCAGCGGTGATGCCGAACGCTTCCTCGCTCTTTACCAAGAATATGCCAAAGCGCCGCAAATCACGCGGCAGCGCCTCTACCTCGAACGGATGACCGAAGTTCTTCCTCGACTGAAGAGCAAAGTCATCATGGATGAAAAATCCACCTCTCCCGTCCCCCTTCTCGACCTCAACAACGCATTGAAGAAATGAAAAAGTTTTTATCCTCATTTATCGCCATAGGCATTTTAACCGTTCTTCTTTTCGTATCCGGCGCGATCTACACCGTGCGCGAAGATCAGCAGATTCTTCTGACTCAATTTGGCAAACCGGTTGGAGATCCGATCACGGAAGCCGGACTTCATTTTAAGATCCCTTTTATCCAAAAGGTGAACGAGATGGAGAAACGCGTTCTGAGTTGGGATGGGAACAGTTCGCAAATGCCCACCCGGGATAAACTCTACATCAAGGTGGACACCTTTGCCCGCTGGGAGATTTCCAAACCGCTGGTCTATTTTCAAAAGTTGCGTGACGAAAGAACCGCACAATCCCGTCTCGATGACGTTCTCGGCTCGGAAACCCGCAATGCCGTCGCCAACAACGACCTGATCGAGATCATTCGCACTACGAAAGATCGAAAGCCTCAGCAACCGGAAGAAATTGGCGAGATTTTAGGATCAACCAGTGCTCTTGACCCGATTTCCAAAGGCCGGACGGTGATCGAGAAGGCCGTCTTTGATGCTGCAAGCGGAAAGCTGGAATCGTATGGCATTAAGCTCCTCGACCTTCGCTTCAAGCGGGTGAACTACACCAGTCAGGATGAGCCGAAAATGTTTCTGCGGATGGTCTCCGAGCGTCGGCAAATCGCCGAACGTTTCCGCTCTGAAGGTGCGGGTGAAGCAGCCCGGATTGTAGGAGACATGGAGCGCGAAGTGAAGACGATCGAGTCTGAAGCCTATCAACGGGTCCAGAGCGTGCTCGGGAAATCAGATGCCGAAGCGACCAGAACCTACGCTGAGGCTTATGGTGGGAGCCCCGAGCAGGAGGAATTCTACGGTTTTTTCAAAACGCTGGAAGCCTATGATAAAATTCTAGATGAGAATACCACCTTGATTCTATCGACTAACTCCGAGCTCTTTCGTCTCTTGAACGGGAAATCGTCGGGCGAGTAAATGACTCTTGATCGTCTTAACACTTCGGAGAAGATAGCCGCAGTTGTTTGAGCAACGACACGAACCCGAAACAACCAGATTATGAAAAAATTATCCATTCTTCTTCTCTCCGCAGTCTTCGCCACTCTCTCCAGCTGCCAGACCATGCAAGGTTTGGGGCGTGATCTCGGAAATGCCGGCGGTAGCCTTGAGAAAGCGGCTCAGCGCTAAATCTCCAAATCTCAATTTTCTCAAAGAGGGCGGTCTTCGGATTGCCCTTTTTTTGTGATTTGCTAAAGTTGCTTATAATGACAGCAAAGGAAGTTCTCTCCCAACTCTAGTCCTTGGGCAACGAGCAGACGAAAAAGATCCATCTCCGGCATGGCGCCATTGAGCCTCTCTTTGGCGTCAAGGTGGGGGATTTGAAGGCGATTCAGAAGAAGGTGAAAAAGATCACCCTCTCGCTCTTGAGCTCTATGCCACAGGGAACTTGGACGCGATGTATCTTGCAGGTCTGATCGCTGACGAGGCACAAGCGACCAAGAAGGATTTACGAGATTGGGCGAACAAGGCGACTTGCTCGATGATCTCAAATTACACTGTGGCAGGACTCGCTGCGGAATCGAAACATGCCATTGATCTGGAGTCCGAGTGGATCGATCACAAGAAGGAACTGATCGCCTTGGCGGGCTGGTGCACCTTAACAAACTCCCTTTCGATCACCGCCGATGATGAAATTGAATATGCGCTTTTCACCAAGTTTCTCAAGCGAGTGGCGAAGCAAATTCACGACGGGAGAAATGAGGTCAAGGCGGCCATGAATGGATTTATCATCGGTTTGGGATCGTTCTATCCGCCCCTTACTAAAGCAGCGAAAGAGACTGCGGCAAAGATTGGGAAAGTGGTGG
>Ga0209830_10004521_pt1 | contig 10091 bp, 18 predicted proteins | sample ArcticOcean_MG_C_12_FD_187439 | JGI IMG/M metagenome (GOLD analysis project Ga0209830, IMG submission 187439) | Marine microbial communities from western Arctic Ocean - ArcticOcean_MG_CB8_130 (SPAdes) (version 2) | ecosystem: Environmental > Aquatic > Marine > Oceanic | place: Arctic Ocean...
CATGACATGGTTTGCAACCTTATCTCCTACACGTTTACGCCATTCCACAAGACCAGACTTATTACGGACTGATAGAATGGTTGTTATAGATGGATACTTGTTTCCTTCTGGGGTTTCATAAAGACGCACACCGTCTGTTGTTGTTGCATTTATAGGGGGCAACTCCACATTCAAATGATTAAACATTATTCTCCAAACTCATAATTATACCTTTCAATTTCTTCCTTAAATTTTTCATAAACAATCATTATACTTTTATCATCATAATATTCTGAGTAGGACTTGTGTTCTGTTTTATTCTCAAGATGAAATTTAGGCTCTTCTTTTATTCCGATTAAATTAAAAATATTATAAACTTCTTCTTTATAATTTTCATATCGAGCAACATAGTCTACGTAATCTGACCATGCAGTTTGTTCTTTGCAATGATTGCATTCTTTGGGCCCAGTTGGTTCGCCCATTAAAACATGCTCATATAAATAATCTTGAAATGAAATTTCACTGCCACCCCCAAGCATCCGTGGCAGCACCGTGTGCCAAGTCTCTATCGTGGCTAAATAATAAAAATAATGTGATACCATTCTATCCCAAGGATTTCTGACAAAACAAAATTTAAAACAAGAGTCCCATAGTTCTGGGTATTCTTTTTTCACTTTAGGTGGTTGTACATGTGAATTATCAAGAATATCAACATAAGGTCTAAAGGTTCTCCAAGAAGATTGTGTAGCAGTTTTGGGGACAGCAAAAAATATAAATTTATATTCATTAGATATTTGCATTAACTTATATTTCGCATCCTTATTTGTTTAGATTTGTCAAGTTACTTATCCATAAATTCTGGGTAAGCATTTCCTGTACCTTCGTACATATCAGAGCCAACATCCTCTTCTTTCTTACCAACACGAATACCAATAGTCTTGTGTAGTACCCACCATACGCCTAGAGAAGTTACGAACACAAATCCACCTATGGTCACTATACCGATTGACTGTGCTAAGACTGTAGAATCTGAATTAAAGATAGGAACCAATAGTAGTCCAAGTATACCAGCAATGCCGTGTACTGATATAGCACCGACAGGATCATCAATACCCCATTTCTCAAGAAGAGTCATAGCGAATGGTATTGTAATTCCACCCAACATACCATAGAGTATAGCAATTTCTGGACTTGGTGAATATGGATCAGCAGTAATAACTACCAATCCTGCCAATGCTCCATTCAGAGTTACATTGAGAATGACCTTCTTTGTCCATAGTTTAGATACAATCATAGCACCCAACAAACCACCAGCGGCGGCCATGTTGGTGTTGACAAATATCTTACCTAATGCATTTGCATCTGCAATGGTAGAGAACGCTAGTTGCGAACCACCATTAAAGAAGAACCAACCTAACCATAGAATTAGTGTACCCAATGCAACTAGAGGCATGTTTGAGCCAGGAATATTCTTCGGTTTACCATTCTTATCATATTTTCCATCACGGGGGCCAATAATCAATACAGCCGCAAGAGCTGCAGAAGCACCTGCCATGTGAACAATACCAGAACCAGCAAAGTCAAAGAACCCTAGTTCACTAAGAAATCCACCACCCCATGTCCAAGAACCTTGGAGTGGATAAATTAATCCAGCAAAGATAGCAGAGAAGATTAGGAAAGACCATAGTTTCTTTCGTTCAGCAACAGCACCAGAAACTACAGACATAGCAGTTGCAACGAATACCATCTGAAAAAAGAAATCAGCATACATAGAATGTGTTGTGGGCTCTTTCCACCCATACATAACACCATAACCACACAATAAGAAAGCAATACTTGCTACTGAAAATAGTGCAACATTCTTTGTTAGAATTTCTGTGACATTTTTGGTTCGTACTGAACCCGCTTCTAGGGCAGTAAATCCTGCCGCCATCCACATAACCATTGCACCTGATATTAGAAAAAATATCGTGTTCAATGCATAATTTAATTCAATCATAATTATATACTCCTCATCCTTTCTACTAAACGATCTGCTCGATTGGTCACTTGATTATACCAACCACTATCTACCATCTCATCTGCGGCCGTATTCCAATCACGGGAATCTACACCACGTTTCATTCCGATAAACTTACTCAAACGAGGACGCCCCATATTGAACATCATATTTGCAATTATCTGTTGAGCCTCTTCTGGCAGATCATCAAAGTCTTCGTAAAGGACGTAGCAGTCTTGCAAGACGTTTTGGCAATCCGACCTGAAGGCCTCAACGACTCTAGACTCACTGACGGCAGTGCCGAGCGGTACTCCGTGTTCTGGATCAGACTCAAGAACCAAATGGCCCACGCCAAAAGTAGGATAACCAAGATGATCATTATATATCTCATATTTCACGCCCTCGTCAATTTCAAGTTGTTCTCTAAGTTGTTCTAAGTCCATTATTCCACTCCTATGCCAAGTTTAATTTTATTTATTAGATAATTCCTAACAAAACCAGATCGAACAATATCACCTATTGTAAACTCTGTACAACTAAATTCTTCCATTTCATTTAAGATTCTCAAAAAATCATGAAGACCATTCTTTTCATTTTGTCTAATCAAATCTGTCTGACCAAAATCACCACAAAACATAATTTTAGAATCTTGTCCAACCCTTGTCGTGATCGTATCCAATTCATGGAAATTCATATTCTGGCACTCATCCACTATAATGATTGCATTATCAAATGTCAACCCCCTAAGAAAAGAAGTTGACATGAAATAGAGAGATCCTTGCCCTTTGAGTCGATCATATAGATTATTAAAGGATTGTTCGTTGGGTTGCTCGAACATAAATTGCACCATGTTCTGATAGGGTACTTGATATAGAGCAGCCTTGTCTTCCTCATCTCCAGGCAAAAAACCAATCTCGCGTGTAGGAATAAGAGAACGTACTATTACTACCTTATCAAAACTAGCTTTCAAGTCAAGAACTGATTGCAATGCAAGGTACAATGATATAAAAGTCTTACCCGTACCAGCGGCACCAAACAAAAATTGGTTTTTTTCTTTCTTCCAAGAATCAAAAACTACTTTCTGATTATCAGTTATTGGTTTAATTGGTACAAGATTGTTTATATTTATTTCTTTGTTATTTTTTTTACTAACCATTAAGTAAGTCCTTTTTTTCTTTTCATTTTATCTAAAGCGTTTCGAGTTTTAATTTGTTTATGAGTTTGAGTACTACCACCAAACTTATCTGATAAAGGACTGCCTGGATGAGCTGCACTGATGCGCTGCATATTCTCTGTGAATCCACCGTCCACTTTAGGACCAACACCCATGACATGATCACCAACAACAGCAACAGGAACAATAGCCTGTTTAATATGTTTATTTTTATTTAAAAATTTCTCTCTTTCATCCATAGAAAGAAACTCTGTCCATTCTATTCCAGCTGACTCATCATAAAATGTATATGTGGGCATTATAAATCCATTTCCAATTGTATAGGGCTTCCACCTAAATTTTCTATTTTCTTAATTAATATCCGATTTTCTTCAGTTACTACTTTTAGGCGTTTCAACACTTTATAGTGAGATTCAGTCAAGCCCACCATGTCATTTTGTATGGCACTCATATTTAGGTTATCCTCATATAATCTTCTTCCCATATAATTCCAATAAGACTCTCGCGCCATGAAATTTTCCTTTTTTCCTATCCTTTAATATATAGTGATTATAATTAACAACATTTAAAGGATGATTATTATTCAGCAACTATACTATAATCTAGATCTTTTGTCAAGTTCTTTTTAATAATTTTTATTAACCATTTTTAAATTTGGTTGATTTTTCATATTAGTTTCCCATGTTTTAGTCATATCAGAAAGTTCCTCATCACTAATATTATAATGTACCATATGAGGCGTATCAAAAAGACTATCTATAAATTCTGGTATCATCCTTGGTTGATCCCAACCAGCAACCAGAGAATCTACTGCATCAGCAATATCTAATTGTACCAAATCATTTTTCAGTTGTGATGGTGGCATCTTATCTATATGTTTAGCTCTGAGCCACGGAGTATAACAGTAAATGTATATAACCTCTGTTGCTTGTTCTCCTATGATATTTGTTATTTCTTCTCTCGTAAATATAGGTGAAACTTCACCGCCGGCGGTGCCACCCCTAGACTGTCCTGCAAGTCCATGATACAAACCAGCATCAATCAAATATTCTGGCAATCCTCTTCTTTTTAAAACAGATGCAGTACCTTGTTGATGTTCCATAACCCGATTGACTATCTTTTCAATTTTTTCTTCACTTTGTCCAGAAAGTTTTTCCGTGAGTTTTTGTCTAACTTGTATTTTAAGTATCTCAACCTTATCTGTAAAAGTCATTCATACTCCCATAATTAAGATAAGTCATTAAAAAATATTTTGCGTAGCCTGGACTTATTGGGGGATTTCCTCTATGGAGATAATTCCAAGTTGGTGGAAATATAAGCAATCGACCTTTCTTTGGTTTTATCGAATCTCCCAGTTGAGGAAATACTGTTTCTCCACCACCAAAATCATCATTTAGATAGACCATTAATATAAGAAATCTTTTTGCTCCCTCATGACTTAAAACATCTACATGATCCGTGAACTGTTCATCATTATCAGTTCCACCACCAACCAGAAATCTCTTCATACGAAATTCTTCCCAACCAAATTTATCGGGCCATTGTTTATTGTTAAGATTTACATCTTTCTTATAGTTCTCTAATGAATTTATAAATTTATTTAATGCAGTTTTGTTTAGTTTTTCAAACCTATCAAACCCCATTGGGTTCAGTCGTTGACAATTACAAGCTCCACATATTTGATGGCCATCTGGTCTTATTGGTCCTGTACATATACTTGTTTTTTGTACCTCTTTTTCATCATGTGTCATAGTTTCTTCAAAGCAACGTACATATTCATTGCAAGTATCATCATCAAAAAAATTATCATAAATTTTGGTATAATGATTCAAATTTAATGTTGATTCTGGTTGAATAATATTATTATGTGGATTCATTTCTATATGCATTATATTGTCGATCCTTTCGGTCTTTCGTGTAACATAGCCTCCCAGCCTGGGACTTCTCGTTCAATTGTTTCACCATCAAATTTATTAACTTTTACTAAATCGATATAATTAAGGTGTGTCATGATAAAATATTTTGCACCTAATTTAGATGGTCCTATAGGGCTCGCACCGTGATGAGAATATGTCCAAGTAGGAGGAAAAATAAATACCATCCCCTTCTTGGGTTTTACTTTTGCATTGAATAGCGGAAAACATGTTTCCCCTTCAAAAAAATCATCATTAAGATAAACCATCAAACATAAAAACCGTTTTGCATGGGCAAAGGAGTAAGTATCTACATGGGTTTCTAACCCATGATAATTGTTTGTCTGATAATCATTATCTTTACCACCACCTTCTATCAGAAACCGTTTTATTCTTAATTCTTCATAACCAAATTTATCGGGCCATTGGTTATGATGTATATTAACGTCTTTCTTATATTGATCAACCACCTTCGAGAAACTATCAATAGTAAAATTATTAAGTTCCTCAAATCGACTATATTCTTGAGGATTCACTCTCATGCAATTACAGTTACCACAAACCTTTGTTCCATCTTCGTTAAAACATACACTAAGATTGCGTTGTTTCTCTTTATCTACTAGTAATGTTTCTTCATAGAGTTCTATGTACTCATCACACTGATCTTGAGACAATAGTCCATCATATCCCCGACAAAACATATCAATATCAACCTTATTCATCGATGATCTCCATCTCCACTGATTTTGTTACGCTCCATTCTAGACCTAAGTTTGTCCACATTGGCTTGTGCAACCTCTTCTAGCGTTACGCCAAGGTCATCAGCAAGTGCTGAGATGTACCATAGGACATCACCAAGTTCTAATCCAACTCCATCAAGAGACTTACCATCTCTGATGTTCTTCTTTACCTTCTCGGCAACCTCACCAGCTTCACCACAAAGTCCAAGTGTTGGATATGTGATTTTACATTCATCTGGATAAATTGCAGTTGATCTTGCAAATTCTTGATATTCATCAAAAGTCATTTTACTTCCCACCTGTAAAATATGTGATCACCAATTTCAATAGTACGAATCTTGGTCTTAGCCCATGAAGGTTTTACATAATCTGCATGGTAGAATGTCGCACCATCTGTTATATCTATAAGAGTATATTCTTTGCGAATCATGCCATTAGCTATATTTAAGAGCCTGTCATATGTTTCTTTATCTTTAGGAACATCCGAAAGTCCATCACACCACCACGAAAATTGGCAACGATCCTTGATGGGAAAGAATTTAGAATCATTAGGATTCTTAGTCTGTCGAGTCTTCCAACTTTCTCTAAGGGGGCCTTGTTTAATTACCTGACACACTGTATTAGGAAATCTACTATCACGAACTCTATTAAAAACTACAAAACTTACAGCAAGAGCGCCCCCAACACCCTGACCTCTTGCTTCGTGATACATATTCATTGCAAGACATTCTGCCGATGGTTCCGTTTCTGGAACCTCAGCTTGTACTGGAGTGATCATTAATACGCCAGCAACTAGTGCTTCTCCTATGCCCATTATTCTTTTTCGTAGTCTTCTGCTGGTGCGCCGCAAATTGGACAGTCTTCTGTAGGTGATTCGTTACCTTCATGAATATGACCACATTCTGGACAAATCCACTTATCCATTTGCTGCACCAGGCGATTGTGGATATTGCTCATGTTCGATAACCATATAATTATCATCCCAATCAAACGCTTCCTTTACCACATTCTCCGACAATCCTTTATACTTACGATGTAAAACTTTATCTTTTGCGGCAACAAGAATATCTGCCTCGTCTGGATGAAGAGCCTCTAACAATTGAATAAACATAGATTCACGTTTATTCTGTGTAAGTTTTGGGTTGCCACCTTCAATATAATTATATAACTTACGTGCTTCATATGCAAGATTCGAATGTTCTGTACCTTCTGGAGCATCATTAGCAACGTAAGGCACATCACCTTCTGGTAGTGACCATTTGATTTTAGGGTCAAAAGAAGACTTGATAACCATTCTTAGAGATGAATCATTATGATACTTCAAATGATTTACCTTATCTTTCTTAGATTTAATCTTTCCTAGTTTACTCAGAATTTCGGAATATAGTGGTGTGTAACTGTTTTCTCTAGCCATTTTAGAATTCTCCTATGTTAAAACTCTCCAAAGTATAAATAATATAAAGGAGATATTTATTGTTTGTCTTTAATCGTTAATATCTTAAAATTCGTTGATTGATTCAGTGAGGATGCTTAACCTCTTTTGTATAAAATAATTTAGTAATTGACTACGATCTCCTGATGGTGAAGATCTATAAGTTTCTAGAATTTCACTAGATAATTCTTTTGGTGTATATGTAAGATCAATCAATTTTAGATTTCTTTGGTAGTTCCGTTTAACTTCATCATTAGGAGCCACATCATCAAAATCATGATCTAACCAAGAAGAAATTTTCTTCTTTGTCATGGGTTTTTGTCTTAAACCATCAACAAATGTATTATCTGGTGATAACACATTAGGCACGCCATCACTAGTATCACCCTTAAAAACATGTTCTTTTATGTATCTTACTGGGTCTTCACCGTCTATCATTTTCTTAGTAATAGGGCTAAACTGTTTCACATTAGGAAACTTCTGTAACTGAATAAAATCTTTATCACCCGAAAGTATCATAATTTCCTCTGCATATTCAGAACATAATGTTCCGATAATATCGTCTGCCTCTGCACCGTAGACTTCTACTGACTTGTAAGGCATATTAACTTTAACTTCTTCCTTGATGTTATTTAGACAACTAAAAATAGAGTTCCAATCCTTAGAATCTGTATCTCTACCCTTCCTGCGACTATATTTGTATTCGGGAAAATATTCACGCCTCCAATAATGTTTAGAATCGTAACAGAGAACCATCTCACTGAATTCAGATAGAAAACGTGTTCGATACATACGTAGAGAATTTAAAACCATATGTCTTACCATACTTTCATCTGGTTCTGCACTCTTAGACATATGCATTTGCATCATAATGTTTGCCATCAAGATTTGACTCATATCAACTAATATCATCAGCAGGCTCCAATGTTTTTAACAATTCGGTGAGGGAATTTAAACTAACAAAATCAACTTGTGTTTCAATTATATCATCTGAATGAATCGTAGTAAGTACAAAATTTTCCATGAATGTCTGAGTTGGGTGTGGGAGTCCTACATCTCTATAGACTGTCCCTTGTAATAACTCATAGATCATTGCTGAATCTCTTACGAAAGAGGTTGTACTAATATCAACTTCATTTTCAGCCAGTAATCGAACCATAAATTGCATCACAGCCATACAAACATCATTAGCTTCTTCACGGGAAACCTCATCAGCTATAATATCCAAGTCAATAGGAGTTGTTTTTCTTTTTTTCCAAGGGCCTTTTATTATATTTGCTGTTGGTTTTGTTGGTTTTTCTGTACTCATTCTACCATTCCTTGTTCCCAAGATAATCCCAAGTCTGGATAAAATGTACCAACATCACGTTTGGGTTTTCCAATATCTGGACCATACCAATAGTAACCTAGAGCAACACAACGACTTCTAATCTTCTTCTCTTGATATTCACCATAGAACATAGAATTCCAATCACCATGCTTGAGGTAACTTTGCATCTGTCTTACATATCCTTCATGGTCTGCAAGTTTTGCAATTGCACCTTTAATATCTTTCTTCACATTACCACGTTCAGAAGCAGCAAGTTCTTTCTGAGTCTTCATCCATTTCTTAACCTTATCAGGATGTAGTTGGTGGTCTGCTGATAAATTACGCAAAGATTCATGAAAATTACCTTTACCATAATCAGGATTTTTTGCAGCTCTTACTTCTCTTGCTTTTGCAAGACGTTCTACCGCTGCCGTCTTCTGTTCTTCAGACATAGGCTTTCGTTTCTTCCTAGTCTTAGGAGCAGCCCACTTAGAATTATCTGTAGAAACAGTGATTTTTTTCTTTACCATTAACTAATCCCTTTAGTAAGATACATTACAAAACCATTAATAAATATTGCCACAGCTATTGCGTTGATAACTATTAATGCACGATCATTCCATATTATGGCAACCCACAACCAACCAGCACAACCAAGACACTGTAGAACCATATTATATGGATACAGATTATTAGTAGTGGCGATCATACCAAACACTAAAATACAACTAGAAAACCACTTAACGTACCATGTAAGAGGGTGGTGGTGCCGTGAAGGAGTCATCGACTTAGTTAAATTTTCGTGTTGTAACAATTCAGAAGTTCCTTTCATTAATAAGCTTCTTTCATAATCCATTGACCTTTATCATTACGACAAGCAGTACCGCGCATTTGAATAGGATTACCATTTGCTATTATATCCGTAACAAATTGTCTACACGTACCTATAGTTTTAGTGGGAGTATTTTTGACCGTAAAATTTCCTTTGGGGTTCTGCCAAGAAACAGATGTATTAGTATCAAAAGATCGAGTTATCATCATTGCAGCGTGCATTTGATCTACCTTATCTATAGTATCACCAACAGTATAACCAACAACCAAACCTACTACACCATAAACTGCACTTGATAATGGGTCTTTACCCAGAGCTGCACCTAAAGCTGCACCACCAATTGCACCAAGTGTTGCTTTTTGTTTAAACATAGGTTTTGGAGCCCAATACCCTTTGCCTGGCAAATAAAAATCTTTTTGCTGACAACCAGTAATTTGGGAGCACCCTAGAGTGGGGTTTACGCCAGAGGGCATTAACCCCCCACCTAAACACCCACTCAGAGAGAGAACTAAAACAGAACTAAGCGCCAGAGTTTTCAATAGTCACCTTACGATTTTTCTTGATTACTTTATCTAGATTCTGTAGCGACTGAGCTTCGTCTTTCTTCTCAGATGAATTGACTTCTGCATCAAGTTCTTTCCACGCTTCTGTAGAACGCAGGCGACCATATACTAAACGATCTTTGCGTAATCGATTGAAGATGACCTTAGATG
>Ga0209830_10004525_pt1 | contig 10087 bp, 17 predicted proteins | sample ArcticOcean_MG_C_12_FD_187439 | JGI IMG/M metagenome (GOLD analysis project Ga0209830, IMG submission 187439) | Marine microbial communities from western Arctic Ocean - ArcticOcean_MG_CB8_130 (SPAdes) (version 2) | ecosystem: Environmental > Aquatic > Marine > Oceanic | place: Arctic Ocean...
TGTCAACCGGTTATTTTGGTTTATTTTGGCAAGTGTTTATAGGGGTTATTTGACTAGTATCTGGAGAGATTTCTAAACTTATATATATCCATGTTGAGTGGTCACAGAGTACCATAGAGTCATAGCGATTCGTCCATTAACTACTTCAGAAAATACATCAGAAAATACATCAGAAAGCTACCCGTCCAGCGACTCAAAAAAATAGCGAGCTATATCGGTTGACTTTCTCTAAATAGTATGGTAAGAATAGTATTATGTTAAAACAACAGTTAGAAAAATTAAGCTTCTATAAAGGGGTAAAGTTCGAGGTTAAAGGAAAGCAATTGTTTGCTCGTTCTGCGAATCGTACTATGCTACAAGAGCAAACTGAGAATTACTTTAAAAAGAGTAGAATCAAATATAGTCCTCGTAAGAAGTTAACAGAATTAGAGGTTGCAGGTTCGAGTGAGATATTGGTATTTAAACCATTGTTTGCTAAGGGCGCTGGTGGTGTTAAGTTTGAACATCAAATTACTAAAGATTTAAATGATTGGTTTCTAGGTGCCGACTACGAAGATTTACAACACAGTGATACTATAAGTCAATTAGTTAAAACATTACGATTAAGACAAGACAGTCGTTATAAGGCTCAAGGTGTGGGCGCAGCGAATACAAGAAGACCACCATCTTTCACAGCAAATAGAATGACTGTGACAAACAATACAAAAGGTAAAGTATCAGATGTGGATATCATTTCTGGCAATCGTGTATTACATCATTTGTCTTTAAAGTTTAGTCCATCGTTCTATATCTACAATGCAACTGTGATTAACTACTTTAAAGCAGCACAACCCGCAACACGAAAAATGATTAATGAGTTCTTTGGTTTTGATGGATTTAAAATGGGTCAATCATTTGGCAAAGAGTTTGCTGTCAATACAACAAAGAATCCTAACTACTCTGCTATCATGCGAAGATTTAAAGACATACTGAATCAATGTTTAGGACCAGACATTGTATTAGTGTTAAAGATCGCAAACAACAATAATCATATTGATAAGATTGTTGGTATGAATCATAGAATACAAGTATCTGGTCTTAACAGAAATAGTTATGGTTATGCCGAAAAGGGTGTAAGAAAATATAACTTCATAAACTTCCATGCTATGGTGAATGGTCATAAGTATGAGATTAACTTTCAATTCAGAGGGACTACATCAGTTGATACAGGACCTCGTTATTTAAGGATATTGTTCAAAGCAAAGTAATATACTCAAACCACATATCTCCTATGTTCAAACAGAATAACTGTTATAAATAATAATACGTTCATCTATTATAGACGGAAGTAGCGAAAGCGAAGGAACGCACCCAACAATTAAAAGGAGGGTGTTATGACAAGACATACAAAATTACTAGAGCAACATAGTAAAAGTATAGACCTAAAGAAAAAAGAACGAGCTTTGTTTAGTGCCAGAAAAGAAGTTGAAATTTATGGTAACGGTACAACTGGTTACAAAGTGAAACACGGCCCACATAAGGGTAAAGTGCTAGGTCATCTTACAACAAAATCCACAAACAACTGGTAGTAAAGAATTTAATTGGTATAAGTGTAAATTAATCCTATCACGGTAATAGCTGATAATACAAGATTGGTTGTTATGAGTGCGGCTTCTTTCCACATGATAGCTACGGCTAACCAACAGAACCCACCTATTAAAGTAGTGATTGGTCCTAGTGGATATATGCCCACAGAGTTAGCAGCACAACCTATCATTAGAAAACCAGTCGCAATCCATTTAAGATACTTATCTATTTTCATATTAGTAATCAAGTAATTCTATTTCTTTAGTTAGTGCTTTTCCATTATCCTCAACACATGTATTAAAGATCAAAAAGACACTATTTGGATAAACACCAACAGCTAGGTGATGAACTCCTTGCTCTCCTAAATTTGAGTTTTGTGAACCAGATGGATAACAAGTGCCTTGATATGGTCCTGGCCAAACTACACGAGCATTCTTATTAAAAGCATTTTCAAATTTAGCAGTAAAAAACTTTTGCATTGCTTTATTAATTTTACTAGAACTAGGATTTGATCCATATAAATCTGAACAATTAAGAAAAGCTTTTCCATTCAATACAAACATGTTAGAAGATGAATCTATTAAACATCTTCTTGTTTCCAACAACACAGTTTTATATATGATGGAGTGGTTGTGTTTGGTTACAGATTTCTTAGCCGCTGTAGTATAACCATTATAAGCAACAGTTCCGACAGCCGCCAGAATACCAATGATGGCCACAACAACAAGTAATTCAATTAATGTAAAACCTTTATTATTTTTAGTCATTGTATTTACCTCTCTGTTTTTTTGATTTATCGTTTAATTCACAACCTATACCTAAGATTGCAGCTGCCATTACAACTATACTTATAGTCATATCTCCAAATATTAGTGATCCTATACCCATGAGTAATAGCAACACAAAGTATTTCAAGTCTGTCATATTATCTCCTTGTATCTCTTAAACTTAATTCATCATGTTTCAATACTTTAGGCAAACAACCTTTACATAGATCAACAGGTATCGGTCCTAGTCTTCCTCTAATAGAAACATCTTTCTTTGGTGTAAATACTTTACTACACACATTACATTTTCCTTTTTTTATCATATAAGTTTTACCAATATAACTACCTGAAGACATAATATTACCACTGGAATTATAGTTCTAATCAATTCCATTGTGTGATTGTATTCATCTAGTTTTCTTTCTAATTTATTTCTTTTATTTTTCATATTATTTGTCCTTTTTTTTAGTTTCTCTAGGAATATCTGTGCCATCAAATGGTATTAATTTGTAGTCGTGAATGATTTTATTAATGGCATTCTTCATATTGACATCAATCATTTTTGTAAATTCACTATCAACTTGAATATTCTCTTTTATTTCTTTATTCATTTTTGCTATTTGTTTATAAGCAATATTTCTGACCATAGTAAGTGCCATGGTATTCACTCTATCCACTGGATAGATTGGTTTCCTTACTGGTTTTGGATCCGCCACTGGTGGTTGTTTATATTCTGTGCCTTTTTTCATTTTAATTATAACCTCTCAAATATAATGGTCCTGTCCATTGAATAGAATACCCAGCTTCTAGTACATTACCTCTAGCACTATTCTTTGCTGGAGCTCTCCAACTAGATGCTTTAAGTATATCACCCATCTTAAATTTACCATCATCTTGTTTAACAATAAAAGCTTTTACACTACCCTTATTAACTACTTTGATAAACTTTTGACCAACGATAGTTTTAAAACCATCTTTGTATTCATTAAACATATTGTTTCTAACTTCATCATTTTCAGTATGATAACCAAACTTACCATAGTCTGCTACCATGGCGTCAATCATTTTACCGATACCCGCCAATAGTGTTTCTGATTTATCTGTTACTGTAATCATTATTGTCCCTCCGATTGTGTTATTAGTGTTAAGATACCTGATGTGATACCAACAAGAGCCATTACAAAACCCATAAGGTAATTGTCAGCCTCAACTGCGCCAGTGGCACTTACCATACTCATTATAAAAACGATACCAAATACTACTGATATATTTTCTTTAAATTTTTTCATTAAGCAACCTCCAACATTGACATTGGTACTCTGTAAATTTTACCAGACAAATCAACTAAACATTTTGATTGCATGATTTTTGTAATAACACCAGAAGTCTTTTTAGTCTTCTGTACTACATTAACTTTCATACCAACTTTCATTACAGACTTTACTTTGTTCTTAATAATGTCAACAATTAAGTCTTTAGTATTATTCAAGTCTTCAATAGACATTGAAAATAATTTATTGTTAAACGTGTTCATTTCTTTTATCATAGTGTTTTCTCCTTTTGTTATTTTTTATATATTGCGAAACTTGTTGCACCAGCTAAATGACAAAACGATTGTGGTCTGTCATATAAATCTGTAGTAATACCTCTGTATCTAAATCTAACTCTTTTTTTCATAACTTTCATGTAAGTTCTAAATTTACTTAATAGTTCAATCGGTATACCTTTAACAACAGATGTTTCTTTTTTATCTGATCTATACTTGTTAGTTAAATCTAATATCTCTTGTTCTCTTAACTTGTTATATTTCTCAATGTCACTCATTGCGTTTTTAGATAGTTTAGTCATAGTGTTTTTTTCCTTATTGTTTATCATAATATCTGTATATTGTATCACAGATTCGGTCGTTTGTCAACCGGTTAATTATGCTGCTAATGATCTATTGTTCTTATGAACACTACTAGCGCTAAATTTTGAGCTTAAAACATATTTTGATTGACAGTTAGAAACATGTTTATAGTTAGATTTTTGAGCAGGTAGAATTTCTAATTTTCCACCTCTTAATATAAAGTTTTGTAAAGTTTCTTGTGTTATTTTGTTTTTTATAGTCATAGTGTCCTTTTTGTTAGTGTTGTTTTTTTTATTAGTGTTTTTGTTTATCATATAGCTAATATAACAGGTTTTAACCCATTTGTAAAGAAAAAAATTGGTTAAATAGCAAATAAATTGGTTAAAAAAGGGTTGATTTTACTAGGTTTTTCACTTTTTTTGTTCATGGTTTGTTCTTTTAACGTAAAATCGTGTAAAATCCTGTAAAATTTAACAAAAAACGAATCTCCAACACGCATATATGCGATGTAAATACTAATATAAATAGAATATATGATTTATTGTCAAAATTGCGGATATACTTGTCATTGTGGCGAAAAAAAATATGTAAATTATGGCGAAAAGGAAAAAACGCAAGTTTGCACCAATTGCCGACACGAAGAATCTGATGATTCGTGGAAAGATCAAGTAAAATATGATAACATTAATTAATGGAGCGTAAGAGTTATGAGTAAAATGAGACTATTTAAGTTTTGGAATGAAAATGGTGATGAAAAAGAGAAAGAAGCGATGAGTTTGAAGAAAGCAGTCATATCTGTTCAAGGTGATTTTAAAGATAAAGTCATTGGTGTTGAATATGTCAGTAAAAGAGGCAAACAAATTAGTGATTCTGTAAAAATACCTATGGGTAGAAAAATTAGACAGGCAATAATCATAGAAAAAAAGAAGGCAGCACTTAAAGCGGCCAAAGAAGCAGGTAAATAATGAGATTATCAAAAGGTTATGTACCACACGAAAGAATGCCTAAAAAGACATCACAAGGTAATAGAAATAACGTAAAAAAATCATCAATGAACAAAAGTAAAAAAAGATCGTTCAAGGTGTATAACTCACAAGGTAAATAATGCCAGCATGTGTTAGATCAGGTTTAGATGTTCACGTAGGACACGCAAGTCCGACACCTAGTCCATTTCATCAAACACCATATACGGGTGGTTCGCCAAATGTTACTATTAACAGCGCTGCTTCTATAAGAGTAGGTGACGCTACTAGTTGTGGTGACCCTGCAGTAGCGGGTAGTTCAACTGTATTTGTAAATAGTATCCCTATTCATAGAATAGGTGACGCAACCGGTGGTCATGGTAGTTGGGTAGCTAATGCTGCCTCGACCGGAAGTTCTAATGTATTCTCTGGTTAATCATGTATAAATATTGGTATGGCCAATTTAGATGCAATTAACAATAGTAAGCGTGCTACTAGAATTTACAAAGATTTAGATTTAGATTTCGGTAGAAACGTTGTTACTAATGATGTAAATAAATTGACTGATGTAGAATCAGTAAAACGAAGTGTTAGAAACTTGATTAACACTAATCACTTTGAAAGACCGTTTCACCCAGAGATTGGTGGTAACGTAAGAGCATTATTATTTGAGCCAATGACACCATTGACTGCTTTAAACTTACAAAGAAAAGTAGAAGAAGTGTTAAACAACTTTGAGCCAAGAGCACAGATAACACAAATTATCGCTGATCCTGATATTGATAGAAATGCTTACAGACTTGAAATTAAATTTTATGTTATAGGAATACAAAACCCAATTACAGTAGAAACATTTTTAGAAAGATTAAGATAAGATGGCAAGCAATAAATTACAAGTTTCAGATTTTGATTTTGACGATATAAAAGCAAATTTAAAATCATTTTTACAAAATCAATCAGAATTCCAAGATTATGACTTTGAAGGTTCTGGTTTTGCTGTCTTACTAGACTTACTTGCTTACAATACACACTACCTAGGTTTCAATGCTAATATGTTAGCAAATGAAATGTACCTAGACAGTGCTGACATAAGAAAAAACATTGTGTCATTAGCAAAGATGTTAGGTTATACTCCTACGTCACCTAAGTCGGCAACGGCAACAGTAGATATTCTATTCAATAATATTTCATCAACTACAACAACAATAGAAATGGGAAAAGGCACAGCCTTTACAACTTCTGTTGATGGTGAAACTTATCAGTTTGTTACTAACGCAGTACATACAACTACTCCAGCAAGTGGTGTTTATAGATTTTCAAATATAACTTTACACGAAGGCACATTAGTTAATTTTAAATATATAGTTGATAGTACAGATCCTGATCAAAGATTTGTTATCCCAAGTGTCAATGCAGATACATCTACTTTAAAAGTTTCAATACAAAATTCATCTAGTGATACTACAACTGCTACTTACACAGTAGCAACAGGTATAACAAGTTTAAACCAAACATCAAAAGTTTATTTCTTACAAGAAATGGAAGATGGTAAGTTTGAAATATATTTTGGTGATGATGTATTAGGAAATAAATTAGATGATGGTAATATTGTTAGATTAGAGTATATTGTTTCAAATAGAGCTGAACCTAATGGCGCAAGTGTATTTACTTTATCTGGTAGCATTGATGGATTCTCAGATGTTTCAATTACAACTACTTCAATTGCTCAAGGTGGTTCAGATGCTCAAACAAAAGAGTCAATTAGATACAATGCACCTTTACAATATTCAGCACAAGACAGAGCAGTTACAACAACCGATTATGAAACTATTGTACAATCAATATATCCAAATGCTCAATCAGTTTCTGCTTGGGGTGGTGAAGATGATGAGACAGCTCAATATGGTGTTGTTAAGATTGCTATTAAAGCAGCGTCAGGTTCTACTTTAACAAACATAACTAAACAAAGTATAGTAACACAATTAAAAAGATACAATGTTGCTTCTGTAAGACCTGTAATCGTTGATCCTGAAATAACTAAACTGTTATTAACAACAAATGTTAAGTATGATAACAAGACAACAACTAAAACTTCTGATACATTAAAATCAGCAGTATTAACAACTCTTACAAATTATAATAATAACACCTTAACAAAATTTGAAGGTGTATTTAGATTTTCAAAAGTTACAGGGTTAATTGATAGCACAGATAGTTCTATATTATCAAACATAACAAATTTAAAAATTAGAAAAGACTTTCAACCAGCATTAGCAGCCTCTACAAAATATAATGTATTCTTTAGAAACGCATTATACAATCCACACTCTGGTCATAATATGGCAGCTGGTGGTATATTAGAAAGTTCAGGTTTCAAAGTATCTGGTGATGCCACAACTATATTTTATTTAGATGATGATGGCGCAAGTAATGTTAGACGTTACAGTTTCTCTGGTTCAACCAGAGTTTATGCTAATAATACTCAAGGTACAATTAATTACAACACTGGCGCTATTGTATTAAACTCTTTAAGTGTATTAAGTGTAGAAAATATCAGAGGTGCAGCTGCAACTAAAATAGAATTAACAGTAGTTCCTGCTTCAAATGATATCGTACCCGTAAGAGATCAAATATTAGAAATAGATACAACCAATTCATCTATCACAGTCACTGCTGACACTTTTGTTGGAGGATCTGCTGATGCAGGAGTAGGTTATACAACAACAAGTAGTTACTAATGGCCAAGTTCACAAGGAAGATATCCAACCTCATAAAACAACAAGTACCTGAGTTTGTACTTGCCGATCACCCTAAATTTTTAGAGTTCGTTGAGACGTATTACAGGTTCATGGAGTCTGCAGAGATTACTATTGAGAATGTACAAGCAACAGATGGTATCGCAGTAGAAACAGAAACAGCACAAGAAAACAATATAATATTAGATGGTTCTAAAATAGATACAGACAGAACCCAATTAGATGCTGGTGATAAAATACTATTAGAGGATTCTAATTTTGGTAAATTTACTAGAGGTGAAACTGTAACAGGTCAAACATCAAACGCAACTGCGATAGTATTATCAGAAGACTTAATTAATAATAGATTATTCATATCTGCACAAGATAAGTTTATACAAGATGAAATTATCATAGGTTCAACTTCTACAGCGAAAGCAACTATATCTAATTATAGACCTAATCCTGTAAATAACATACAAGACTTATTAAACTTCCGTGATCCTGATAAAGCAATATCAAACTTCTTAACAAAATTTAGAAATGAGTTTTTAAATACATTACCAGAAATTTTAGACATTAATGTTGATAAAAGAAAACTTATAAAAAATATAAGATCAGTTTATAGAGCAAAAGGTACTCAAAGAGGACATGAAGTATTTTTTAGATTTTTATTTAATGAGGATTCACAAACACTTTATCCTAGAGAAAATATTTTAAGAGTATCAGATGGTAAATTTGACACTACAAAAATATTAAGAGCAATTGGAACAACTGGTAAATTATCTGATCTAGTTGGAAGAACAATTACAGGTCAAACATCAGAAGCAACTGCTATTATAGAAAATGTATTTCAGTTTCAAATTGGTTCAAACACAGTTACAGAATTTATCTTAAATGAAGAAACTATCATAGGTACTTTTGTAACATCAGAAGAAATACGAGGTACATCAACAGATACTTCAGATACATTTATTAAAGGAATAGTAACAGGTATTCCAAATGTGGTTACTATTACTAATGACGGTGGTCTATTAAGTCCTAAAGATGATATACCATTAACAGGTGGTGGAACAACTGCTATTATTCAAGTAGGTAATACTGGTTCAGGTGATATCACAGAAATATTGATAGATGACGCTGGTGCTGAATATGTAATTGGTGATACTGTAACTTTTAATAATTTAGATACAGGTGGCGGTGGAGTTACAGCAAAAGTATCAGTTGTTAATGGTGGTTTTACACCTGAGGACAGCACATCTACAACATCTGATCATATTGTATTAGAAGATGAAACTGTAAGAGGCGATGTATATACAGGAGATAAAATTGTACAAGAATCTGGATCAGGAACAGCAGATATTACAGATATTAGAATTATTAATAGTGGTGGTGGTTACAAATCTTTACCTACAGCAGTAATTACAAGTGTTGATGGTGTTGGTGCTAAAATTATTCCATATGGTCCAGAAATTGGAAGACTACTTAATATTAAAAAGATTGAACCAGGCGCAGGTTACGAAGCGTCACCTAGTCCTATCATTAAATTACCAAGTTCCATTGTAGTAAAAGATGCTTCTGGTAATTTTAAAGTAGGTGAAGTTATAAACGGACTTGATATTTCTTCTACCGTTGTAACAGCAACAGTTGTTTCATCTATTAATAGTATTTTAAAAGTTAAAGACGCAACAGGCGAGTTTGCTGAAAATACTAGGATCACAGGACAAACTACAACAACAACAGGTGTTGTTATGAAAAACGATTTAGCTACAGCAACTGTAAATGTTGGTGCAGTCGTAGATACTGAAGGTCAGTTCATTAATGAAGATGGTTTTGTATCAGAAAATACAATGAGAATACAAGACAGTTTATACTACCAAGATTTCTCTTATGTAATTAAAGTTGGAAGAACAATTAATGATTGGAGAGACAGTTTTAAAAAGACAATGCACACAGCTGGTTTCTATCTTGCTGCCCAAGTAGAGATTACTAACAAAATTGATTTAAAAACTAGACCAAGAGAACAAGGTGGTCAGTTAGTTCCATTCTCAACAATCCTTAATACTTTATTTGCCGCTATAATCGGTAGAAGATTAGGAACAAATACAGATGGCACAACTTTAAGACCTAATCCACACGAATGTTTATCTGATAATTTACAAGGTCAAACATTAGCGCCTTACGATCCGGCAACAAGAGACTTGACTA
>Ga0209830_10004527_pt1 | contig 10085 bp, 10 predicted proteins | sample ArcticOcean_MG_C_12_FD_187439 | JGI IMG/M metagenome (GOLD analysis project Ga0209830, IMG submission 187439) | Marine microbial communities from western Arctic Ocean - ArcticOcean_MG_CB8_130 (SPAdes) (version 2) | ecosystem: Environmental > Aquatic > Marine > Oceanic | place: Arctic Ocean...
AGATAACAACGAACGAACGACGACGACAGATGGACAACCCTTTCCTACGAGAGAAACAACAAAAAGAAGGCGAATGTAGGAAAGAGGAAGACCAGTGACCCGGTAGTGTCGAGTCCAAAACTGGCCAATAAGAAGATGCCGCGGCAAAAAAGATGGCGAAAGCGAAGACGAAAAACGATACCTCGAGTACGCAAAAGAAGTTGATCCTGATGGAAACGAAAAAGAGCAAACACATCAAACCGGAGAATTAATTGGTCCAAAACCGGCCAATAATAAGATGCCGGCAAAAACGATGGCGAAAACGAAGACGAAAAACGTTATCTCGGACATGTCGCAAAAGAAGAAGGCGCTCCCAGAAGTGAAAAAGACACCGTCTAAGGTAACGACGATCTTACTAAACAAGAACGAGAAAATGCCTTCTGTGCGCAAGGAGCCGAAGTTCAGAAATACAGAAGTGAAAAAGCGTATAAACTTTGACCAACAGGAGCGCACGCAAGGTGAACAAAGTCTTTCTCAACGTTACGGTAACCTATGTCCAGGCCAACTTACGCAGAGGTAAGCGCGGCGAGGTCGAAAAGTGTAATATTTAATCCAGTTGGCGCGCTCTCAACAACAAACCTCGGATTGACGACGTTTCCTGACAAAAGACGGAAAAAGTCTCGCGAGGAGGAAAAGGGCGGGGACTGCAAGGAGTACGCAAAACTAATTCGAAGAAGTAGGGAAACATCTTTAAGAGCATCTTAACATAATATTTGCTTTTTTAGTAGTGTGATAAAAAACGTACTGGAAATGAAACTGAGAGAGATAGAAATATAACGACAGATATATTAATATCTATAAGTGTGATGAAAAGTAAAGTGTTTGTATAATATAAGCCTAAGAAGAGATAAGTGATGAATAGTCGGGCCGCCGTATTCTCAACATTATTGTCTATAATAGAGACCTTTATATAATATATTAGAGTATTGCTGATGTATAAAAGTGCGTTTAAAAATATCGAAACCGACCGAGAGCGATGATATAACACAATAACGCTAAGAAGAGATAATAATGAATCCGTACTCTTAACGGTCCGGCTCCTCTTCAGACATGCATGATTATCGCCTGTGTTTTTGTATGAATTTGATCGCGTTGTTGATGTCTTGAACGCGGACTCGCTCGCGGCGCGTTCCTATATAGCGTCGAAGCGAAGAAAACCGGTTGAGGAAATTGGTCAGGAACGGCGGAAGTCCAAAGTCTACGTTTAAAACGTCAAGAACCCATCGAATTCATTGTTCCCTGTGAGAGCTAATCTTTTCTTGCTAATAATGACGATGATGCGGTGAATGTTATTTATTATTACTATTGTTATTATTATTCATCGAGTTCTTCTTCATCCTCTTCTTCCTCTTCTTCCTCTTCCTCTTCTTCTTCCTCTTCCTCTTCCTCTTCTTCTTCGTTAAAGTCTTTTCCCTCTATTTTCCTCTTCTTCTCCTGCTGCTGCGCGTCCTCGACGACTTTAGACGCTAACTTTTGTCGTTCGATCGCGTTCGCTTTGGCCAGGTGTAAGTGCTCTCGTAGTCGCGGTTCCATATCGTGGAAGTCGATCTCTCGCATTGCTCTGAGTACGTCGTCCTATATTACAGTAGTAATAATAACATCAAAAGAGAATAATGACGGTTAGGATATCATGTATACTACTACTACTACATAATATAAAAGAAGAAGATGAAGAAGAAGGAAACATATACATATATATATTCGAGAACGCGAACGCGTAATCTCGCTCGAACACGCGTTCGAGATTGATACATATGCATATATACACCGCTCATCACAGTACTCAAAAAAAAACATCACTCATACATCATCACAACAATAATTCCATTATTGTATCGATCACGATCATCCTCTCGAAATCACTCGATTCAAATATCACGCCCGGTTTCTTCGCTCAGCATATTCAAAATTCAAAATCTCTCTCTCCAACTCTTTTTAAAAACAAACACGAACAGAAACAAAAACAGAAAACACGAAACGAACTCACGGCGGACACGGTCGATCGTTTACTCTCCAAACATATATCATTCGCGGTCGAGGTCACGTAATGAATGAATATCTTCGCCGCTTGTTGCACCGCGTCCAACGCATCTTTCGCTATCGATGGCTCGAACCTTTTCGAGTTCTGCGAAAGATCGAAATGAGTGAACTTTTGGATTTCGTGTTTCATCAGGCGCTTGATCAACGCTCGAGGGAGGTCGTCTGGGTCGTTCGACATTTCGTTCTCGTTCTTCTGCTTCTTCTTCTTCTCCTTTTTCTTCTCCTTTTTCTTCTTCCGTGTTTCGCTCAAATTGAATGAGGCTTTTGATGACCCAAAAAGTATCCCCGTCTACTTGTACTGCTGGTCATATTTTTTTGACCCAAGTTTGACCCCTCGGTGCAAAAAGTATCCCCGTCTACTTGTACTGGTCATATTTTTTTGACCCAAGTTTGACCCCTCTGTGCTCAGAAAAAAAGTATCCCCCTCTATGGTGGTCATATTTTTTGACCCAAGTTTGACCCCTCTGTGCTCAGAAAAGTACCTTACTTGTCTGATAGAAAAGATATTTCTCGCGTCATAAAAATGCGAGAACAACGACAACAACAACAACAGAGGACGAAGAAGAAGAAGAACGAAAGCGAAGAACGATTCTTCGTCTCGATCGATGACACGAGACATCTCTCGATAAACATCGAGCAATGTAAACAGTTCTGCAAACTGCAGTATTTCGAATTCGCTCCGGAGAAGGAGCTCGGGATGTTCGCGGATTTAGTGGAACTGTTGAGAGGGATTATTCACTTCGAGCACGCGAGGAAGCGCGATTTGATGCGCTCTGCGTTCGATCGAGCGAGTGGGAAAGAGCAGAGGAAGAAAGTAGTCGAGGATGATGATGATTGTTGTGTAGGAGTTCGGGACAATCGTGCGATAGAACACGAAGTTCAGGCTGTATCGTTCGTCAGTCAGTTTTGTGCGATGATGGCCTTGGCTGAATTCACGCTCTTGAGTGATTCGGAGTGGGAGTTAGCGATGGAGGAGGATTTTATGTTTAGGTTACCGATGACGATCGATTGGTCGCAGTACGACGCGAGTTTGCTGAGGAAGTTCTTGGAGAGGAACGGAGGGTTACGTATCGGTTTACCGAAGTTTTGCGAGCGAGCGTTGGTTTTTAAGAGAGGCGTCGCGGTCTCGAAGCACGAAGGATTGTTCGTCAGCGAGAAGATCGATTTGTTGATTGAGTACTTGTTGAAGAGGCCGGTCATGAGAGTTCTCGGCTTAGGCGGCGGTAGCGACGTAGGGAATAATAATAACGACGATAACGTGAAGAAGAAATTACAACAACAACGATCGCAAGTTAAAAACCAATCGAAAATAGAAAGAAAAACGTTGAGACGACTTATGCCAACAATCATGTCCGTCATCAAAAATATCCATAAAAAATTAGAGCTTTCTGAACCGACGTATAAAGAGGTGATTATTTTATACCGCGAAATCAAAATGGACGAGAACGAGGCGCAGTTTTTAAACATCCCATCCGGAGCAGGTCCTTTACGTTTGAAATCATTCTCAAACGTTCCAATGGCCGATTTAGAAATGATTTTCCCGGGCGTGAAAATTCAAGGAAAGTTCATGGACTATTTAAGCAACGGCATTACCGTTTTGCTCGTTATCCTTGGGTTGATTTGGTCGTTCATCACCGGCGAAGCGCTTTCTGAAAGAGGCATGCAATTATTAACAGTCGCCGGTGGGAAACTTTCCGCTTCATTCGCAAACGTGAACAAAGCAAAGGCAATGTACGCTGCACAAATGTCTCAAGAAGTCATAAAGAAGATGGATTCGAGCGGTTTTGCCGTTTTATCGTCAGTCGTTCAAGATATGGAGGAACAAGAGACGAAGGAAATGATATTAGCGTACGCGGCGATGAAAGGAAATAAATCCGGTATGACCATTAAAGAACTCGATGAGAAATTAGAGACGGCTTTGATGGATAGATTTGGTTTAAAAGTTGATTTTGACGTCCATGGAAGCGTAGAGAAGCTCGTCGAAGAAGGTTTAGTATCGAAAATCCCTGGCGATTCGGGAATGTATCAAGTCGTGAGTTTGGAAAAGGCTTTGAAAAAACTCGATAAGAAATGGGATGGCTTGTTCGATTATTCTCCTTCTTCTGGTACTACTTCTAAAGGCAAACGAGCTGAAAATAATGCTTCGTCGTCGGAGAAGACGTTTTCGGTCGCTGAAGATGAGTTTAAAATGGAACGCGATTTAATGCTCTTGCTCTCGAACGCGGATACCGAAAGAGGGAAAGAGGCTATGAAATTGACTCATAAACTAAATGCATTGAACGAAAAGATTGCCGATGCGAGCGTGTCCATGAAGAAACTAAATTGGAGGTATTCTTAATTATTATAACGTGATATGTGATTTGTTGTCTATATATATATATTACACACACGGCCGCGAGTATATCAAAACGCGCGTGTTAAAAAATTTATTATAGTACTCTTTATTTTTAACGATACAATTGATGCACAAAAGCAACGTTTTGATTATGCATGAAACTTCCAACGAGTGGGATTGGAAGATAGCCAAAACTTTGATAACCCAACACGTTATTATTTAGTTGGGACGCATTATTATTGTTATTATTGTTATTATGAACCACCGTCGTCGTCGTTGTTGGGTAGTATTTTGCATATAAGCGCGCACACTTATGTTTAAAGAACGCCCAAGGTTCGCCGACGACGACTTGATGAATTTGATGGAAGTGATCCCAGTAAACGCAAGAAATCTCGGTATTTTTATTATTATTATTATTATCATCATCATCATCATCATCATCATCATCATCATCATCATCATCATCATTATTATTATTATTATTATTATTCACGTCGACGAGAGAGAGCAGATGTTCTCGGAATTGTTCGTAGCCTGTAAAATCCTCGAGATTGATTGATTTAGAAATCGTTTTGTTCGTACAAGAATTTTCCGCCGCAGTTAACATGCGCATTAATGGTGGAACAGAAACATTCGGGGAATCGCAAAGCTCTATGGTACATAAAATTGGTAAAATTGGCCCGCCACTGCTCGTATTGTTCAATTTGTTCACCCTTCTCTCCATTTTGAGATCGTGTTCTCGTCGTCTTTGTTGTTGTTTTCTGTTCTCTTCTTCTTCAAGTTTTCGGTCGAAATCGCCACCGCGCTTTAGCGTGATTCTCGTAGCTTTCTTCTTCTTCGTATTAGTAGTAGTAGTAGTAGTAGTAGTAGCAGTAGCAGTAGCAGTATGATAATAATGATGATGATGAGTGCCAGCGGTCTCGTTATTAAGTAGAGACACTGCTGCAGTCAACGATGAAGACGACGATGGTGGTTTTTGCACGCCAGGAGCCGCGGAAACGCTCAAAAGTAAGTTATTAACGTTATGCTTACTTCGCGCCCCGCTCGACCATCTCAAATGCAACTTGCAGTGCTTACATCCTGGCTCGGCTATGTTCTTACAGTTCCATTTCTTTCCATCATTTCTGGTACATCTTTGAATTTTGTTGTGCGCGACCGTTTTTTGTGGTGGATTACTGACAAAAATATCTTCATCGGCGGACGCGCCAGTGCTTTTCATTGGATTCTTTTGTTTCTTTGAAATCGGTCGATATTCTTCGCCTTGGTCGTTGTCGTCGTCGTCGCTATTATTATTAGCAGGAGTAGTCGTCGTCGTCGTAGTAGTAGTAGTAGTAGCATTAATTTTCTCAGCAGCAGCAGCCTCCTCCTCGGCCAACGAGCGTCGTTCGATTTTCAAAAGCTCTTCCAACCAAAGAAACCTCTCCTCGGCCTTCTCCGCCGTCGTACGACGCGTATCCAATATCTTCAACAACATCCACTCCTTATTATGCACGTTAGTCTTCACCCGAAACACTTCATAGTACACGCGTTGTATCGTGTGTGTATTATATTCGTTCCTGAGTTCATAAAATCTCTCAAACCGCTCGGCTTCGAATACGATATCTTCCCCTCGCTCTTCCTCGGCCTCGACGCTCGTCGCTCGAGACTCTACTAAATCATCCGCGCAATCGCCGTTGGCCCATGACGATACGTTCGATAACGGTCCAGTCGGTGACGTCACGCGATCTTCCTCTTCCTCTTCTTTCTTCGCAGTCGTTTGTGTTCGTTCTCCTGCTCTCTGCTGCGACGCTTCGAGAGACATCCTCTTCTGCTTATATGTAGGCACCCTCAGTGTATTCCAACGCAAACAAAAATATTCCTTTTTTCTCCCCTGTACTGATTGCGCAGAATTGAATATTCTCTCCCTAAAAAAGCTTCTCCAAGCGAAACGAATATACCTTCAAATCGATCGCAAAAGAACGTACGAGATCGCAAAGAGTATTGCAGAGCGCTCCTTTTCTATCTATGCTCGATTTTCTGCCAGCAGAATAGTTCTCTCAAATAAGCGCGAGAACAGGAATATAAAACGCTTGATTTTGGAACAATTCCGAGAACGAATAAGATACTAAATTCCTGTTCTCTTCAAAGTCGAAGCGTGCGAATTTCAATGGAAACGAGAATCGAATCCAAAAGCGAACGACGACGACGAGAAAAAGAGGAAGACGTGTGTGCGAACGTGTTCGTTCGTTCGTTCGTGAGTTTCGTCGTTTCTCGCGCGTGCGATCGATTGCGTCGTTTGTTTTTATTCGAAAGCTTTGATTTTTGAGGAGGAATAGTTTTTCTCTCAAAAAAAAGTGCGCTTTGAAACCGATTGATTGTGAATTTGAGCACTCTGACGCGATAAATAGGAACATTTTCTCGTTACCGGTACAAAACGTGATGGTCTATTTTTCTAAAATCTGTTCTTTTCCCACCCACGACAGAGAGTAAAAAATCACTTTCGTGTGACTTTTTATGCCGCGTGCACTCGATTTTTGAACTACACCTATCGCGACGACGACGACGCGGAGAGACGAACGATGACGTTTTGCGAGTCGATAATACGTATACTTACGACAAAAATTCTTCCGCGATATTTGTGTTTTGTGAGTTTTGGTTCTCGTTTGTCCGCACGTGCTGCTTACGTGTTCTCTGCGCGAGCTAAGGGCTCTCGTTTTGGACTACTTTACTATCGTAATATATTACGTCGAACGCTTGGCGACGTTCCTCATGCCGGCGCCGACGCAGCTTAAGAACACGGTACCGGAATCGGGTTCGGGTTGAATGTTAAACGTAACGCCGAAGAACGCGCGAATAGTTCGTAGACATTGGATCGCGCGAGGCGTGAGTTGAGAGAATCTGACGCGAGCGATTTGGTCAGGGCCGCACGCTAATAACGTGAGAACGAACGCTTGATGAGATGAATCGCAGACGCCGCCGCGTTGGATTTCTGAGACTAGGGCTTCCGCGCATTCGCGGCCAAAATCTTCTGGTGTTTTTTGTTCGTCCGCGTCAGTGTTGTCGTTGTCGTCGTCGTCGTTGCGGTTCTCTTCTGGATCATCCGCGTCGTTTTCGCGAAAACTAGTACTATGATTATTTTTCCTTTTTCTGACGCCGTCGTGAAGAAGTTTATTATCTTCGTCGTCTATATCGCGCGATGATTTCGTCGACGCGGACGAACAACAGCTCCCTAGTACGCAGCCCTCTGTGGTCTCCGCGACTAACGAAATCCCATACCCGGGCGAATTTCCCCCCTCCTTCCCGTTATGATGATCCGTGAATATATAAACGTCTGGCAAGAAATTATTCAAAACGCCTCGCGCGCCATCGACTAACCTATTCGCCATCTGCGGCGGCACTCTCGCAGTAAACGCAACACCCCTAACTCTCTTCACTAACCCTTCGTTCACCCAATCGACGACCGGTAAAACCTTCGAAATAGGAAACTTCAACAAAACCTCGCCTCCGCCTAACTCCGGCACGCCCCTCTTCGCTATATGCAACGACAACCCATCATCGCACCCGAACCGTTTCTTCAACATAGGCAAAGTCACGGTCCTAAACACGTCCACGGACATCTCCTCATCATCGTTCGTTACCCCTATCAACGTTATCTCCATCTCCTTCTTCCCGAATATCCCTAGTAAACATATCGCCTCCAAGAAATACCCTAACCCCCTCGAGCTACCGCAGTCATGTCGTAATCGTTTCCCGCCAACGATCACGCCAGGTCTGTACTTCAACTGCGTCCCGGTTTCGTTGATCGCGATCTCTGATCCGTTCGTTATTTTATCGATCAATCTCAGAAGAGTTGCTTCGTATTCTCTTAAACCAGGTCTTTCTCGGTTTTGTGAGCGAATATCGTCAACGCGTAACGAGCGTTGGGTTAACGTGGCGCATATTAATCTATCGCGTAAGTTCTTTGCGCCAGTGCATCGAACGTAGTCCGTGCTTCTTTCGGTCATTGTTGTTGATTAATTAATCGATCGATCGATCGATTGATTGATTGATTGATTAAATGATTAAATAATTTATGTAATGGACGGTTTGATGGGGAAGTTCCAAATTCCAAATTTGGTAACTTATTTAGGGTTTCATCAATTGATTAATTGATTAATTGATTTGTTTGTTTATTCGTTCGTTTGATCCTATATACTATGGAGCACATCGTAAGCAGCCACAACAATCACAAGGCAAGCGTGCTGTTAAAGAAGGGCAACCGCCGCCGAAGATTGCGTGCGAGCGAGAGGAGCGCGGAGAGCGCAAAGCGCGAGAACGATCGAACGTACAGAGGCAAGTTCTTTCTTTTTAAAGCGTATGATTTAGAATTTTTTGAGCGAGAGAGCGAGATATCGAAGCGGTTTTGAGTACGCGGCCGGCGCGTATTCGTATCGTTATACAAAGTTGTTTTTCGTCGCCGCTTCTTTCGCGGTGGAAAAAATCGAACGATCGATAATGGATTAATCGGTTCCAAAAGCTCGATCACCGGCATCGCCTAAACCTGGAACTATGTACCCTTTCTCGTTTAATACTTCATCGATCATGGCCGCGTAGACGACTAAACCGGGGAACTTTTCGGACAATTTCGTCAACGCCGGCGGCGAAGCGACGCAGCACATTACTCTAATGTTCTTCACATCCGCCCCATTTTTTATGCAATCCTCAACGGCGCAGACAATCGTACCACCAGTGGCTAACATCGGATCCGAAATTAAAATCTTATCCTCCTTCGTGAACCCTTGTTTCGGTAATTTATCCAAATACTTCCTCGGCTCTAACGTTCGTTCGTCTCTTACGTATCCTAAATGATACGTCTTCGTCGAAGGCAAGACCTCGTTCGCTTTCTCTACCAAAACTAAACCAGCTCGTAATATAGGGACGATCATCACAGGTTTCGTTGGATCAACGACCTCGACCGCGCATATCGCTAACGGCCCTTCCACTCGCGCCTCGAACGTCTCCAACCAGTCCCTCGACATTTCGTACATTAAAATCTTCCCAATTTCTGCCAGCGCTGACCTGAATAACGCAGATGGCGATTGCTTGTTCCTCGCGACTGCTAACCAATGTTTTAATAGCGGGTGCGGTGGGACGTAGATTAGCATTTGATTCGCTTTCCTATTCGGTGTATTGTTATTGTTATTGTTATTACTACTATTACTACTATCAACGTCGTCTTCAGCAGAATCAGAAGCGGATACAAATCTAACCCTCTTCGCGGGATGTTTACCAGTAATCGATCGTTTCTTTCGAAAAGAAAAAGAGGAAGAAGAAGAAGAAGACGATAAAGATGAACGAAATCTTCCATGAACACCGCGAGTCACGATCGATCGAGAAACAGAACCCATTTTGATCGTATTCACCAAAAGCAGCGCCTTAAAAATGAAAACTTCCTAAAAATCTATATCCGCAAAATATCGCGCGTTTAAAATGTCCTTGTTCCAATGTTTACTGTAGCGCACGAATGCGTACGATTCAGTGAAAACTTTCGCGACAAAAAATGTTCGCACGCGCGCGTTCTGTACGCGGGTTAAAAAAAATCGTGATTTGAACGAGTCAGTACGCATCGTTAGTCTCGGATTTGCTCACCGCTTTTATTGAATTTCCTTGGCAAAGTTGCCCGTACTGACATAATAAACTCTCTCATAACTTT
>Ga0209830_10004535_pt1 | contig 10073 bp, 3 predicted proteins | sample ArcticOcean_MG_C_12_FD_187439 | JGI IMG/M metagenome (GOLD analysis project Ga0209830, IMG submission 187439) | Marine microbial communities from western Arctic Ocean - ArcticOcean_MG_CB8_130 (SPAdes) (version 2) | ecosystem: Environmental > Aquatic > Marine > Oceanic | place: Arctic Ocean...
TCATAGGAGTAAGAACAGAACGGTTACGAGGGTTTCAGCGTCGTCAGCATCAGCATCACCTGATGATGATGAAAATGATGAAAATGATGAAAAAAATGACGACGATAAAAGAATGCCGTGGGAACGGAAAGAAATAGAGAAGATGCGCGCGGTGAAATATTCACAGAAAAGACCGGAGATGGAGCAGAAGAAACGAAGCGCTGATGAAGAATATCTAAAATTAAAAGATGATTTGAAACAATTGACCATTAAATTCGGCGCGGCGTTGACGGCGTATTCGCTCTTAGGGTACGGCGTCGCAAACGCGATATCCGCGATGTATGGGTCAGTAGGGAGCGTTTTGTACTTGCAATTCTTGAGTGAATACGTGGATACAATGAACGAACAAAGAGATGGATATAAGGAAGATGAGTATACGAGGAATTTAGTGTACGAACCAGTGACCGATGTGGGAGAATTAGTTTTCGGGAAAGGGTCCGTGATTGGGAAAATCGTACAAATTTATAAAAGAGCTCTGTTTCAGAAACGATTAGCCGTGCCGTGCGCGCTTGTTATTACGGAAAGTTTATGGAATCATATACCAATGCATCCCTTTGATTTGAATTATGGGGTTACTTTGTTAGGGTTTTTGACCTATAAAGCTTCGGCGCTTACGATTACTTATACAACGTTAAAACCTTTGTTAGCCGACGACGCGAAGAATGCCGGTAATTTTTCTGCAAACGATGATGACGATGAATAGATGAGTGAGAGAATATGTTTTTAATGATATAGTAGCTGCACAATAAAACTCTAATCTTTATTGAACTGCTTATATGGATCTTGTTCTGATTTCGGCGCAATCGTGATTCCGATTTGATGAATTTTCTCTCGCAATTCTTCAATCGCGTTTGGTTTTCTTAAAGCGTCTTTAACTTTCACGACAGATCCTTTTCGACCAGGGACTTGTCCTCTGACATAGACTAAGTTTCTATCTGCATCGATTTTATAGACAAAACAATTTTGAACCGTCCTCTTCTTCCCGCCCATTTGACCGGCCATTTTCTTCCCTTTGAAAACCCTGCCAGGATCTTGACACATACCGATTGACCCGTGCGCTCGGTGTTTCTTCGTGTTCCCGTGCGAAGCAGGTTGTCCAGCGAAGCCCCATCGTTTCATTGGACCTTGGAAACCTTTCCCCGATGTCACGCCTTGCACGTCCACGAATTGCCCCGCAAAAAAATGATTCGCGTTCATTGAATCTCCTACTCGATATTCGAGAGCGCCTTTGATCTCTACGAAATCGTTTTCCTCGTTTTCTATATCAAATTCATCATCATCATCATCATCTAAAGAACTACCATTATCACTTCTATTATTATCATTATTACTACCAAGCAAACTCATTTTCAAAGGCGTAATCCTGAACTCGCTCAAGAACCTCTTAATCGGTACTCTGGCCTTTTTAAAGTGCCCGAGTTCCGGCATCGACACCGCCTTCGGTTTCTTATACCCAGAACCGACTTGTACGGAATCATACCCTTCATTCTCTAAAGTCTTCACTTGCACGATTTGATTATCATCGATCCATAACACTGTCAACGGTACGCGTTTCCCCCATTCGTCCCAATCGCACGTCATCCCGGCTTTCACCGCAATCAGTCCAGGCCTTTTCGGGTTCACGAGCTCTCTCTTTACTATCTCCGACCGCTGTTTATGTGGTAACGGTAGTTTATGCAGCGCATCGACCGCTTTCGCTTGCGATGCAAATCCTCTCTCTACATTACTGTTATTATAATTATTATTACTCGTACTACTCCTTTGGCTATTACTGCTACTTTTAGTTATTCCTTTCGTTACACTCGATATCCATCTCCTGCGTGGTCCTAATGAACCCTCGACTGGATCGAAAAACGCTTTGTTTCTGTTCATGATCTTTAACTGCGCACTGATTTGATTGAAGAAATAATCATCGACCGATGAAGGGGTGAAAAAACTGGAAGAAGCCACGGGCGCTCGCTTCGTCGTTCTCGTTCTCTCCAAGCTCCTTAATAGGAACATATCTTTATAGTATTACTTTACTTAAAAGTACTACTAAATGAACTTTGCTGTTTTTGTGTTAACAAGCAGTAGCAGGGGGAAAAAAAATAAAAAATAAAACCCTAAACACTCCCCTCACACCCTAAATAAACAAAACCAACACCCTAAATGGACAAAACCAACACCCCTTGCCCTTTTCGTACTTTATACGTCCTATGTGATAGTCTGCTTTCATTATTATTATTATTACGTACGCACGTTTTTATTCGTACACAGAAAGGAGACCACGCGGTTCTTCTATCTCTTCTCTCTCCTCTCTCTCTCTTTGTGTATCGATCGTTTGATACATCGCATTAAGTCAATTTTGGTCGCGTTTTGTTGAAAACGATGAAATTGATGAGGTAGAGAAGTACTCTGTTTAATTGAACAGAGGATGAGACGGATCAGGAGTGATTCAGCTATTACTGCAGAGGATGGTTTGATCGTTTCGAGCAGGAAAGAACTAGATTTAGTGATCGATTCATCAGAGGATGATTTTTTAGAGGAGGATGTACTACTGAAGCGAGCGTACGAAGCTACCGCGGAGCTCACGTCTGATGATGAAGAGTCATCATCGTCTTCTGCTATATCTTCTACAGTTATCGCCAGTGATGATGATGATTTTGTGAATCAAAGTAAAGCACCGGAGACGCCGCAATCGATAGATGCGAGAGAATGGTCGAGGGGGAGACAACATTTCTTTGCCGCGGCGAGGACGAGAGAACGCGTGTTATCCGATGAAGAGAACGAATATGAAATTCCTCCTCCTCCTCCTCCTCCTACTACTACTACTATTATAAATATGAGTAATAATGATATGTTTGACGTACAGTCGACGATCGATGGGAGCAGGAACGAACAAGAGAGAGATGATTATTACCACGAAGGCGATTCGATATTCTCGGAAGATTCGCATCATAACAACAACGATAATAACGCGCAGACTGCGCATGAGTTTTTCAACAAATCTGCTAGTAACCAAGCGCATTTCAGTAAGTCTGCGAAGTATAATAATAACATTAATAACATTCGTGCAGGTCAAAGTGGATATGTTAATCCGTTCACTAAACAACACTATTCGACGACGACGACGACGACGACGACGCATGATAATAATAATAATAATAATAATAATAATAATAATAATAATAATAATAATAATAATAATAATAATAATAATAAATTGTATAAACGCGAAATCGAGTCAGATATAGGAGAGGAAGACGAGGAAGATATGCTCGAGGATGACGATGACGATGATGATATTTATGAGCATAGAAATACAATGAACGTACCACTTCTTTCGACGAGAAGTAGTCCGACCAAAAAAATGATCAACAATAACTATATCAACAACGCGGCTTCTCCAAACAGGAAGAAAAAAGGAGAACAAGAACAACATCAATTTTTGAATCAATCGGAGTTAATGATAAAAAACAATTTCGTTCCTTTAAGAGCGAGAGATGTTTTAGAACATTCTGCCGATTTTTACGATACTTCTCTCGTTTCAGGTTTACCGACGTTCGAGGTGATGAGGAGATTACGAAAGTTCGGTCCAAACACAGTGCCTACGGAAAAGTTCAATTACAGTCAACTCGTGAAGCACGCGTTTCGCGAGTTCAACGCGCCAGCCGGTAGAGTAATTTTCTTGGCAATTTTCTTACAATCGTTACAGGCAATGGATCCCGCAAAAACGCTCGATTCCATCATCGACGTCTTAGTTCTTCTTTTAGTTTTCTTTGCAAATTGCTACGTCGGTTGGTCAGAGAGCAGGGACGACGGATCTTTAATGACCGGCACTGAAGATTCGCGTTTGACGTCTTTGAAAAAAACAGGCGCAAACGGCACAAAAAATAAACAAACGCAAAAACAAATTTTAGAAAATATGACGACAACGAATGCTCCAAGAAATGGTCAATTTCCTGCATACGCAACTGTCGTTCGCGATAACGGAAAACAAATGAGAGTGTCGTCGCGATCGCTCGTCCCTGGTGATATCGTCGAGTTAAGGGTCGGACTAATCGTACCTTGCGATTGTGTCTATCGAGGCTCGGGCGTTTTGTTCGTCACGAGAAACTCAAACTATCTCATCAATACCGCGGCAACAACAAACAACAATAACAACATCAAGAACTACAACAAAATTTCATCACCGAGGATTACTACCATTGATGACGCATCGATGTTCTTTGGCGATTTTACTGGTCAAAACGATGAAATGGATTCGTTGGATTTAATAGGCGTTTCTGAGGGCGAGCCAATATTGGGGGGAAGCATTATATACGCCGGATGTGGTGCTGCAATCGTTGGCAGAACTGGTCCACGAACGGCAATCGCTCGCAAAATGATCCAGATGAGACAAGCGGAAGAAAAACGTGCGTATAATGATGGGATTTTCGGTTTTTTCTCCACGCCTTCGTCAACGAATAGTAATAGATCAAAGAAACAAAACATGAAAAAGTCGAAATCGTTCGGTTCCCTTTTCGGAACAACTTCACCACGGCGGCGGCCGCATATTACGTCGGCGATCACTGTTTCCACAGTAGCGGCGCCGAGAGGTTCTGCGTTTGATCGCTCGATAGACAAAGTCATGACTGGCGTCGCCGCAGCTTCTTTCGCTTCAGCTTTTTCGCTTTGGCTCTTTTTAGTCGTAGCCGGTAGAGGATTTTGGTTTGCTTGTTCGTTTGCAACCGTATTATGTGTCTGCGCGTTGCCAATAGCGGTAAGAGTAGTCGTCCACGCAACTGTAGCGTTAGGAATTCGTAGAATGGCTAAAGCGAGGGCGTCACCTGGATACAATCCAGGCTTAGATGATTACTATCCAGAGTATTACTTAACAGAGCAATCGTTTCGAGAGCAACAACAGCATCTTAATCTTCAGCAACGTCGTAAAGAGTCGAACACAAAAGCTTCGGTAAATCCGTTATCCGGTTTCCTTGGTTCGACAACGACGAGAACTTTTGGTATTAGCAGATTGAGTGCGATTCAAGATGTTGCTTCTATGCAAGCTCTTTTTTGCTCGACGTCTTGTTGCGTAGTCGACCGCTTTGCTACTAAAATTGTGGGAGAACCGATTGTGTTCGCAGATAGCTGTCAACCAAGAGATGTTTTAGTCGCCGCTGCTCTAGCGTCTCGTTGGTGGAAGAATTCATCAGCGGTTGCCGAAGCGGCTACGCCGACGACTGCTCGATCTGGTGGAAATACTTTCAATAATATGTTCGACGCACATTTCAAGGAAAAAAACGGCGAACAGTTTAATTTTATTTTCGACGACCCAGTCGACGCAGCGATCGCCGAACGCTTAGCTCAAGACGGTTTAAGTTCGCTCTCTGAAACCTATATTCAAAAAACGTACGAACCTTACGATTCCGTAGTCAAACTTTCGAGGGCAACGATTTCTAGAGACGAAGCCGTAGATGGCTCAAATTCAGGCGTTTTCGCCGTAGCAAAAGGATGCTTAGAGTCCATAGATAACTTAGTTCGACGCGAGACTATGATCTCGCGAGCCGGTAACGAAGACCACGCTAAGACAGTTTTTAAAGCTTTAGACGAAGCTAAAAATCGCGAGAAAATGTTTGAGCGAAGAGGTTTACGATGCATAGCAGTAGCATGCGCTTATGATGTACAAACTACTGCCGAAATGTCCGAGAATAGCGCGCAAAATCAAGGGAGCATTGTCAACGGATGGGTTTTTCTGGGCATTTTCGCTTTTTCTAGACAGGTTCGACAAGATTGCAACGCCGGAAGAGACGCACTCAGAGCATTAGGTGTTGATGTTAAACTTTTCACGTCAGCTTCAGAGTCGTTCGCAAAAGTACGAATTGATCAGTTGCATAATCCAAAACGTGTGCTTTCAACCATGAAGAGGACAGGTAATACTAACCAAAACGGAGGAGCTCCTGGCGAAGAATTCGCGTCTACGTCTATATTAGATAATCAAGATACGGATTCTGAACTCCTTCGTTCTGAAAATGTGAGCAATGCAAATGTGTCGCCTCGCGTGCAGTCTTTTTATACCAACGCTGGAAAGCGTTATGAAGGCGTTATCCGAAATAGTCGGGATGTCTTAGAAGGAAGAATGAACGAATCATCGAGAGAAAACGACGCGTTCGTTTCCAATGATGCCGAAAAAGGTGGTGGTGGTATTCGATCAAACGCGACGACGAGAGCTAACGAAATCGTTGCAATTAACCAAGTTGATTGCTTTTGCGAGTGTAGTAACGCAGAAACGAAGGCGAATATTATTCGTAGATTCAAGCAATCCGCCATGATGATGTCTTCAACGAATATTCGTCCTAATAATCAACAACGGTTTTCAAGCAATAGCAGAAAAGTTATTGTTGGCGTACTCGGTGACCGACTCGAAGATTTGCCTGCAATGCGCGCGTCGGATGCTGCATTTGCAGCTCTACAATCGTCGACCGATGCCGCCGTGCGCGTCGCTGATTTTGTCATCTCTAAACCGTCTCTCGCGCACGTGGCTTCAGCAATCGTCGAAGCGAGAGCTGTTTTCGCTCGAGCAAAGACGTATGTTTTGTATAGGATAATATGTACGTTTCATTTATTGGCAGTGTTTGTGTTGTGCGCATTCCTTATATTTCCAAACGAGACGAATGTCGCGTGGCCAAAGACATTCACTTTACCAGTGATTGCTTTGGCATTGTTAGCTTCGGTGAACGATTGCGTGGTTTTATCTATTGCATATGATTTCGCGAGACCTTCGGCTTCTCCCGAAGCATGGCGATTGCCGTGCATATTAGCGTCTGGTTTAGCGATGGGCTTCGTTGCTACGTTCACGACGTGTTTTGTTGCCAGAGAAATCTTCTCATCTGCAAACGCAAACTTTGGTTTACTCGAAGCGTTAGACATTGCGCCAGATTCATACGAGCAAGCAAAGTGCATGATTTTTTTGAAAATGGCTTTGACAGATGCGTTCTCTGTGTTGTGTGCGAGATCGGATGGTCCAAATCCGTTTTGGACGCTCGCTCCTGGGGGATTTCTCTTCATGGCGACCATGGCTTCCTCGTTTGCATCGATTTTACTCACTAGACATTGGCCGTTTCACGAGATGTCGCCGTGTACGTTTGAACAAACTTTGTTTTGCATTGCCGTTGCGCTTTTAAGTTTTCTTCTACAAGATGCCTCTAAAACTATTGCGTATCGCGCTTTAGTTCGAGCTGAGTGGATGCCCGAGCGAAGACGTTTATCGTCTGCAGAGACGAAGAGGATCTCCGCCGTAGCGGCGAGAGATATCGATTTAGAGCGAAGAGAAGCTTTGAAAAAGGTCTTGAGAGCTGCCACGAAATCAAAAGATAACGAAGCGACTGGTGCATCGTTTACACCAAGACACGCACCAATGACTCCACCGCATGGTGGTCAACGAACGCCGACGGCGGCGAACGATGCGGCATTTTTCAAAAGCGCCACAAAGTTTAACAGCTCGCCGCACAAATCTCCCTTTTTATCCACTACAGTTGAAGGCGACGAAGAAGATAACGACGCGATGAATATTAGTGATACGGAAGAAGTATCGAACGAAGACAAAATGATGGACGATGATCTGTCATCGATTGATGACGATGATGATAGCAAGTACTACGGTAATCGTCCAACATCTTTGTACGATTCTCCCGCTGAAGAACCGGAAACTGTGCTCCAAAAGAAACTTTGCGCGGAGAAATCAGAACTCTCGATTGGAACTTTCACTCGTTTAACGTTTGGATATCGATCAATTTTGGATAAAGAATTGAAGCAATTGACTGTGTCTATTGACTGGAGTCGCGCATTTCGCGATTTGAGAAGAGCAAAGGCTGATTTACAAGCAGGCGCTTTATTGGACGCGCACGCGACGTTGAGATGTTTAGACGCCGATTGCGGCGTCGGTTCGTTCTCGATGATGCTCGCAGAAAAACTCGCGGCAAAGAAATTGCGTAATAATAAAACAGAGAAATCGTCATACAAAAACAAAAATAATGCGAGCAAAGGCAAAGACGGCAACGGAGAAGATGATAGCATTGATTCGTCATCGTCCGATGATGATGAATTAGTGGACGGAAGTGATGATAGGAATAATAATAATAATAATAATAATATGAAATTGAAGTCTCCGCCTTCCTCGACGATGAAGAAGAAGAAGAGCAACAACAATACTACTACAGTCGTTGAAAGACTCGCTTCTGGTAAAAACATTAATATTAACAACAATAATAATGAATCGATGAGTGGCCGCGTCGTTGCCGTAGAACTCTTATCTTCATCTTTAGTGTGCTTGAAACATGCTTTAGAAGAGATTAACGAAAACGATATTGACTCTCCGTTCCGAGCAGTCGCCTTACACAGAGGTACGTTAGATGTTTTCAAAGTGAAACCGATGTCATATGACGTTGCATATAACGCCTTTGGTTTCGAACGCATACAAAAAGGTGCTAGTTTAAGAGCCGCCGCGCGCGCGTTTGCCATGTCTGTGAAGACGAACGGTTTAGGTTTCATTGCCGTCCACGTAGCGAAGAGCGCTGATTGTAGGTTTCATCAGTTATACAGAAACGCCTTCATCGCTCCTTCTTCGGTGGTTATTAGTTTTAACGAGAATACTACTATTCAACCAGCGATGACTACTGCAGAAGATGTCATTGAGGAGTTGCATAGACTAGGTGTCGCTTATAACGTCACCACAAAGTCTTATCAATTAAGAATTGAAAAGATTGGAGAATATAATCGTAGGATTTTGGAGGTGTATTTACACGGAGTCGCGATGGATGATTCGTTGACGTTGGAAGAAATTTGTTCAGACGCGAATGTCGCCAGATTTTTATCCGAAAACGATCGCGGCGATTGCTTTCAATTCACTCAAATCGTCGCGCACATAACTTTGTAATAATAATAATAATAATAATATATTGTACTATAATACAAATAAATGATTCTATACTAATCGCATTTACCGATGCATTTCACTTCGATCTTCCCTCCCTGCCCTGAGCCTTCGTATTTCCTCAAAAACGTATCGCACCCAAGCGATTGCCTCGTATCTACTTTAGTGTACGGATTCACCCCATCCGCGTATTCGCACAAACTCAGAACTTGATACCGATCAATAACTGCTTCAGTGAAATCCGCGTTCTTCACGTTCATATCACCTAAATCGCCTCTAACAAAATTCGCGCCTTGCGCAATCGCGTTCTCGAAATTCGCGCCCCTCAACAAAGCGTAATCAAACAAAGCATTAGAGCAATCCGAATCATGAAAATCAGCTTTCGGCATTACCGTCCTAGTCATTATTGCTCCTCTTAAATCGGAATCAGAGAAGTCCGTGTTCCTTAGCTCCGCTTCGACCCACACGGATCCTCTCAAGTCCTTATTAGTGAAGCTCTCGTTCGAGTGGTCGGACTTGGAAAAGAACTCGAACTGGATCTTCTCTGCTTTCGATAACGAAGGGATTTCGGATTTCACGGCGTCGTCTAAATATTCCGCTCTTGCTCCTATTAAATCGTTCTCAATGTCGTTATTCACTGCGAGTGCAATCGCAAGTGCGATCAGTAAAGTCTTCTTCCTTAAAATAATATCGATATCCATTTTCTCATCGTCGACATAGTTTTCGTCGTTGTTACCGTACTCACGCGCTTTGATGTTACCATGCTTGAGTTTTCTTCTTCTACTACTACTTCTACTACTACTTCTTATTGTTGTCGTCGTCGTCGTTGTTTGATTTATTGCCTGTACTGATTGCATAGTAAACGCGAAAGCTGTTATTATTATTATTGGTGTTGCAGTAAAAGATTTCCAAAAGTACAACGGCAGTCTATTAAAATCAGTTCGTTAAAAAATGAAATCAGGTTTCCTGAATAACGCGCAAAAAGAGAAGAAGAAACCATCAGGAGCGCAAAAGCGCAAGAAGAAAGAACAAGAAGAACTCGTTGCTAATGTCGAGCGATTGAAGCTCGGGCCGAGTCCGTTGTGGAAGTTCATCGTCGATCATCCGGATATCTTCGAAGCGCATGTTCTACTTTCTGGGAAAT
>Ga0209830_10004537_pt1 | contig 10070 bp, 13 predicted proteins | sample ArcticOcean_MG_C_12_FD_187439 | JGI IMG/M metagenome (GOLD analysis project Ga0209830, IMG submission 187439) | Marine microbial communities from western Arctic Ocean - ArcticOcean_MG_CB8_130 (SPAdes) (version 2) | ecosystem: Environmental > Aquatic > Marine > Oceanic | place: Arctic Ocean...
CACTGAGCTAAATCAACAAAATTTAAGCAAATTTCGTTTCAAATCACCTTGGTTGTTAAATTGGCTTGATAAACAATTCCTAAAAGTTTGTTTCTATAGGCCTGAAATAGCTCCAGAGTTATTTATGAGCCTATTTTCTAAAGCGAACATTGGTTCAGTAGTGCGTTTTATGGCGGACAAGCCGACGATAAACGACATTATTGCGGTTATTCAAGCTTTACCAAAAAAAATTATGATTAAATACTTAATAAAATAAATTAATGAATAAAATTACTATTCATCAGTTGTGTGTAATTCTGTTTTCCTTAAGCCTCCTCACCATAAGTGCACTCGACTTAGATATTCTTATTTTAGACAATGGTAATAAAGGGCTGATTCTAATAGCATTGGTCCTAATTGGGTCAGTTGGCCTAAGTCACGGCGCCATGGACGGTAAAGTCATTTGGGAGGCTAGCAATGATGCTTTGGTAAGAGCCAGAATATATTTATTTTATATGTTGCTATGCATTTTAGGGGCAGTGATTTGGTATCTCATCCCATTAGTTGGTTTAATGATCTTGCTTACAATGTCAGTATTTCATTTTGCAGAGTCTGACCTCTACTCTTTTGATTTTCTAGGGGCCATACCAAAATTATCCTGGGGGATTACGGTGACATTTATGCCCGTATTATTTTTTAAAAATGATGTCGCCCAAATTTTTTTGATACTTACTAATTACAATGCCCCAACAACTGTAATGAACATAATTCAGGCGATAACTGCAATTTCGGGTGGAATATTCTTTTATACTATGCTTACAAGCTTTTCAGTGAAGAAGGGATTAATTTTACTAGAAATGATTTCGCTAATGGTCATTTCAATCTTTTTACATCCACTTGCCTGGTTTGCGGTTTATTTTTGTGGGGCGCATGGCATTAGAGCAATGTTAAATATTGAATTTAGTTGGGCTACTGATATTTTTTGGCTACTAGGATTCTCTATCCCTATTATTATAACTATCTATTTCTTGGCTGGTAGCACTTTAGAGGTAGAGATCAAAGATCTACTAATAGTATTTCCAGTTATTGCTTGCCTAACTATTTCGCATATGTCTTTGAACCATTTAATTCAAATGGTTAAGAAGGCTAAGTAAAAAACTTTTGAATTAGAAAAATTACTATTGCAATACCGATACATGAAATAGATAAAGAGACATAATAATTCATATTACTCTTAAGCATCCAGCTAAAAAGAAATAGAAAAGGAATTACAGGGATTATAAAAAACAGGGTCTCTTGTGTCAGTTTAGCAATTAGTTCAGGGTTATGCGTTTCCTCCCAGATGATAGTGAAGGAAGCAAATAATACAATAGGCATGGCAAGAAGAATAGCTGCCCACGTAACATTTCGTTTGCTGAGCTCGGATGCAGCGACGATTATTATTACGGCAATAATGATTTTGGTAAGATAAAACATTGTAAATTATGAGCCTATTAGATTTTTTTAAATTAGATGGATGTTAAACTTTTTTAGGAATAGTGCTAAAAGAAAAAAACATAGGACAGTTAAGATAATTGAAAAAGTAAAAGATAACCAAAAACCAAAAGATTTAATTGCCCAAGGAAGAAAAATAAACATAGGAAGTGTAGGAATCACATACCAAAAGGTGTAGTACGCATGATTTGAAATTTTTTCATTTCCTTGACCTTCGAAATAAAGCCAAAAAAGAGTAATGAGAGTAACAAGTGGTAGCGATGCTATAAAGGCACCTAATTTATCAGATTCTTTAGCTAATTCCGTAATTAGCACAATAAGTGATGCTGTAATGACTAGCTTTATGATGATAAAAGACATATCGTTATTTTAAAACAATTCTTATAAGAAAAACAAAATGAATCGAAAAATATTAATTGTTGGCTCAAGCGGATCAATTGGTTTGGCTTTTACTAAATATTACAGCCTTGATCCAAATGTCGAACGTATTGTTACATTATCTAGAGGCCCAACACTAGTAACCGACAAAAAGATTCATTCAATATCGTTTGATTACAATGATGAAAAGACATATGTAAATATAGACGAAATATTACAATTAGAATCTATCGATAAGATTATTATAGCAACAGGAATGCTGCATGAATCTGATATAAAACCTGAAAAATCAATATATGATATAAATATAAATTCGTTAAGTAAGCTATATAAGATTAATGTTTTTGGACCTATGCTACTAATAAAAAAATTACTTCCTCTTATAAAAAAATCTGATGCGGTAAAAATTATTTTTTTAACAGCAAGAGTTGCCAGTATAGGTGATAACGAATTAGGTGGGTGGTATGGATACCGCAGCTCAAAATCTGCACTAAATATGATGATTAAAAACCTATCTATAGAGTTAAAAAGAATAAGTAAAAAACATATCGTAATAGGTATTCATCCAGGAACAGTAAGATCAAAATTATCACAACCTTTTTTAGGGCATGTCAAACATGAAATCTTTGAACCAAAGAAAAGTGTTGAATTGATGGGAAAGGTTATTAAAGAGTTAGTTTCTGAGGACACAGGAAAGTGTTTTGATTTTTCTGGAAACTTTATTGATCCTTAACCATCTTTATTTTTAAATGCGAGAAGAATAATAAAGCCTATTATTATTATAAGACAAACAAAAATGAGGACGTCAAACCAGAACAGGGGCATTATTGTCTATTACTGGTAAATGTTTTGTGTAACATAAAGTAGCTAATGAAAAAAAGAGGAATAAAAAGAAAAGCCTCCATGTTGCTTACCCAGGAAAAAATTATATTATCAAAGCAAAGAATTGAAAATACTTCGCAAGTAGATTTTGACTCAACCCACACCCCCAAACTAAAAAATTTATAAAGTTTAAAGACAACAAATAACAAAAATGTAGTTATTGCTGTGATTAATGTAGAGGTCAGAAGGATTCTATCAAAACGGTTCATGGTAGCCTACAATAGTTAAAAAATTTGTTATAAAATTATCATATAAGTCAGCAGAAGTAAAAAAGACTATAATAGCTATCTAATAATATAATTAAAATAAATTATGCGGCCACCAATACTAACAAAATATCCGATCGATCAAATTATTTCTAACCTCAAGGCTTCCAAAGAGAAAGATGTGTGGGTCGTAAGGTTTATTCCACAAATACTAAGTAAAGAGAAGATTAATGCTAATGCAATTTCCTTAATGAGAAGAGTAAGTTTATTGAAGTCGGAGCCAATAACTAACGAAGAACTTACTAAAATAAAAAAACATTTAAAGGAATTAGGTAGAGAAGATTTAGTTGCTATTCGACAGCCATCATCAAGACAAGAAAATGTACTTATATTCTGCGCGCATGATGATGCACCTGAAACAATTGATGGGATCGAGAGACACATTTATCGGATTATACCTAATGCCAAACTAAAGTTTGGCGTGTCGGATATTAATAGAGATAGGTGCTGCGTTGTAAAACAAAAAACCTGGAAAGCTGATAAGGATAGGCCAACAGGGGTTTACTCAATTAACGATTTGGCGCTGACAGACTAGATTTACCAAAAGCAGGTTTACTAGATTTACCAAAAGCAGGTTTACTCCGTATCCTTTTTTGAGCATTCGCTTCATTTTTAAACACCTTACCTTTTTTAACGAACGACCGGCCCCTACTTTTTCTTTTTGGAGCTTTCGACTCAGTCAGAATAGTAGGTTCAAGACCTTCAACTGAGGCAATATCAATTTTAAGGTTTGTAAACCTTTCAATTTTTCTTAAAAACTCTCTGTCTGTTGGGCTGACCAAGCTAATAGCAATACCTTTATTGTTAGCTCTTCCTGTTCTTCCAATTCGATGAATATAATCCTCAGCAAAGCGAGGCATATCGTAGTTGAACACGTGTGAAATATTTTGAACATCAATACCACGTGAAGCTAGATCGGTTGCAACTAAAATTTTTGTCTCGTTCCTTTTGAAGCGATTTATAGTTTTTGTTCTGGAACCTTGAGACATATCACCATGCAGTGCTGATGTTTTTATGTCTGAATGATAAAGTTGATCAGAAAGCTGATCAGCCATTCTCTTAGTGGCAGTAAATATTATAGCTTGTGTTACCTCGTCATTTTTAATGAAATGATTAAGCAGTTGTTGTTTGTGTGTCTGGTTATCAGAAAAATAAACTAATTGTTTAATATTCTTATGACCGGAAACATCTGGCTTAATTGAAATGGTTACAGGTTCGGTTAAGAATTCCTGAGCAATTTTTTGAATCGGCGCATCAAAAGTGGCTGAAAACATGAGCATTTGTTGTTTTTTTGAAGTGGCATTATAAATTTTCCTAATGTCGGGAACAAATCCCATATCTAGCATACGGTCAGCCTCGTCCAGAATCATTGCCTCTAGATCTTTAAAATTGATTTTTTTCTGTTGATATAGGTCTAGTAGACGCCCTGGAGTAGCAACTAAAATATCAATAGGCTTGCTAAACATCCTGTTTTGTAATCCATACGATATTCCGCCAGTTATAGTGATTGAATTAATCCTCAAATAGCGTGAATACTTTTTGATGCTATCAGTAATTTGGGTTGCTAGCTCTCGGGTTGGACTGACAATTAAAACTCGTGGCCCTCGACCTTCGGACCTGGTCTTTGTTAGTTTATCAAGTATGGGCAATACAAATGCGGCAGTTTTACCAGTTCCCGTTTGAGCTGAAGCCAACACATGCTTATTAAGCATTATTTCAGGGATAGATTTGGTTTGAATTGGTGTAGGCTGGTCGTAACCAGCTTCTTGAATCGCTTTTAATATAGAAGCATCAAGATTAAATGTATTAAATGACATTATTTTCCTTGTATATATTGCATGGTAAGACTGGCAATAAAACAAAGGCATTAATGACAATCTTGCGAGTGCGAAGTATATAGGTAATTGAAAAATAAGCAAATTTATTATATTTACAAACTTTTCCAATATTTTAGTTATGATGTAGTTAATAAAAACAAAGGATTTAAAAATGAAAAAAATTATTGCTATGGTTTTGATAATGTTTGCAGGAGAAGGTCTTACTAAGTGGGAAGGTGGTTATGAGAGCGATGATGGCAAGATGACCCTGTATTTTGACAGTGAAACTGTTCAGGTGAACTACCCGTTATTTAGATCATGGTCATTAATGGATTTTAAAGAACCAATTGCTAACAATATGTTGTCTGCAAAAATTTTAACTGAATATGATTGTGATGAAAAAAGAAGGCGTGTAGTCCATGTAATTTCTTATTCAGGCAACCAGGGTGAGGGCAAGATACTTTCACAGGCCAGTTCAAACCAAGCATGGGAACCTATCAGTAATAAAAAATCTTCGGCCTATGATTTAATGCTTACGGTTTGTGGTGAGAGAGATTAATTTTGTTGGGTAAAAAACTGTTTATTTCACTTTTCGCCGTAATTATTTTCGGGGTTTATTGCTATACAAATCCGCAAAAAATTTATTTCGAATGTGATGGAAAGTTGATGAGCACTTCAGAGGCCCAAGCTAATGATAGTGAATTAGACCATAAAGATGATTCAGGCTTATCAGAGATTTATCAAATTTTTGAGATGTTAATTTTTGGTACAAAAAACAAAGCAATCAAAGTAGATGACTCAAAGATTATTACAATTAAGAGCTATTTTTTTGGGATGAAGAAAACAATAGGCGATTATGGTTGGCCTGATTGCCAGACTAACGACATTTCTATTACATGTAAGAAGGCTTACGATTCCGTTTCTTTTAATACAATACAGGGCAAGTTAACGGTTGATACCTTTGCAGACACCAACCAATTAAACAGTGTGCAGTTTGGTATTTATAACTGTAAAAAACGAAGCGATAGTCTTATCAATTAATCTCCAATAAAACCACCGCTTTGATGCTGCCACAATTGGAAATATAAACCCCTTTTTTTGATTAATGCCTTATGATTCCCCTCTTCTATAATTTTTCCGTTATCTATTACAATTAATCTATCCATGGCTGCAATAGTAGATAAGCGATGTGCTATAGCAATTACAGTTTTACCATGCATAAGGCTATCTAAACTTTCTTGAATAATTGTTTCAACTTCAGAATCAAGAGCACTCGTAGCCTCATCTAGCAACAATATGGGAGCATTTTTTAGAATAACCCTTGCAATCGCTACCCGCTGTTTTTGCCCTCCTGAGAGTTTAACTCCCCTCTCACCTACCATGGAGTCGTACCCAGAGTTACCAAACTGATCTCTAAGCTCTATAATAAATTTATGAGCTTGGGCTTTTTTAGCGGCCAAAATAATTTCTTTATTCGATGCACTTGGCTTACTGTAGGCAATATTCTCTTTAATGGTTCGATGAAGTAAGGAGGTATCCTGTGTAACCATTGCTATATGTGATCTTAAGCTATCCTGAGTAATTAAATTGATATTAGTGTGAGCAATAGTTATTTCACCTTTATCAACCTCATAAAATCTCAATAAGAGATTAATCAATGATGACTTACCCGACCCAGACCTACCTACTATGCCAACTCTCTCACCATGTTTGATTTCTAGGCTAAAGTTAGAAAAAAAACTATGGCTTGCATCGTAGGAGAAAGATATGTCTTTAAAGCAAATAGGTGCTTGTTTTGCCTTTAGGATTAAAGCTCTGGGACTGTCTTTTATTGTTTGGCTTTTGGACAACATATTTAAGCCGTCTTGGGCAATACCAATTTGCTCATATAAAGAAGTCATTTCCCACATAACCCAATGAGATATTCCATTTAATCTTAATGACATTGCCGATGCCGCAGCTAGAACCCCAATAGCAATATTATTATTAGCCCATAGCCATAATGCCATTCCAACAGTAGATAATATTAAAAGCATACTTAAAAAATGGTTAATGATTTGAATAACGGAAACCTTACGCATTTGTAAGTGAACGGTTTTCAAAAACTCGTTCATAGCATTTTTTGCATATTTTGATTCTCTTCCAGCATGAGAAAATAGTTTAATGGTATTGATATTAGTATAAGCATCGGTGATTCGCCCTGTCATTAATGATCTTGCATCAGCCTGACTCCTAGAAAGCTTAGCAAGCTTAGGAATAAAATAAAAAAGGGTTAATATGTAGGCAGTTAGCCAAGCAAGAAAAGGCAATATTAGGAGGGTGTTTAGACTTCCTACAAGAAACACCATAGTAGAGATATAAACGATTACGTACACTAGAATATCTGACAAAATAAACCACATATCCCTTAAGGCAAGAGCACTTTGCATGACCTTGGCGGCAATGCGACCAGAAAATTCATTGCTATAAAAATCCATGCTTTGATTGAGAAGTAATCGATGGAAGTCCCATCTCATCCTCATAGGAAATGAACCAGCTAAAGATTGATGTTTCACCATAGTTTGTATGCTAACAAATAACGTACTGCCAATTAATAAAGCGACCATTATGTAAAGAAAGCTAGCATGGTTTTGGATAAAGTCGACTGGACCATCAGCAATCATTAAGTCAATTAACTTTCCTAAAACAGCATACAGAATAGCTTCGAAGCTTGCTATACAGGCAGTTAATAGGGCCATTAGACTAATAAATATTTTAATATCCTTAATGCATGACAAAGCAAACTTAATTAATGAGTTAGGAGGTGTTTCTATTAAGTCTTTAGGAAATGGATTAATTAGATTTTCGAACCATTGAAACATTACGCTTTATTACCTTTTGAATATTAATTAAGTTTTTGTTAAAGCTAATTTTTCAATTTTACTGAAAGATTTTATTTCAATTTCTCTCTTGCTTGCTGAACTTCTATTAGGATGTTGCTCTGTAAACAGTAATTGGAATGGTGATCGACCTTTCGTATATTTTGCACCTACACCTTTTTCATGGTCTTCAATTCTTTTTGAAACATTATTCGTTATGCCTGTATATAAAGTATCATCGGAGCATTTTAGAATATAAACAAACCAGTTTTCCTGATTACTCTTAGCAAGCTCTGCCAATGTTATTAACCCGCTTACATTATAATTAGCCATTAGCATTTACCATGATAAAACAGCACGAAAGCGCACCTTGTTTTCTCTGACTTTTTTTATGGCCTCGTTAATATTTTTAAATTTAAAGTGTTCAACTTCAGGATAGATACCGTGTTTAGAACAAAAAGCTAACATTTTTTTAATATTTTTTGGACTACCAACTGGGGACCCTGATATAGAACGTCGGCCTCCCATAAGAGAAAATACTGAAGCATCAATAGGATCAAGAACTGCGCCAACGAAATGCAGCCTTCCTCGAGGCCTAATGATACTTAAAAATAAATTCCAATCTAGCTTTACATTGACGGTTGAAATTAGAAAATCAAATTTAGATCCATAACTCCTGATTGCATCTTTATCTACTGAAGATACAACATCATCTGCTCCCATAGAGAGTAATAAATTATCTTTACCTTCAGAGCTAGTAAACGCAGTTACGTGACAGCCCAAGGCTTTATAGAATTTGATAGCAAGATGCCCAAGACCTCCTATCCCAATAATACCTATTTTATGATTTTTGTTAATATTAAACTCAACAATGGGTGTAAAAACCGTAATGCCACCACATAACAAAGGCCCAGCATTTTCAGGTTTTAGATTTTTTGGCAAAGGTATTACACTTATCTCGTCAGCACAAACCTCTTCAGCAAAGCCTCCATGCTGACTGAAAACGGTTTTATTAGTTTTGCTACAGAAATTATGATCTCCATTTTCACAGTGCTCACAAACATCACAGTATCCTGAATGCCAGCCCAAGCCAACGTGATCACCAACACTGTGAAGCATAACATTTGATCCAATTTCAATTATTTCCCCAATGATTTCATGCCCAGCAACCATCGGAAAAGTTGAAGCACCCCATGCATTATCTATTGCGCTGACATCGCTGTGGCAAATTCCGCATGAATGTACCTTAATACGGACTTCTTTTAAAGTTAAAGATTTTTTCTCGAATTGGTATTCAACAAGATTTTTTCCAGCTTCCATAGCCGCATATGATTTGATCATTTAAAGTCTCTTTTTTCTGTTATTCAACAACTTTACCATTGATATAGTATTCCTCAGAAATAATAGAACCATTGGGGCTGAACATAAGCTCTTTTCCGTGCTTAGCCCCATCTATAAATTGAACTGATGAGCGCAGTTTTTTATTTGTAAACCATTGCTGCCATAATCCATTTTTTTTGCCATTCGTATAATTAACTTCTAACTTAATGCTCCCGTTTTTATGCCATTGCCGCCAATATCCGTTCTCAATACCATCGATGTAATGGCTTTCCATTTTTTTAACACCAGAATCAAACCAAAAAATTTCTTTCCCATGTTTTTTAGAATTTTTATAAGTTATTTCATATTTTGGCAATTCATTTTCAAACATTTCTTTGTAAGTTCCGTTGGTAATGTTGTCCGCCAAAGATAAATGAGTGAAAAACAATAAAAAAACAATTCGGAATATCATATAGGCCGCCAAAGTTATAAATCATATTAATGACTAATTGAAGCTTAAGTAGTTTCAGAAATATGTAGGTATAAGCTTGAGGTAGTCTGGAAAGTAATTGCCAATAGTTGCTATATTAAATCCTTTTAGGATCGAGGTGTTAGGCTCCCTATCCAATAAAAATTCAAAAGAATGTTTGATAAAATCTAAATCTGAAACTGCAAAGGTTGTATATTGATTAAAAAATTCTTTGCTCATTGTAACACTGTGAGTTGTTTGCAACTTTGCATTAATTGTAACAATAAATGCAGTAGGTGAAATTTTCTGTACTTCTATGGAATGCAATCGTTACTCACAGCTTCCACTAAATGACTCAGCATATTGTCCAAAACCTTTGTTGCCTGAAATGAAATCTGAAACATCCATAGAATTCTGGTTAATAACTAACTTTCGAATATTCAGAAAATTAGACTCACAGGTAATAATATTTTCAGCCCATTGGCACGGTATATTATTTAAATCTTGTAAGACACCCCCTTCAAATTTAAAGGTAATGTTCTTCATCTCTTCCTTAGCTCCCGATGAGCCAATCAGCTCAAAACGGCTAATCCCTTTGCAGTCGAAG
>Ga0209830_10004538_pt1 | contig 10068 bp, 8 predicted proteins | sample ArcticOcean_MG_C_12_FD_187439 | JGI IMG/M metagenome (GOLD analysis project Ga0209830, IMG submission 187439) | Marine microbial communities from western Arctic Ocean - ArcticOcean_MG_CB8_130 (SPAdes) (version 2) | ecosystem: Environmental > Aquatic > Marine > Oceanic | place: Arctic Ocean...
CGAACGCCTGGTCCCCGTCCTCATGACCGCGATCTCCGCTGGAGTCGCCCTTCTTCCCCTCACCATGGATTTGGGCTTCCTCCCTTTCGTCGAACCCGGTGAACCCAGCCTCGCCGAAGGAAAAGAAATCCTCAACCCCGTCGCCCTCGTCATCGTCGGCGGCCTCATCTCATCCACTCTCTTCGGACTCTTGGTAACTCCGGCGGTCTTCTGGACCTTCGGGAAAACCTCCGCGAAAAAGGCAATCACGGCACAAGCTGCCGCTTCTCATTAAACAACCAATCCAAAAACCATATGAAAATAAAATCCACCATCACCGCCTTCGCGCTCCTCGTCACTCCTATGACTTGGGCCGACGAAGAAAAACACGACCACGATAAGCATGCCGAGCATGAGCACGGACACGACATCAAAGCCCCTAATGGAGGCCGCGTCCTCCACGACGTCGAACCCCATGCCGAGTTCTTCATCACCAAGGATCGCAAAGTCCAAATCACCTTCCTCAATGAAGATGGTAAAGGCGTCGCCTCCGACAACACGCTCAGAGCCATCGGCGGAAAGCGGACCAAGGCCACTAGGTTCACCTTTGAAAAAACCAAAAACGGTTTCCTCTCAAATGAGAAGCTCCCCGAAGGCAAGCTCGTCCCCATCGTCCTCATGTTCAAGAACGCCAAGGGCCAGAAATCCAATGTGAAGTTCAACGTGAACATGGCCGACTGCCCCACCTGCGACTTCCTCGAGTATGCCTGTACCTGTGACCACGACGATGATCACGAAGGCCATGATCACGAAGGCCATGACCACGCAGAGCACAAGGACCACGATCACGCCAAAGAGAAAAAGTAATCCTCGCTAATTCCTCACAAACCGCCGGCACCCCGCCGCCGGTGGTAAGAATGAGCATGGACTGTTGGGTGAGGAGATTGAAAGACATACCTAAAAAGGGATCTTCTTCCAGAGTGAAAGCGCCGTCTCGTCCGCCGTAGCCGCATGGCGGTGGAGAAAGCCGCAAGGCAAAGGAGAAAACCAAGCCCGCTCAAGTCTCATCGTTCGTGTGCAAATCTCATCCAAGCCTACTCCCTCACTCTTACCCGAAAAAACCTCAGCGCAGACTGCGGTAGCGTCACCGACCTCATCTTAACCAGCCCCAGCAACTCCCCCTCACTCACCGTCCCTCCCGAAACAAGCGAGAATCCAGAAAGATCCGTCGCGCCCTCAAGCACATAGGTTAAGCCCACTCCATCACGTACTGGGAAAGTCACCTCCACATTCCCACCCGCCAAAGCTACCGCCACAATCGGAGGAGCCAGCACCGGCACATTCGGATCACGGACAAAGGCATACTCAAGAAAGTTCACCAATCCATCCTCATCCGGATCAGCCAATGCTCCCCAAACCGAGGACTCGTCAACCGGCTCCAAAGAAGTAAAATTTTCTCCCAACCACGTCTGATAAGGGTCCTCAGACAACTCAAAAGTTCGCATCACCGCCATGTGCTGCATCCCTTGCACCCCACTGTCTCCCTGCATCACCGGAACCACTGCCGAGAGCGGCGTAAAAACCCGACTATCGAACACGATACCATTCGCATAACTACGCCCTCCAAGAACGGTAGGCACCTCAAGCGCTCCCAAATCTGGCTCCACCATCACCCAGTCATACGGCCTCGAGCGTCCCGCATTGGTATTACCGCTCCCGTTCTTATCAACCGGCCAAGGACCGGTCACATCGACCACTGGAGCCAGCCTCGTCAAAAATTCTTCATCGCGATTCTGGGCATTAAAATCCCCGCCAATCACGACGAAATCTGCCGCCGGAACATTCGCATTGATGTAGCCGGCAAGCTGAGTCGCCTGTCCCGTCCGCCGGGCCTCACTCCCCCGGCTCGCTTTAAAATGCACACTCACCACCCAAAGGTGGGCTTCGCCGGGAACATCAATCTGCGCCCAAACAAATTCCCGGTTCGACATATCCGCATCATCCCAAACCCCGGATTGAAGGATAGGATAACGACTAATCACCCCATTCTGAAGCTGACCACTCGTCTTCTCCTCCTCCACGAAAGAAAAACCCGCGTCGAAGGAATCTTCCACGAAGGTCTTCAGCTGGCTGTCGGTATTCTGCTGATAGTTAAACTCCTGAATCAGCACGACATCCGGATCCAGCCCCCGAAAAATCCGAATCCCCTCTCCCGGATCATAGGACTGAAAATTACCACTCGAAATATTCGCCGCCATAATTGTCACCTCCTCAGCCCCACCTTGATGAAAAGGCAGCAAACCAAGAATTGGCAGAAGGCAGAGAAGACGAAAATTCACGCCACACCTCTGCGCCATGAACCGCTATCGAGCAAACAGAAAAAGGCCCAACACGTATGCAACGGATCGCGGAATCAAAATCAAGGAAACCAAACCCCTTCTTATTGAAAAGCCTTCAAAAGTTCCTCCAGGGTAAAAGACGTCTCGCGGCCGTCGAGTTTTTTGCGAACCGCCTCGATGACCTCCCCCTTCACCGCGCCCTTCCGGTTATTCCAGGCGTGGCGCACAAAAGTTACGACATCGGCAAGGTCCCCATCACTGATTTCAGGAACCAGTTTCAAGCCGGGCATGGCTGCTGCCGGAGTGTAATTTTTTCCATTCACTGTGATTGGCCCCATCAAGCCTTGCAGAAGAATCGCGCCCAATCGTTCGGGAGATTCCAAAACCCATTCGGATTGCACCAAAGGCGGCCCCAAGTGTTCCAGTCCGTTTCCATCAGCCCCATGACAAGCCATACAGTTCGCGATGTAGAATTGCTCTCCCTTTTTAAAGGATGCCAGATGCTTCTCATCTCCCGGTGGTTTAAAGGCCGCCGCCGTCGTCTTCGGAGTGAGACAATGATCGAGATACTTGCGGAATTTCGCGTCCGTAAAGTCATCTCCAAGAAGATCCTTAAACTCTTGCTCGCGGCCAAACAGACCATTGATCGCCAGCTCCCGGAAGTAAGCCACATTGATGTTTTTTGTCAGCACGATCTTCAAGATCTCAAGGGCCTCCTTTGACGGAATACGCCCAAGGCTCGCCGCCAATTGACGCTGAACCACCATCTCGGGACGCTTTACCAGCTCACTCATCCGACTCGTAATGGCAGCGGCATCTGTCTGCGGAAGCAATTCCGAAAGTCGAATGGCAGATTCCAAAACGTAAGGATCATTTGAAGCAAGCGCCCCTAAAATCGCAGGTCGGCTCAAGGCACCCAGTCCTTCCAACGACCACAGCGCGTGAATTTGACCCAGCGGTTTACTACCATCCCCCGCAAGCTGATTAAGAGCATCTACGACCGCTAAGTCCCCCTGATCAATAATCAACTGCTGCGCGGTATCCCGCCACCAACCGTTAGGATGAGCCAGAAACCTCACCAACGCCACTGCCTCTTTCCCGAGCATCTCAGGTTGGGGACCACGGGGACCATCCTTATGCTTGATCCGGTAAATCCGACCCAATCGAGGATAGCTCTCAAGATTCCGGTGCTTGATGTGCTCCAACAAGTAACGGGTCAGGTAGTGTTTGTGCTGAATGATTCCGTGGTAGAGATCGACCACGTAGAGAGTTCCGTCGGGCGCATTAAAGAGATTCACCGGACGAAAACGTTCGTCGGTTGAGGCCAAAAACTCTTTCTGCCCCAAGCGATATTCACCCGTCAAAAGGCCGTCTTTTCTTTCGACGTGAACCATACGCACGAGGTTGGCAGTTGGTTCGCAAAAGAGGGCGGTGTTTCGATACCTCGCTGGAAATTGGTCACCACGATAAACCACCGGCCCGGCCGCACCCGTCGCAGCTTTGAGATAACCGTCCTCATCAATATCCCCCTCCCCCCCACGATTGACACCTGGAGTAATGCGAGCCGGATAAAGCTTATCACGATAGGAAATGTGCTTTGCATGCCCGCCTCCAAGCAGGTAGTTCGGATTGCGCATCAGGGTGTTTGGCAAGAGCTGGTCGGCTTTAATTCCAAACCAATTTTGGTTATAGTGCAGCCTCCCGTAATTGTCTTGCGACATGCCCCACTGCCCGCGGAAGGTCGTCTTTTCTTTGACCCAAGCCCCATCGATTTCGCGATATCGCATATCTGATTTTACGTTGTAGATCCAGTTGTCCAAACCGCGAAGAAGAGCATTGGTCCGATGCTCGACGTTTTGGTCCTGGGTATAATTCTCATCAATCACCGTCATCTTGCCTGCTTTTCCATCGAGATTTTCGACGAAGTAGAGCTTCTCGTGTCCACCGTAAAGGATGCCATTTTTATAAAAGGCGATCGACCGTGGTTGATTGAGCCCATCGAGAAACACCCTGCTCTTATCATAAAAACCGTCACCATTGGTATCCTCATGGATGGAAATTCGACCGATCGGATCCGCCTCGCCCTCAGCTTTGGCATTCAACATGTAAGCGCGCATTTCCACCACCCACATCCGGCCATTGCCATCGAAACGCAAAGCCAACGGACTCTGGACCGCTGGCTCGTGAACCACCGTGCTGATCTCGAATTCCTCGTGAAGCTCGAAAGATTTGAGAGCATCATCGGGACTGAGAGCCGGTGAAGGTGGGATCTTTTCAAAAGGAACAACGTAAGTGTAACCCTTCTTCTTCGGCTTCTTCTGAAGCTCGGGTTTGGCCTTCTCAAGCGAAAGCTTTTGAATCCAGACATTGCGAAATTTCACCGGATTGTGATGCCCCTGAAACTTGATCGGCATCGGCTCGGGGCCTTCCTTTTTTCCCGCTCCTGTTTTACGGGGAATTTCGTAGTCGTCGTGGATTAACTGATTGTTTTGATAAACGGTGATCCTCGCGTTTTCAGTTTTCTTCACTCCTTCAAAACGTGCCGCCCGAAAGGCAATCTCATAGGTCTGCCATTCCCCCGCTTTCTTGCAGACAAGTTGATCGGGTTTCTTCAGCCGATAGAGGCTTCCGCAATAACTCGCCTTGTAATCTTCTTCGGCCACCCCAAAGGAATTGAGAATCTGCACCTCGTAGCGCTCCTGAATGTAGATACCCGAATTCCCATCCGCTTCAGCATCCTTGGCGTTCTCCACTCGGTTGACGTTGAACTCAAGGTGCATCCGAAAATCCTGATAAGAGTCCTTCGTCAACAAACTGTCCCAAACGGGTGACGCGGTAAGAATTCCATCCTTAAATGCCCACTGCCCCGGCCCCTTGCCCTCAGGAATCAGGATATGCCTCTTTTGGTCAACCAGTTGCACGGCATCCTTCGGCCGCTCAATCTTGTCGAGATCGATGACTCCCTTTGTCGTGATTTGCCCGTTCGCAAGCGAAAAAATACCGAAAGTCAATGAGAGCAGCGTATACGAAAAAACCAGAGAACGAATCATCTCTCCACCTCCCCACGTCCCAAATCAATGAGCCTTGAAAAAATCCGCTCGCCGCCGACCCGAAGTCCGCAGTGCTCGAACTCACTGGTATACCAAGCCTCCATATTAGGGATCGATTCCACCGTCTCGCGCGAAAACTTGGCATTTACAAACATATCGTTCGCATAAACGGCACAAGCCACCGGCACGGTATTTCGACTCAAAACCTCCGGGTCATAAAGGGCCGGCCAATCATCCTTCGCTGCCAATATTTCAGACGCCTCTTTCATCCCCTTCAACTCGGAAATCTCATCAAACATCCACGGGAAAATCATCTCACCATAGAACAGGAAGTCTCCAAAATTATCGAAGTGTGCATACTTCTCCTTCTGCACCGTGTCACAGGCCCAGCCACTCGCTGCCCCCTGCGCATAAATCGCCTCATGGAGAATCGCAAAGATGGGATTCGTATCAAAGCGGATCGCCGACTGCAATCCTACCTTAAAAGCCTGCCCCACCATCTCCTGATCTCCCGCCTTCACAAAGGCTTCCTCCAACAAGAAATGAACCTCCTCCGCCGTATGCGCAAAACCGAATTTCATTCCCAATGTCTGCACCATTCGCGGCGTGATCCGGTCCCCGTTTGGAAAGCGAACATCATTCTCTTCCAAATGCTTCGCCAACTTGATCAGCCGTGCCTTATCCATCGGAAACTTTTCAAAATACTGTCGATTGCGTTCCTCCACGAAAGGAAAAGTCCCCTCGTAAATCTCCCGCGCCGTCCGCCCTAATCCCGGCACGCCGCCAAAGACAAAGCATTCCTTCAAGCCCTCGGGATGCAGACTCAAATAGGTCAACGTGCACCATCCCCCGTAGCTCTGACCAATCGTCGACCAAGGCGTATCAGGACTCATCTCCGCCCGAATCAATTCCGCATCGCGAACGATGTTATCCTGTCTAAAATGCGTCAAATAATCCGCCTGCGCCTGAGCATCACCTTCCAGCGCCAGTGTCTGATAATCCACCGGACTGCTCAATCCATTCCCACGGGTATCATACATCAACACGCGAAACTCCGTCAGCGCCCGCTTGAGCCAGCCCTCTTTCCGAATCGGCAAAGGCGCCCGAAAACCCGGACCACCTTGCAGGAAAATCAAGAACGGCTTCTCCTTACTCTTCGGATCAAGGTCACAGACTTCGCGAACAAAAACCTCGATCTTTCGCCCACCCGGATCGCCATGATCCAGCGGAACTTCGAAAGTGTGGTTGATCAATTCAAGGCCGGGAATTCGATAAGGATTGGATGACTTCATTCTTTAGATTTTTTATTGACGACGTAGGGCATCTTGGCCCCAGACTCTTTGAGCCAACGGCCCAACTCTCCCCGCATTTCACGCGCCAAATTTTCTTTTGATTGTGCCAGATTCTTCCTCTCACCTGGATCCGCGACCACATCGTAAAGCTCCACCGAGTCATCGTCGTAGAAGTGGATCAACTTATGATCCCCCTTCCGAATCGCCCCTCCCAGCCGGTTCCTATTGTGGAAGGCATAGTTGGGATAGTGAAAAAAGATCGCCCCCCGCTTCAGCTTCTCAACCCCCGTGAGAATCGGAACCAGGCTCTCTCCGTCAAGCGGCGTTCCCACCTTCGGCTTCAATCCTGCCACCTCCAGCAGAGTCGGAAAAACATCCGTACTAATAACCGGAGTTTCATTGCGACTTCCTGCCCGAATCTTTCCCGGCCAACGAATCGCCCAAGGCACCCGAATCCCGCCTTCATAAAGATGTCCCTTGTTCGCCCGCAGCGGTCCATTGCCAAAAAGTGATCCATTGTCCGACGTGAAAATCACGATCGTATTCTCGGTCAACCCAAGCTCATCGAGCGATTTCAAAACTTTCCCAATCGACCGATCCATCCCTTCGATCATGGCCGCATAGGGAGCGTTCTCAACTGGGCGCTTCTTGTATTTCTCAATGAGATCCTCCGGAGCTTCGATCGGGTAATGAACCGAGTAATTCCAGAATGTGAGAAAGAAAGGTCCCTTCTTTTGCTCCTTGATGAATGCGATGCACTCATCCGCCAATCGATCCGGTAAATACTCCCCGTCTTCTCCTTCCTTGAGTGTTGGAATCTTATAAGGCGCAAAGTAAGTCGGTGGACCTCCCCGGTCATACCCGCCGACATTCGAATCAAACCCTTGAAACTCCGGACGCAACCCAGGTTCGAACTTCTTTCCAGCTTCATCATTCCCCTTCCGGTGCGAAAGATGCCACTTCCCCACAAAGCCCGTCGCATAACCCGCCTCGTCCCGCAATCTCTCCGCCAAGGTCACTTTCTCAATCGGTAAATAAGTGAGCTTCCTCGCTCCTGCCTGCTTCCGTCCCTCCGGCACCATCCCCTCCTTATGACCCGGCGCATGATTGGTAATGGCCAGTCGGGCTGGCGACATCCCCGTCAGCATCGCGGCCCTCGTCGGAGTGCAAACCGGAGCCGCCGCATAACCATGCGGAAACAACATTCCCTCCGTCACAAACTGATCCAAATGTGGTGTATCTAAGGCCTCATTCCCTTGAAAATGAGCATCAAACCACCCCAGATCATCCGCCATGATCAGCACGATATTCGGAGGTTCTTTCCCGGAGGCCACCAAGGAGGCGCAAATAAGTGTGAGGAGTGTCGTCTTCATTTTTCGGATTTCTATGAGCTGTTTGAGGTCTGCTTAGGGTCACTTCTTTTCGAGATCGAGCATCGCTTCCGCAAGAGCCTTCCCAAAGCGAACAAAGGTCTTTCCGCTCCCCAGGTAGTGATACTCGGCATTCGACGATGATCTGTCCCAGGTTCGTTTTTCTTCCGCAGTAATTTCTCCATCACCAAACTCAAACCTGGCACATTCCTTAAGATACTCCTCTTGCGTCATCTCCTCATTCTTGAGGCGCCGCTTCCATTCACCCGTCATCCTCCGTTTCCAGTAAATCTCGCTGAGAGCCAGTTCGTAAAACGGCCCGCTATCCACCGCGATCAGCTTCCCGCGATACTCTGGCGCGACTTTCACATCGTATTCCACAACTGCCGCAAACTGTGTCTTCCTAAAATCTGTCACCGGTAAGCCCTTGTCGAATCTCCGCTGATCGGGATCCGTTCCGTAAACACCCAGCACTCCCACGATGAAGGGAAGCTTCGGCTGCTCCAACTCCCTCCTCACATCTGAAATAAAGTGAATCATATTCCCGGTGTATTGCTCGATGTGATGCCGGTTGCACATGTCATTCCATCCCTGAAACCAAACAAAGCCCGACAGTTCATATCCCGCCTTATCGTCATAATCGGGAACAACCTTCCTGATACTTGCTCCGTCTTTCAATGTCTCCCTGACAAACCCCATCATCTCACGATAATATTTGCCCACCGCTTTCTCATCGGGAATATTGCTCCCATCTTTCTCCCTCTGACTCGGAAAATAAGGCCCGGCACTCGGAGGACGAAAATCCACCGCAAGCGACTTCCCGCCCCAAGCGGTTTTAATGATCAAAACCGGTTCTTCAAGTGCTCCATCCATGTGAATCCCAAAGCTAAATTCCGGCCCAATTCGATCATCATCGAATCCATAGCCCACCTTCACCTTCCCTCGCAAAGTCGTATCAGCTCCCCCCTTCGTCGTTTGATAGGCCACCCAGGCATTTTCACACACCACCGGCTCCCCACTTTCATCCAAAATCTCCTTCAACAGCGGAGCCGACTCAGCATCGTCCCCAATCGCAGCAAAAGTACTCTGGTGCGCCGACCCTTGCATATTGGACTGCCCCGCCAGAATATACACCTTCAGTGGTTTCACAAAGGCTCCCGCAACGGTAAGCGAAGCGCAAAAAACGAAATATCCCAAAGACTCTTTCTTCATAAGAATCGGACTTTGAACGACCACCCGGAGAAGACCAGAACGTTTGAACTGACAGATAAGTTAAATGCACAAATCAAATGTGTCGCTCACTCCCACCACCGCCATCAGCCCCCCACGTAAGTTGCATCGATGAACATCTTTCCCGCGTAAGTCTTTCCACTGAGCATGGTGATCGAGACGATTCGCTTCCCTTCCATCTTCACGCGGCATTCGCGATCGAGCTTCTCGTTAAAGACGGCCGAGAAACCACCATAGACGACCACGTCGTAGATTGGTTCGACTGCCGCCAGCTTGCCACTCGACACAAATGCCACCAATCCAATGGCGGAGAGGAGTAAATTGATGGCGGGATTCCGCACCGTTCCGATCTTTCATCTCAGAACCCCATTAACCTTCCTCCAAATATCATCTATCCTATTTACCAATCTTAGGTAGATCACCAAGTTCTTTTTCTGCAAGTTGCAATCCAGAACAAGGTTCACCAAATAGAACCAGAAGGTCAATTTGAAGCCATTTATTTGGCGTCATATACACCAAGTTTCCATTATATTCATATGGTGTATTCAACTTGAAGTTACGTGATGTTGTCGGCTCATCAATTGCCGTGCATTTGAATACGGGATACTTTTCTCCATTGAGTATGATACATGACTTATAAAGTTTCACCAAATGCCTATTAACAAGCAACTGAGCAGGCTGCCTGAAATCCAGCTCAAAATCTTTGTCATGTGGGACATAATTATATGTGTATTCACTTTTATCTTGAGGCATCCTAGGCACACAATCATTATCAACATCTTCAAGCAATTGCTTTACGACACACTCA
>Ga0209830_10004544_pt1 | contig 10062 bp, 12 predicted proteins | sample ArcticOcean_MG_C_12_FD_187439 | JGI IMG/M metagenome (GOLD analysis project Ga0209830, IMG submission 187439) | Marine microbial communities from western Arctic Ocean - ArcticOcean_MG_CB8_130 (SPAdes) (version 2) | ecosystem: Environmental > Aquatic > Marine > Oceanic | place: Arctic Ocean...
TCTTTTTGCTGCTGCATTAATTTTTTTAGTTTTTCGGCAGAAATGTCATCTGTCGAATCCACTGCTCCGCCCGCTTGATATTTCATTTTATTCATAACAAGTTACCTTTAGTTTAATAATCCCAACCGCCGCCAGCAGAGCCGAGGTTAACAATAGTTGCATTGGCAGAGCCAACGGTGTCTATAAAAGTTGTTCCAGAGCCTTCGTTAAAGTTCCAGTTGTTTTGGACAACAAAGGAACTCCCGGTGGGATTGGTTCCCAGTGAAAAATTGTATATCCGACCTGTGAAATAAGAGTTACTGCTGCCGTTTTTTCTACCAATTCGTGTAAATGGACTTTGAGCATCGGCAGCATCGGCCCCTGAGATTGGAGTGCCGTTGTTTACTACAAGAACGACAACACCATACCAATGAGCGACTGATATTGTATTATAAGAACCCACCGCTAAAGCTGCTGTTTCAAGCGAAACAAGACTGCCGTCTGACGCTGCTGCATATTCCACTTTAACCGTACCTGTGGAGGTTACATAAAGAGCATTGTGGCTAGCCGAGTCTACTATATAGTTAACTTTTCCCCGAGGAGGTACAGTAAACCTAGCCTTATACTCCCACTTTTCTTCCGACTGAGTCATTGCCACTGTAGCGTATTGATCAGTGCCATTAAAGTAAAAGTACCCCAACGCACCAGACCCTGTAACTTCCCTGTTTACAGGTGCATCCACTCCCCTGTCTAAGCAGGAGGCTATGCTTCGGTATAACCCCATGTCAACCTTCCCTGTTTGACGGGTTACCCATGATCTGGTAATCAAAACTTGGTGTTGTGGAACTTGAAAGAGTCCCTCTTACCCGAACATCCGAACCAAAAAACACATTGACCATGTTGCTAGCGGTAAAGGTTAACGCTGCGGTGTTGGTGGCTGATCCGAGAATTGTTCGCGTAACTCCGTCAACGCCTTTGAATTCCCAAGTCCATGTACCGCTGCCACTGTCTATATGCACAGCCAATGTAGTCCAACCTCTGCAAGACACAAAATCAGTTGAACCGTTAGCGGTAACATTACCAAAGCCTACATAATTTGAAGTTGCCATAAATTACTCCGTATTATGTAAATTACGATCCGCTAAATGGAGTCGCGGGAGCACCTGATCCGTTTACCGTAGCTTCAACAAGATAAGTATTATCAGCAATTGCCGTAATTCTAAGGTAAGTTCCAACAAGACCACCCTTTGTGGTGCCGTTTAGAGTGATGATGTCGTTAGCATCTGCGGGGAAAAAGTCTTTTGCAGTTGCGGCAGCGCCTACAGCTACTGTGATGCGACCCCTATACTTATCAACGCCGTCTGTCACTATTGTCAGACTTGTGGCGGCAAGTGCTATGTAGATGTTGAATTGAGTACCCAACATGTTAGTCGCCCTAGTCCCTACATTTTCAATAGAGGGCAAGGTTATAACGCAATCTGCGTCTGATACTAAAAGCGTTCTTCCCGCGTGAGCGGCAACGGTCAAAGAGGTGTCTGCCGTAATAGCAACAGAAGAACCCGCGCCACCTGTAATAAAGCCATTATTTGATTTAACTGGGCCTGAAAATGTAGTTAATGCCATGATATGCTACCTTTTACGAAAGGATTTTGCCTTGAAGTCTTCGTAACGTCCGTCTGGGCGGTCTTCAAAGCTAGTTTTTCCAGATTGAACCTTGAGTTTACCGTAATTAGTTAAAGATGCAACCCATAAAAAAACCGCCCGAAGGCGGCTTAGTTGAACCTCAGTGAGCTTACGCCCCTGCGCTTCCAAAGATACCAAGGGGATCAGATACACCAAAGGAGTATCGTTCTCTTGCCTTGTACCGAGCATTGCCCGTATCAAAATCCCCATCCATAGATGTTGACATTGCAGTACGAGTAAAATGCTTCAGAGCGTTTGGAACATCAGTCGTCAAGAACCAAGCTCCCGGCTCCGTCAGATAGTGGTTAATACCATATCCTTCAGGAATCGCGCCATTGGTTCTCAGTGCGTTAGTATCATTATCAGCAGTTCCTACGCGCAGGTCTGTTTCCAGAATGCGTGTTGCAATAAATTGCAGAGCTGATGGGATAACCAACTTTTTAGGTCGAGCTGCAATCAAAAGACCGCGCTCATCTGTCCATGCACCGATCTGAATTACCGCAGCTTCCAGAGAGGTTTCGCTCAAGTCTGCTGGGGTTGCCAGCTCGTTTGAGTTTACACCACCACTGACCAGAGGGTGATTGGTGGCACACAAAGCCACTCCGTCACCATAAGTAGCGCCAGTAAATGCTCCGTTCAAGATAGCGGCACCTTTAACTTGCTTGGTGTACGCCATTGCCCGTGCCAATGCTTTGGTATAACGAGATGACAAAGAGCCATACAAGTTATCCTCAACAGCTTCCTCGGTAAGAGAAAAGCCCATTGCGATAGTTTCATGGGCGTAACGAGCCGTCCATGCTTCTTGCCCATTATCGTAGGCAATTGCGGAACCTTCATCCTTTACAGGAGCGGCACCAAAGCCTGAAAGTTTTGTTTCTTCTTCAAAAGAGCGATCCGATGAGTCATTTTCAAAGATCATCTTATGCTCTTGTTCGTACTTCTTGTACTCCAGACCGAACAAGGCGTTAAGCCCCGGCAGGAGTTCCTTTAATAGCTGTGCGCGTGAAATAGCCATTGTTATTTACTCCTTTATGCCAGACCGAGTGCGGTGTTGTACTGATGTACGATGAACTTGCAAATGACTTCGGTATACAACCCGTTGGCATCTGTAGAGTCTTCGACTACATCAACAACCCGCAAAGGGAATGTCGCGGTGGTGGCGGCTGTATTGTTTGCAGCTACCTTGGAATTGCCTGATGCCGTAACACCTGCGTTCTGTACTAGCTGTAAGTTACCACCAACTAGATCGGCTCGTGCCTTACCGACAATAACTGTTGTGCCTGACACAATAGCTACTTTAAACAAAACATCAGGGTCGTCACAAACATAAGCAACTGCGTCTGTTGCTACTTGAGAGGCAGGCCAATACTGACTTTGGGTAAACCCACGAACAGAATCAGTGTACGAACATCCAAGAAAAATACCAACGGGTGTGGCTGCTGTGGTTCCAACATCTTTTTCCACATTACCGGAGGTTACCAGTTTAACTAGATCACCATTAAATATACTTGTGGTGTATCCGTTTAAGATCGGGATTTGGCGCGTTGCGCCAGCAAACACTTGACCCCCGATCAAGTTGATGGGCTTTAGCCCGTATGGAGCAGCTACTGCTGTCATACTTGTGTACTCCTAAAGTTAATTACCGTTTCCGAAAGAGACCTTTGACTGCCGCTCATTAAAAAGAGGCATCCTTGAGTCATTCTCTCGCATTAAGTTGTTATCGACTGATTCCATTTGCGATTTTGCCTGATTGTTGTAGTAGGCGGATCGCTCCTCAATCATTTCTACAGGTGCTTTGCATAACATCAAACCACTGATAACAATGTTATCTTTAAATCTTTCTTGCTCAATACTGGCAAGGAAAATCTCAGGGTGTTCTGTTGCCTTGCAAGGCACCCATCCTTCTCTAAGTTTCGAGGAAACATTTCCAGCATCAATGTCGCCCATTGAACTGACTCGCACCCAACGAAAACCAAAACCCTTTTGTGGGGTTGGTTCAGGCAAAACCTCTGGAGCTTTCCAGTGGCTTGTCCGTTTTTCGCTTTCGCGGTTATCCAGTTCTCTGCTTTCGCGTTTTTCAGCCATTATCTTTCCCTCGACATATCATTAGCAACCTGTTTGGCGTAATCTTCTAGCGGAACTCCGAGCTTCTTCGCAATTGAGACTTGTGAGCGTGTCAGTTTTACCTTTTTAGGGGCGGTTGTTCGGGTTGCTGACGCTACTACATTAGTTCTCTTTCTTGTTCTCTGCCCATCGTCGTTATTTGAAGCTTCCTCGAAACTATCGGGAAAGACTTCGCGCATACGAGAATCAATCTTCTCGTAGTATTCATCACTGGTTGGGTTAAGCCCATGATCTTCCACTAACTCGTTATGGAAACCCAAGGCCAAAGCGGTCATTTGCTTATTTGGCCCAAACCATTTGTTCTCATCAGCCCATTCTTTAGCCCTGTCGTCAACTTGTGGGGCTTGCTGCTGCTGCTGCTGCTCGTACTGTTGCTGTTGTTGCTGCTGCTCGTACTGCTGCTGCTGCTGCTGCTGCTGTTGTTGTTGTTTTACCTTATTTTCATCGCCTTGTAAAGGGGGTTGTTTAATTTGAGATAATTTATCAATTCGTAAAGTTACAGCGCTTATTTTTGCTTGCGCTTCCACTAATTTATCAGCATCCCCCGCTTCATACGCACTTTTGTAGTCAGCTTTGGCTTTTTCCATGTCGCGCCCCACAGCTATTTTAGCCTGATTGAACATGGTGGCCTGACTTTTACCTACATTTTGACGCAATTTCTCATTCTCAGTCATTAGGTTGCGGGTGTAACTTTCTAGCTCACCCCGCTCTCGTAAGACTTTTTCTTTTTCTCGCCGCTCGTCATGGTAGCCCTTACTAATGTGCTTAATTCTATTAGCTACTTTTTCAGAATACTGATCTAATTCACTATCGGTAACATCGCTAGGTGGCTTAGACTTAGTGCGGTTTCGATCCACCTCGGGAGTGTCATCAACAATTTCCACATCAATGGGTATTTCTGCATCCAATTCAACAGCGCTGGACGACTCAATTTCTAAATCATCGCCCTTTTCCTCAGTAGGAAAGTTAAATTCTACTTTTTCAAATGCCATGATATTCTCCTTAGACGTTAGTAATGGCGTTAGGATCAACAACAATAGCTTCAATACTATCGTCATTCATTAATCTAAACTCTTGACCGTCAACCTTAAAACGAGTCCCGCTATTCATGCGAAACATGACATAATCCCCTTCTTGGCACCACGGGCCTGTAGGGAACCTATCTTTGTCGCTGTAAGCCAAATCTCCCATATCCAGCACGATACCTACCATCGACAGAATCGACTCATGGTGCATAGTCTTGGTTGACTTAATAAGGTCAGAATCCCCGTAGGTGCTCTCTACCTTTGGCATAGCCACAAGAACGTGGTAACCAACAGGTTTGGGAATTTGAGATTCTAACTCAGCTTCCGTTTTTTCGGGGGTTAGGTTTAAGGGTTTAATGTTTCCTAAAGAACCATCACTCATCGTTTTCTTCCTGTAATCGCAAAAGGTCTTGTTGGATACTGAGTGCAGTCCGTAGACCTTGAATCTGGCCGCACACATGCCTATATTCGTCATAGCTTTTACAGCCACAACGACTTAGGGTTTGCTCTAACGCTTCAATTGAATCGTTAAGTTTAATTGCCACTGCCTCTGTTACACTTACCATTGGCTTATTTCCTCGACTTCGCTCCGCTACACTTCCATCTTTTTCGTGATAAGTTGTTAGGTGTGTTGGGATTACTTTGTTTTTCTTTTGATAAACCTTTCTTAATGCCTAAACTTCGGGCGCAGTAACTGTCTCCTTTGGAAGTCCCTGCTTTTACACGGGAACCGCCTCCTTTTGCTTTCCCTGCTTGCCCATAGCTAACCTTTTTTCCACTGGAGGTTATTTTAACTTTTGCTTTACCTTTAGCGGGTTTACTTGTTGGCATTTTTATTCCTATCCAGTAATACTCGCAAAGCGTCTATATCTACACGCCTGTCCAATTCCTTCCTTTCATTACTTAGCTGCTCGTTAGAGCGTTGTGCTTCCATTTGACTATTTCTGCGCTGTTCAGCGATTTCCTCTAATCTTAATTCAGAATCTACAACATCTTTTCCTTGTTTGCGTTGTTGCTCACGTTTACCTAACTGTGCATCAGCTTGATTTTTCTGTGCTTTAAGTTGTTGATCGTTCATGCTCAACTGCATTTCAGCCTGATTTTTCTGTGCTTTAAGTTGTTGATCGTTCATGCTCAACTGCATTTCAGCCTGATCTTTAGCAGATTTGCGTTCAACTTCCATGCGCTTAGTTTTCTCAGCTTCTTGTGCTATTTTCAAGTTGGGGTCTTGTGCCGCTTGTTGCGCTTGTTGTTGCTGTTGTTTCTGTGCAGCTTCCTTCTTATGCTGCTCTGTTACCTGCGTTCCAGCATCGGCAACTACGCGAGACAAAAGGTTTTCTATTTCTGTAGGTAACTTCTCCCCCGGTGCAGGTAAATCAACACCCAGTTTAGCAGCGATGTCACTGCGGTAAGAGAAACCTAGATGCTCTGCGATGTGTGCCTGTAACGCAGCCATAATCTTTTGTGCTTGCGGGTTCTGACCTATAGTTGCGGCAATGTTAGGGTCTTGCATAAACGCCTGATGAGCGGCAATGTGAGCCTTGTGGTCTTGTTGAATAAACGCTTTAATCGGGTCACCTATAAGAACACCCATGTTTTCAGTCACAGGGTCTTGTGGTTCAGCGTCCTCGGATAAAGGTATGAGCTTGTCAGCGTTCTTAACACCTATTACTTCTATCATCTGTCGGTGTAACTGAGGTAGGTCATAAATCTCAGGGGCTTTCTCTGACATTTGTAAAACTGTTTGGTACTGCACAACCCGCTGCGCCATTGTTGAGCTGTTGGGGTCAGACACAGGAATCACTTCAACCATCAAGTAATCGTCCTGTACCGCGTTTATCTCACCTGTAGCTGGGTCGTAGTCGTAATGCTGCGGAGCGTTTTCAGCAATCAGTGCTTTAATCAGTTTAAACTCGCCCTTCATCGCGTAGTGAACGCGCGACTGAACAGCGGCCATAGGCTTTAACGTGCGCTCTAACAAAGCTAATGTCGTACCCACGGGGGCATTTGCGCTCATGTCTGACACATTCATGTCACTTATAGCACCTAACCTGCGACCTTCTTGCGTTATCGTGTCTAACAAACCTGCCAGTGTTGCGCTAGGTTCTTTATAAGGAAGCGGCATGATGTTGTCTCGCAAACTTCCCGATCCAACGTCAACATCCCTCCACTCGCCGGGGGCAATGGGTGTGTCTTCCCCTTTGTTTCTTAAATCTCGCGTCTTTAAACCGCCGGGGAGGTTGGATAGCGTACCCGCGTCAACCAACTGACGAATAATACTTGTCCCAGCCTGTGCATACCCACCAACAACGTGGATTAGACCCAAACCGTAGAAACCAAAACCGGGGATGTAGCAATAATGTACAAAATGTTGACGTTTGTTGTACAGAGGGTCTTCTTCATTCCAGTTTCGGCGTATTGCCAGCACTTCATTAGTACCTTTATCAATAGTAACCACATAAGGTACAGCTAATCCGTCACGGTCATCAAATCCCTCAATAACCATCTCAACGTGAATTTCATAAAAGGCGTAGCGATCATCTTCATTTACAGTGAAACCTGCGTCCTCTGCTTTCTTTTCTTCAAGATCACTATGAAATATTTCAGGCTCACCTAAATCAACGTCACGATAAAATCCGCTGTCTTGCAACATAGCCAACTCGTTCTTGGTCTTACGCATTACGTGGGTCACACGCTCGGCATCTTCTATGTTAGACGCACCGTAAGGAACAATAACTTCCTCGGCAGGGATGTAAACTGCCGTTTGGCGCATCTTCTGGGGATCATTGTAGACTTTCTTAAAAGCTGACCCCGACAAGCCCAACGCCCACAGCATTCGTTCATGCTCTGGTCGGTACTCGTACATAACTTCGGTCAACTGATAGTTCATATCAGTCTTAACACGTTCTGCTGCGTCAACCTTCTGTTTAGTTTCTTTTCCAATAATTTTTGTTTTGACTGGCCCACTAGCAGGGAAGGTCTCACTCATGGTCTCGGCTTGGAACCGGATAACCGCTTCGGCCAACAGGGTTGAGTTAACGCCACACGCGCCTTCCCACGGCTCAGAGCGTTCTTCGTATTTAAGTCCTAATATTTTAAGACCTTCTATATAGGTATCAACCCAGTCTTGGCGGCTAGTAATGTCAGCTTCTACTAAGGAAGATAAATCATCGGCAAATTCTGAAAGCTCATCCTCTTCCATGTGTTCAGCGAGATTGGCATGAAATTCTATAGGTTCCTCGAAAAGATCATTTTCTTCACCTTCGGCCACTAGAATAATCTCAATGCCGCCCTCTAGCAGAGGATCGCTACCGTTAGCTGACTCAATCTCAAAAGCAACCTCCCCTTCGCTGAGTTCCCCTTCGCTAAGTTCGCCGTCTAATAAGTCATCAATGTCATCAATCATATTAGGTTCCAGTTGCCTTTTGAGTAGTTGGCAGGCATTTTAACTTTGCCCCCTTTGTTAAATTCTAGTGGGTTGGAATTTTCCATCTTCGTTTTTTTATTTTTGGGTATATTAATATCAACTTCGCGTCTTTTATTTGGGTGAGTTACTCGCGCTAATATTTCAGCTATGTCACGGAACCTGTTGGTTTTATCAAAAAATTGGTGTTCTTCCGGATTCCCAAACAATATCCGTTTGACACCCTCGCTCATTGTTGGTTCTTCTGGCAAACCAAAATATTTGTTCTCGTCTTTATTGAAGTTATATTCATCTTCTATACGCAAATTTTCGTCATCGTTGTGGGCTACATACGCACCCAAGGTTTGCTTCAATACATCACTAATATCGTCATTTCCCAGACGACGAGTTCCATCTTTCGTCAGTTCCACAGATTCACGCGGGTGGTCACCGTACCCCATTATCACCCTCTTACTGTCAGGTTCAACAAGCGGTTTTTTAATAGCTTCGTCATATAACTGTTCGTCTTCGGCATCTGAAAATATCAGGTTCCCTTCTTTATCCAATGTCGCACCATAATGGCGGACAGCGAGTCCGTCCCTTTGCAATGATTCTCGCTCGTATTCCCTCTGCTGTCTCTTAACTTTAGCGTCAACACTATCGCGTATGCGGTCAAGTTGCTCTGCTGTGAAATCGTCCTCGGTGATTGTAGTGTCTTTACCAAACATAAACTCAAGGTAAAGCCGTATATCAGGGTCTACCTTTTTATATAAAGCGTCAACAATCCCAGCCATTAGTAATACGCTCGTTTTTTGGGTTTAAAGTATCGCTGTTCTTCTTCCATGTCGGAAGGTAGCCGTATAAAGCCACCAGAGCGGAACCGCATTAGAGCCATGACCGTGCAATCGACCAAATCATCGTTAGACCCAAAAGGGAAACTTGCCACTTCATCCACTAACTCCTCGGCCCATCTGGTTCTAGGAACCCAACAAGTACCCGATGCTACTATATCTGTGACAGAATTCAACCTTGCTGTTTTATCGCCCGAGCCACGGTGAGGTGTGTATTCACTCACAGGGATGCCCATTCTCCGCAATTCTTGGTACAACGCAGCTCCTGCGCTCTTTTTCTCCACAATGAACGAGTCTGGTTCCCACCGATCATACTGCTCTAACGCCTTCCTTTTTAACTCAGGGAACTCATACCGCTCTTTGATTACATTTAACAAGATAATGTAATGCCTGTCATCTGGCTCATGCCAGAACACACCCCATGTGGTAATACCAGTAAAGTCAGCCTTGTTATGGGTCTCGGCTGCGGCATCCAGCGTCATTATAATATATTCAACATCAGGCGGCTCGTCCTCTGCCCAGTCCCGCCACCACTCTCGTTTAACTAGCGCACCTTCTTCTGCGGTGGGGTTTTGTTGAAACTGAGCGTTCCACTGAAATAGCGGCATAGAGGCTTTAGTACGCCCCAGTGCTTCCATGTCAAAGAACTCAGGCCACAGTGCTTTAAAATACACAGAGCCATCGTCGTTAGCCGCCTCCATCATGGCAGGAAACTCAACCACTTTGTACTGGTCAGACAACTCATTCTTAGTCATGTCTTTAATCACGCGCCCGATCAGGTCATCCATGTGCCAGCGGGTTCCTACGATCACCACCTTGCCTTGAGGCATCAGTCGTGTTCTGGCTCCGTAGGTGTACCACTCATAGGCTTTCGCAAACACCTCAAAGTTACCGTTAAGCACATCCTGCTCTGAGTGAGCATCATCAATGATTAATAAGTGAGCACCGCGCCCCGCAAGGGCTGAACCCACACCACACGCGAAGAACTCTCCCCCTA
>Ga0209830_10004545_pt1 | contig 10061 bp, 4 predicted proteins | sample ArcticOcean_MG_C_12_FD_187439 | JGI IMG/M metagenome (GOLD analysis project Ga0209830, IMG submission 187439) | Marine microbial communities from western Arctic Ocean - ArcticOcean_MG_CB8_130 (SPAdes) (version 2) | ecosystem: Environmental > Aquatic > Marine > Oceanic | place: Arctic Ocean...
AGTGTAACCTCTAACCGCCCATCTTCACCTGGTGCCAATTCTAAATTAGGTTCAGCAAAGTCAATACTTGCATTCCGAAAGGAATCATAAATCAAATTAAATGACCACTGGCTCACGGCTCTATCAAGTCCAGATACGGCTTTAAGGGTAAATTGAGGACCATTGCCTTGCAAAGGGGCACCATCAATTACTTTTGGAATATCAATCCACACAAAAACATAAGATAATTGGTCAGGGGCTAAAGTTTCAAATGCATTATTTACTGAAGTTTCATTCATCGTCCATCCCCAATTAAAATCCGATGTTGAGTAAATGTCGTAGGTGATATTATCATTCAGTATTGCATTATTTGTTATATTGACTGCAACAGAAGTTCTAGTTCCAGCTTCAACAGTGAACGTTGAAACGCCACTGACTCCGAAAGTTAGGTTGCTTTGTGGCGCGATGGTTACGAGGATTTGTGATATTACAAAACTGGAGTCCATATCCGTTGTAAGATTTATAGTAATAAAAGCAGAACCATATTCGGAATTGCTATCTGCGGTGACATTAAATTTTAATTGCTGCAAGTGATTTTCTACCAAAGTATAGTTCAGTGGTAATCCAGTTATGGATAACTGCGAACTAACATTTTCTACATTAGCGCTAAAAGTTTGAACACTATCTGCGATATTGTGAGTTGTAAAGAATACTTCTGATACTTCACCGCGATGAACTATTACCTCTGGTGGGGTGAGTAAAGCCATTATCTCATTACTTTCTCTTGCTTGTGATTCAACCGATGCTATCACCATTGGAAATAAGCACGGAATGATGAAAAGTGCAAGAACAAACCATCTCCTCATAACACACTGCACACAGTTCTGCTCTTCAATCAGTCGCATATGGTGTGTGTGATTTTGCTCAATACAAATTGAAAATCCTAATATGTCCGATGACAGGTTTCTTGATAGAAGTAGTTTTGGCCGAACCATGGCACCAATTTGGCCTTTCGGCAAAAAGAAGGAACCAGACCAACTCGAAGAAGAGGCACCAGCACCTATAATGTACAAAATGGGTGAAAATGCAAGTCAGCGGACATTAGCAGATGAATCTCATAAAAGTTCAAACGATTACAAATCTGCTCTTGCACTATTTGGTGGTGGAGAAACTGAAGTAACTAAGGCTGCAGACCAATCCTCTCAATACGATGGAATTATTTCCGGCGATGGACAACAATCTTCGAATAATGCTGAAACTGTGGATAAAAGAGTACTACCAGAGATTACTGTGAGGACTGAGAAGCCTAAGCAAGTACAATCCACTCCTCCTGCAATTCCTACTAGGCCAGCAGTACCATCCAAAGCAGCACCACCAGCAGTACCACAAAATCCAGCGTTTACTTGGGTTCATCATACCGATGGATATCATTACAAGAAAAAGGTCCAGCGTTTACTTGGGTTCATCATACCGATGGATATCATTACAAGAAAAAGGGAGATGGAAGTTTTGATGCAACTCCCCACGTCAAGAATAATAACGGAACCTATATTCCATACTCTTGAGATTATAATGTCTAATCGGCATTCATCAAACGGGGTCTGGGAGTGCAGAATTAAGCAGTGTTACATCAAACTCTGCTCCATTAATTGGTACCTTCAGTTCAAATTCATTTGATACAGAAGGATCTATTTCTCCAAAGCACCCGACCCATGTATCTCCAATAATTACTTTTGCAGACCTTCCAGCCAACCAAGGACCTTCACCATTTGGTAGCGCTTCAATTGAGTATTCCTTTGCCCCTAAGTCTCTGAGCATTGCTTGAACTCTGCCACGGACAGCAGCAAAACCGCCACCCTTTTCAGCCATCAAGAATGCAACACGGTCGCAATTCTTGTGATCTCTAACAACAGTTCCCAATTCGTATACTCCTTGAGGTAATTCATGGTGGCGGTTACTTGCAAGTAATCTAAATAATCCTGGAAGAATATACTGTCGCAATAGTGTATGGTCGATTGTAATTGGGTTGGTGATTCTAGTAATGTCTCCACTTTGTTGCCATCTCATCAATTCAAATTGGTCACGGTCATTTGACAAAGTCAGTGACTGGATTTGCATGAATCCAAGGCCTTGTAAGGAGTCTCTAATTCTCCTTCTAATATGATTGTCCAAGCGTGGAATTGCGGTTAGTGGGGCCTTAGCAACATCTTGGCCGAGATCTTCATATCCATGGCCAATAGCAATTTCTTCAACTAAATCTACTGGGTGTAAGATATCAAATCTCCAACGAGGCATGATGAAATTGAGCATTTGCTCTCCAGCAGCAGCATCAGCCATACGTTTTGGAATATTTGGGGAGTTTTCAGGTGCGGGGCTGAGTCCAGAAAAAATACCGCCCATTCGGTTTATTGAAGTAGATAGTTCATCAGATGAAAATTCTCTTCCAAGTAGACCATTTACTAATCGCTGTGGTACGCTGTGATTTATTCCATCTCCATTAGGAACAATCTCGTCTATTCCATCTATACCATTGATAATTACAGATTCAACGATTCCTCCATGCTCCGCTAATTGCATTGCGATAAGCATCAAAGATGATTGGCAAGCACGGCGGTCCCAGCCGGTAACATCAATGAAAAATTCAGTGGTAGAATGTGTTACAGTGGTATGTTCTCCATTGATGATTGGAGGGAAGGATAGAACTTTATCGCTTGAGTCCAGTATGATCGGGTAACGTTCCATATCCGCCATTAGATGAGCATAATCAATACCCTTCGGATGGCTTTCTAATATTTGTGTAATAGTCATATCTTGTTCCATAGCGAGTGGAGTGAAAGAATAATCCTTGTCAACTCCTAGTACTCTAAACGGAGGCTGTAATTTTGCTAGGTCATGAACGCCAATGGAGGCACGCTTCCTACCACGGCCTAAAGCGAAATGTAACTTTTCTTGATGGTCCATCAGTGTTTGAATGAATGCATCCTTTTCAGCCGAAGTTGTGCCAATATTGACACCTCTGACAACCGCACCGAGTATAACTGGCCTAATCGTTGCAAGTTCCGAATCAACATCGATCTTGATCATTCCTTCAATGACATTCATATTTGGTGCAGCCTTAGTTCCATGCAAAAACGGTCTGAGAGCAAATGCTAATGTTTCTCCGGACAGCAAGTCTGGTCTATCTGGGAATATCTCAATGTCTAGAACCTCTTCATCACAATTATCAATATCAGTTCCCATCAATGGTAATTGGTCTGCAAGGATTGCGATATCGTGTTCAAGTCCATGGGACTTCATAAGTTCGGCCAATAAATTCTGTTGCACGGAAATTGTCGGAATAATATCACCTCGCAAACCAATGTGGTAATGGGCGCTCGTATCCGGCTAAGCGCAATCCGCTAACCGCAGCAGTTTCATGGTCCAAAGCACGTAGATGTGTTCGCTTTAACTCATCGATTGAGGATAGACCTAGACGGCGCAGTATTGTCGTAATGTCCGTATTTATGCTACTCAACCAGTTGGCCAAATCAGTCGCTTCAACCATTGGTACTTCGCAACAGATAACTGAGATCCCACTGGCTTTTAATATCGCTAAATCATGCCCGTCAGCTGAAAAACCAAGCAGAATTCCTGCTTGAGTAACAGTCCCTTCGAGATGGCTTTTGCTAGAACGCCCAATCAATGGTAATGATGCAGATTCTGGCAGCCCAGAACCATCTTCAATACGCGTCACTGCAAGGTCAGTATTGTGGTGTGAACTACGAACATGTAGTGCTTGAATCCTTCCCAATCCTTGGATAAATATGACCGGTGCTGAATATCCAACAAGATATGTAGTGGCTACGAGCATCCCATCCATTTCTTCTGAATTCATCGCCGGTAAATCATCAAGGTCAAATGCAATACCTCCGGCATTTGATAGTAATCGCGGCATATCGGGTAGGTTTTCTGAGTTTATCATCACAATGTCGATTGGGCGCGGTGAATCCAAAGTGATAAAAGGCTGTTGCGATAGTATGTTTGATGCTATTGCATCTTCATTTTTGTCAATATACAAATCCTTACCACTTGGTACAATAGGCAATAGTGGGAGAGGTAATGCAATTGGTGTATTTTTTCCATTTCTTTCACCTATCAGTGCTATTGTGTCTGTTACAGAATAACTTGCTAATTGATGTTCATCGGAAGGAACTAGTCCTATTCCGGTTAAATCTCCACTTGAAACAACATCCCCTCTACCTTCAACATTCAATATTGTGCTTGGAATTAAGCAAACAGCATCTTTGGGAATTTCTAAATCTGCTTCACCAAGAAGTGAATTGATATCTTTCACTTCTTTTGCAGTCAGTGGTCTAAGTGAAACTCCACTCGGAGGGGTAGGACATCGTCCATTGATTACAATACGTCCACCGGTCATTCCAGAACCAGGTTCGCTACCGACATCGCCATGAACGACTATTAATCCATCAGACATTCCACCACCGATTCTTGAACCAGTCGAGCCACGGATTACGATTAGTCCGCCAGTCATCTTAGCACCAGCATCATTTCCGACACCATCTAGAATTGTAATTCTCCCATTTCTCATGGCATACCCTGCATGATTTCCTGCCATTCGTTCGCACAGGATTGTGTTTCCATCATTAGCTGCGCCCAAGAATGATCCAGCATCTCCTTGGATAGTAAATGCTCCACCTTGTCCATATGAAGCGATCCAAGAACCAAATACTCCAAGTCCTCTCATTCTGGAACCTTTTGGCAATGCCGGGCACAATCCGAGTTCTCCATTCTTGGGAACTTTATCGCCAGCAGGGTTCCATCCAATACGGAGGATCGCATTTTGTTCAGCCGCAGCGAGTAACTTTGGTCCGAGTTTGTCATTGATATTGATTGACCTTTCAACTACTTCAAAACTATCCGCCATAAACTGTGGTGTGCACGACCTGCTCAAATATCCTCCCGTAGGGAGGGCGAGAGATTCATCGGTTTTAGCGCCAATATTTTGAATACGATGCATATTTGATGTCCAAACTAGACATCCTCAAGCGCATTGTTTATTGAGGGGGCGCATAGGCAAAGCAAATAGGGAACACTATGGCAATCAAAGTGGCAATAAATGGATATGGTACCATCGGTAAGCGTGTTGCAGATGCAATTGACGCTCAGGATGACATGGAGATTGTTGGAGTTACCAAGACTCGTCCTGCATTTGGCTGCGATTTAGCCGTAAGGAAAAACTTTCCAATTTATTGCACATATGACGATGCTGATAAAATAGCAGCATTTGCTGATGCTGGATATGAATGCCATGGCGGCTTAGAAGAATTGCTGGCAATTGCAGATGTAGTAGTTGATTGTTCTCCTGGTAAGGTAGGTGCTGCCAATAAGCAAAAATATGAGGCTGCAGGAATTAAGTGGATTTTCCAAGGTGGGGAAAAACACGCAATGACCGAGATGTCTTACTCTTCTTCAGCAAATCATTTAGCCAATTTGAATTGCAATGGGACTCGTGTAGTTTCATGTAATACAACTGGTTTATCACGAACTTTAGTACCTCTCTACAATTACTGTGGGCAACTTAAGGTTGAGTGCACAATGATTAGGCGTGCTGCCGACCCTGGCGACTCTAACAAAGGTCCAATAAATGCGATCAAACCTGTATTACAAGTTCCATCTCATCATGGTCCTGATGTAATGACTGTTAAACCTGAAATTGAAATTAATTCGATGGCGGTTGCAGTACCTACAACTCTAATGCATTGTCATTCAATTGTGGCCACACTTCCAGAAGGACACGGACTTACTACTGAATCGGTAATCGAAATGTGGAAAGATTCTCCAAGAGTAATTGTAATGAATGGAGCACAGACTGGCATCTCAACAACTGCTGAAGTAATGGAATTTGCTAGAGATATCGGTCGGAAATGGGGCGATTTACATGAGATTTTTGTATGGGAGGATGGTGTTAAATTATCTGGCAATACCCTATATTATTTCCAAGCGATTCACCAAGAATCCGACGTTATTCCGGAGAATGTGGATGCGATTAGAGCCCTGATGGGAACTGAGTCTGATTGGAAAGCAAGCGTTGCAAAAACTGACGCAGCAATTTCGCGATATAACCACATTTGATTCCTCCGTAGGAGGAACAATAGAACACAGTCAAGGCGCGCATTCAAAAGCGTTACGAACTTCGCGAGATATATGATGTCCTCTCGCAATGCCATAATAATGCTAGCATTGTTGTTGATAACATCTCTTTCTCCAGTACTAGCCAATAATCCTATATCGCAAGATGATTCTGAGCAGAACTTTGATGATAGTTTTACGTTGACTAACACACAACATAATTTCCTATCTACATTGAATGAAGAACAGAAATTACAATTGGCAGTTGACCATTGGAGTCAAATGACCACTCCACAATCAATCGAGTCAGATATCAAGCCTTCAACTGGTATACTCAACTTGGCAATTGGTTCATTTGACCCACTCAGTGAACAATTGCCACTCCTCGATTCTAATCTGTTACGCTATGATGACAACCTAGTTACTGGATTGGCCATTATTCAATTATTTTCACATGATGGAGCAGTTCTTGAATCGCTCTCAAAAGATTATGATTTTACAGTTCTTGATTTTATTTCTGATGAGGGTTGGTTAATCCGTCTTCCGCAATCAGGTGTTGGGTTAGCAGATTTGCAGCAGGATTCTAGGATTCGTTGGGCTGGTGTTGAGCATCCTGCAATGAGGATATCTCCACTTATTCTTGATAATCCAGCATCCTTTTCAAAGATCGCAATCGTTCCTGCCTCTGATTTGGCAGTTGCTGGTTTGAGCACTCTCGCAAAGGATATCGTTGCATACGGTGCCGAATCTACATGGTGCGGAGTTGGTATTTGTGAAGTTAATATTGCAAGCAGCAATGTCGCAACTGTAATCAAACAAATCGCTTTTGATGGTCGTGTAATTTGGCAAGAACCGAGTTATGACTTAGAATTGCACAATGCTGTAGCAGGTGCATTGTCTGGGGTATTAGGTGTGTCGAATAACGCGACATTTACCCTCGATGGTTCAGGTGAAATGATCGCAATAACAGATACAGGGCTCGACAGAGACCATCCAGATATCATCGGAAGAGTGATTGGAGTATACACCCAATTTGGGCTGGACCCATCGCCTGGGGATACCAATTCTGGCCATGGAACTCACATCGCTCTAACAGTTGCTGGTGATGGAACTAGCGATTCAGCAGCAAAGGGTATAGCACCAGGTGCAAACATTGCGTTCTATGCTCTAGAACACGATGCTACTGGAGTTTTTGGTCGTCAAGGCTCAATTTATAACATGTTAAAAGACGCTGAACAGATGACTGCGAGAATAGTGGTCAATGCATGGGGTTCGAATGGAAATTACGGCCAATATACAGCCGATTCACGTTCGGTAGACATATTGGTCGCGGATAAGCCTGCAATGATGCCAGTCTTTTCTGTCGGTGATAGAGGTTCAAGCGGTGCGAATCAAGTTACTGCACCTGCTACCGCAAAGAATGTTCTCGCTGTCGGTGTCTCAACTACTGGGTCAGGTGGAACTGCTGCAATAGGTAGCGTCGACGCAATCTCCTCACTTGGGCCTAGCCTTGATGGCAGAATCAAACCGGATGTAGTAGCACCAGGCATGGAATTATGCTCAGGTCGTGCAGAAGAAGCGAAATATCCCGCCGGTAATGCTTGTGCGACAGGAACTCATGGAAATGGTGAATCATTGTATATGTCTGTTTCAGGGACAAGTCAAGCCGCCGCTGTCGCAGGAGGGGTTAGCGCACTTACTAGACAATTTATCCGTGAAGAAATCGGAATTAGCGCGCCATCCGGTTCCCTAGTTAAGGCAGCAGTAATCAACGGAGCTGTAGATCTAGGTGCTGCTGATATTCCGAATTATGCAGAAGGTTGGGGACAAATAAATCTTGAAAATACTGTGTTGCCGATGGAGGGAAGCACAGTTCTTGATACTTATTTTGATCATAATAGTGAGATTAAGGCTGGCTATGGACTACTATATGCATTCGATTTAGACCCAAGTCATGGAATTGATATCACATTAGCATGGACTGATGAAGCGGGTAGTGCAAATGCACCTCAAACTGAATCACGTCTTGTAAATGACCTTGATTTAATTCTTGTCGACCCATCCGGTAACGAATGGCTTGGCAATGTATTCAGCAATGGTTTTACTCAAAGTGGTGGGCAATCTGATGATGTTAACAATGTTGAAAGAATCAAAATAGCAGCAGGCACATTATCTAACTCTGGTCAATGGCTGGTCAAAGTAATGCACAGAGGTGGTACTGCACAAGCATTTGGCTTAGTAATGAGTACTAAAGCAAACCCTTCTCCAATGGCAGATTATACAACCTTTGATGGTAGCATTGTAAGTTCTTCAACCAATCCTCTCAAGAATGATCTTGTGAGACTTGCAATCGCTTGGAATAACCAAGGTACTATCAATGCCGGTGCAATGCATGTTGTTCTTGAAGATTTGACAACTCAAACAGTTCTTTATGAAGGTGATACTTCGCAGTTAGGTCCTGGTGAATTGGCATCAGTTTCTATTTATCATTCATTCACAACCACAGGTACTCATCAATTAAAATTGAGTCTAGATACCAACAACCAAGTTAGTGAAATGAATGAAGCAACTGTGGGTATTAATAACAATATTTGGGTTGAAGATATTGAAGTGATGGCATTAGGTGTGCGGGTAATCGCACACAATCTTGATGGAACAGTTCCTACTACCGCTGAAGACAGAGATAATTCTGCTATACGTAACTTTGATGTCGCTAATAGTACTGGAATAGATATTCCTTTAACAATTTTACATGAAGGAACTGGCAATCAAAGTGTCTCTATTTATGCCACAAATGTGCAAATGCCAGACCCTCAAAGGCCTGAGTTGTTATTACCGCCTACAGATGCATGGACAAGAGTATTATCAGTGAGTGGGCCATTTCAGTTAACTGGACAAGGAACTTCAGGAGATAGCACAACAGTTACGCTTCATCTTGAAGATGAATCTGCTAATTTAGATGATGAAGATGAACCAAGGTATGCTAGAAATGGGGTATTTGTTGTTGATGTTACAGTTAGTTATCAGTCTCAGCCAACAGTGGCTCACACCCAACGCCTGACAATAAATATTGACAAAATTGATGACGTCAATGTAGTCGCAGCAGGAACCAATGGCTTAATGGCTGAACCAGGGGAATCAACTGCCTTTTCAATCTCTGTAATGAATACTGGAAATGCCCCCTCTCAATATCAAGTTGATTGTGTATCGGAAAATAGATGGCAAGTAATGCTAGGGGGATCTAATTCTTCTTCTCTACAATTTGAACCCTTGGATATTAGAGAGTATTTACCAATGCCAATAAGGATTTTTGTACCACCAGTTGCTTATGGTGCACCTTTGGCAGGATCTACAGACACAGTTACTTGTTGGGTCACTTCTTTGACTGATACATCCATGAATCATACAGAAACGGTCATAGTTGAAGTACTACCTCAACGCAATTTCAAGACCGATTTAAGCGATGATTTCGGCCCTATTGGACCGAGTGTTTTTGCGAAGAATATCGCAGTCGATGGGGGTCAACAAATTCATTTGAATCTATCAATTGAAAACACGGGGAATTTAGATATTGACCTAGATGTGTCAATCCAACCTGCAGACCCAATGTGGGCCTTACAAGCCAGTATTGACCAACAAAGTGATTCTAGGCAGGTTTCTCTTTCCCTAACACCTGGCCAAATTAAAATAGTCCACTTCATTCTTGGAGTTCCGGTAGTTGCGGTTGAAGGTGATTACAATTCTTATACCATTAGAACCGAAAGAACAGCTCAAGATTTCAGATCTAATACAACCTCATTAACCGTGCGAGATGAATTAGGTATTGAACTAAGAGCACCAGCATCAGGAATTATTGAAACAAGTATCTCCTCTGAATTTTCATTCGGAGAGTTTGAAGTTGAAAATACTGGAAACACAGGTTTAGCACTCAATTGGAGTCATGGATTGGCTCC
>Ga0209830_10004554_pt1 | contig 10047 bp, 4 predicted proteins | sample ArcticOcean_MG_C_12_FD_187439 | JGI IMG/M metagenome (GOLD analysis project Ga0209830, IMG submission 187439) | Marine microbial communities from western Arctic Ocean - ArcticOcean_MG_CB8_130 (SPAdes) (version 2) | ecosystem: Environmental > Aquatic > Marine > Oceanic | place: Arctic Ocean...
CATCGAAGTCGATCGATGACGATGATCCAACGTCGTCTGCGTCGTTCGTGAAAGTCGTCTGCGTCGTGTTTGCGACCATTCTCTTAATCAGTTCTAAACACTGCTCGTTACTTAGTTCTTCTTCTTCTTCTTCTTCTTTGTTTGCATAGTCATCATCATCATCATCATCGTCATCAGTAGTAGTATCAGTAGTGATCATTTTCAATCACTTACTTACTTAATTAATTAATAACGTAGTATACTCAAAAACGAGCGATATAAAATAACGAAGAATGGAAGAAAATCCGCTTTACGTACTTTTTCTTTAATTCTTTTCCTCATAGCTCGCAACGAACAACCGCGGTTGACTTATTTAATCAAAACAGACCATCGTACTATATAGTACTCTGACTACTACTACTGAAACTGAGATGCAGATCGCACGAAGCGCTTCTTCTTCTTCTTCTTCTTCTTCTTCTTCTTCTTCTTTTCCTGCTCGTAATGCGACTACTTTTGCTCGTTACCAACCTCTGCGTCAAAGTTTTACTAGATATAAAAAAAACGAGTTATTGCGCGAGATCTTCTTCTCTGCAGAAGAAAGAAGAGGAAGAGGAAACAGCGCGAGGACGCAGAAGCGGTTTTCATCGTCTGCGTCTGCGTCTGCGTCGTCATCCAAGACAGAGCAGCAGAAGCAGAAAGCGGTTTTGTTATTAACGAAACAAGAGCAATCGAACGAAACGGATGATAGAAAAGAATTTCCAATCGATGCTCGAACCGAATTCGAACCGACGATTGGGATCGAGACGCACGTGCAACTGTTAACGAAGACGAAAGCGTTTTGTGCGTGCGCGTACGTCTATGGAGAGAGACAGAACACTTTAGTGTGCCCGATATGTTTAGGACATCCAGGGACTTACCCGAAGTTAGCCGAAGACTGCGTCTTGAAAGCGGTACAGATCGGATTAGCTCTTTCGTGCGATATTAACGAACGATCGAAGTTCGATAGGAAGCAATATTTTTATCCCGACTTACCGAAAGGGTATCAAATATCGCAATTCGACGAACCTTTATGCGAACACGGGTCGTTGAAAGTACAAATTCCAGTCGAGGAAGGTGGTGGTGAGTGCGTTATTGGAATCACGAGAGCGCATTTAGAGGAAGATGCTGGGAAGTTAAATCACGTCGGTGGGAGCGGGAACGTATCGACGGCGACGCATTCGTTGGCGGATTATAACCGAGCCGGAGTCGCTTTATTGGAAATCGTGACAGAGCCCGATTTTAAGAACGGTAAAGAAGTCGCCGCGTATGGACAAGAATTAAGAAGAATTGTGAGGTATTTAAAAGCGAGCGATGGTAACTTAAACGAAGGTTCAATGCGATGCGATGTGAACGTAAGCGTGAAACCTGTCGGGAGAAAACGGTTCGGAACCAAGGTCGAAGTGAAGAACATGAACTCGTTCAACGCCATGGCGCGAGCGATCGATTTTGAAATCGAGAGACAGGAGAAGTTATATAAAGCAGGTCGAGGAGAAGAGATTGTGCAAGAAACGAGAACTTGGGACGATCAAAATCAATGCACCGTTTCGATGAGGAAAAAAGAAGGCTTGGCCGATTATCGCTATTTCCCCGAGCCCGACTTAAACCCATTAGTGTGCACTAAAAAGTTCGTCGAACGAGTGAGGAAAGAGATGCCAGAGCTACCGAACGAAATTCGGGAGAGGTTCAAAAAGTTAGGTTTACCGAACGGTGACATACAAGTTCTCATCGAGGACGAAAACTTAGTGAAGTTCTATGACGAGATCTTACAATCATCATCATCGTCATCAAAATCGTCGTCGTCGGAAGAAGACGAAGAAGGCAAAGATAATAATAATAATAAAAAGAAGAAAGTAAACATCGCGAGACAAGTCGCGAATTGGTTAACGAACGATTTATTAGCATTCGTGAAAACAGAAAAACTCGATTCCGCGTTTGATTTAAAACTCAAACCTAAAGAAATATACGAGTTCTGTCTCTTAATCGAAACTAACGAAATATCTGGTAAAATCGGTAAAGATATACTGCCCGAGTTATTAAAAAACGGCGGATCCGCTCGTGCGTTGGTTGACGAGAAAAACCTCTCCCAAATATCCTCCAAAGAAGAAATCTTAAAAATATGCAAGACCGTGTTATCCGAAAACAAATCACAATTAGAGGACTATCGCAAAGGTAAGACGAAATTAAAAGCGTTCTTCGTCGGTAAGTGTTTAGCGCTCTCCGGCGGTCGCTTGAACCCGTCGATCACTGATGAGATCTTAATGAGCTTATTGAATGCCGAAAGCAATAGCGATGATGATAGTGATACGATCATCAAGTAGTCGTCGTCGTAGTCGTCGTAGTATTCTTATGTAATAGATACACTAGCATAGTGAACACACGAACCACTTTGTTTCTTATTATAACAGTTCGCTTTTGCTCTTTTGGAATTTAGGGTATCAGTTCATAAAAAGATATAAAATTTCATTAGACATCACTTTGTGGACAAATCAGGATTAAAAGAGCTAATTCACTTTCGCTCGCGTCGTATCGATACTTACGATCAAAACAACCAAAGGACGCTTTGTGTGAGATCGCTTCAGTTTCGTTCCAAACGTCTTCATTAAAAAATATAATATATATTTAAACAGAGCGCGCAGTGCACGATGTCCAACCGTCGCAGTGGTTTAAATCTCTTATCTAAAATATCGAACAAAGTCTTCGGATCTGCCGATGGAGCTTTACTGCGCAGAGAACAGACGAGATCTTTAGCGACTATTGTCGCTACTAATACTACTAAAAATAACGCGTCGTCTTCTGCGTCGTTCAGTGGTAGTAAAAATAACAAGACGTATAAGGCAATGAACAGTGCTAGAAATGGTTCGAATAAACCGATTGGGCAGATATTTACTGATCAATTATTCATCGCGAAGAGATCTATCTCAATCGAGTCCTTAAGAGCGTTGGATACGTTCGAGAGAAGACATAACTCGGCGACGGAGTCAGAGGCGGAAGAAATGGCTCGATTTTGCGGGTTCAAATCCGTGAAGGATTTGATCGATAAAACCGTCCCCGAGTCGATCAAAGCGAAGAAAGAGTTAGACTTAGGATCGCGAGAATATAACGATGGCTATTCAGAGCAAGAGTTCTTAGAGATGTTCAAGAAAATGGCGAAGAAGAACAAGGTGTTCAAGAACTATTTAGGGACTGGATATCACGGCACTTACGTGCCTAACGTGATCTTGAGGAACATTTTGGAGAATCCTGGATGGTATACGCAATATACGCCGTATCAGGCGGAGATTTCACAAGGTCGTTTGGAGTCCTTGCTGAACTTTCAAACGATGATTTCGGATTTGACGAAGATGCCTTTGTCGAACTCGTCTTTGTTAGACGAAGGGACGGCGGCGGCGGAAGCGATGACGATGTGCTCCGCGGTTGCGCGCGGGAAGAAGCCGAAGTTTTATGTCTCCAATAAGTGTCATCCGCAAACGATTGAAGTTTGTAGAACGAGAGCGGATGGTCTCGGATTGCAAATCGTCGTCGGCGATGAGCAAACGTTCGATTACACGGATAAGACCGTTTGCGGCGTCATGGTGCAGTACCCGGCCACCGATGGATCCGTTTTGGATTACTCCGATATTGTCGAAAAGGCGCATCAAGGTGGTATTAAAGTCGTCGCCGCGGCTGATATCTTAGCTTTGACGCAATTAAAAGCGCCTGGAGAGTGGGGAGCTGATATGGTTGTCGGTTCTGCGCAAAGATTTGGAGTTCCGCTCGGTTACGGTGGTCCGCACGCCGGTTTCTTAGCGACGACTGAGGAATATAAACGTTTAATGCCAGGGAGAATTATTGGCATCTCGGTCGATGCCGATGGAAACCCGTGCTTAAGAATGGCCATGCAAACGCGCGAACAGCACATCAGAAGAGACAAAGCCACTTCGAACATTTGCACGGCGCAAGCTTTGTTGGCGAACATGGCGGCGATGTATGCAATTTATCACGGCCCGGAAGGGTTAAAAAACATTGCAAAGAAAGCGCATGGTTTGGCCAGAGTGTTCGAAGAAGGTGCGAAGAAGCTCGGATATCACGGTCCAGCGAATCCATACTTTGACACGGTTACGTTAAAGTGCCCTAAAGGTGCGGATGCCGTCGTCGCCTCGTGCTTAAAGGCTGAAATCAACATTCGCAAGTTAGATAAAGACCACGTCTCTATCGCTTTTGACGAAACGACTACGTTGAAAGATGTTAACGATTTGTTCAAGGCCTTCAACGACGGTAAAGCGACTGATTTCACTGCTGAATCTTTGGCACCATCTGTTCAAGTTAACGAAACGAAGATGTCTAGAAAGTCCAAGTTTTTGACGCACCCGGTGTTCAACGTGTACCATTCGGAACACGAAATGTTGAGATATATTGCCAGATTAGAGGCTAAGGATTTGTCCCTCGTACATTCCATGATCGCTCTCGGTTCTTGCACAATGAAACTCAACGCTTCGACGGAAATGGCTCCAATCACGTGGCCAGAACTTGCCAACATTCACCCGTTCGCGCCGAAGGAACAAACTTTAGGCTACGCCGAAATGTTTAAGGATTTGACCACGCAATTGGCCGATATCACTGGTTTTGACGACGTTTCATTGCAACCAAACTCTGGTGCATCTGGTGAATACGCTGGTTTAATGGCTATCAGAGCATATCACCATTCTCGTGGAGACCACCATAGAGACGTTTGCATCATTCCGGTTTCCGCTCATGGCACGAACCCGGCTTCGGCCGCGATGTGCGGCATGAAAATTGTCGTCATCGGTACTGATGAAAACGGTAACGTCAATATTCCCGAGTTGAAGGCAGCGGCCGAGAAGCACTCTGCAAACCTTTCGTGTTTGATGATTACGTACCCGTCTACCCACGGCGTTTACGAAGATGGTATTAAAGATATTTGCGATACTATCCACAAACACGGCGGACAAGTATACATGGACGGTGCGAACATGAACGCTCAAGTTGGTTTGACTTCTCCAGGTTTGATCGGTGCGGATGTTTGTCACTTGAACTTGCACAAGACGTTTTGCATTCCGCACGGCGGTGGTGGCCCAGGTATGGGACCGATTGGTATCAAGGCGCATTTATCACCGTTTATGCCAAATCACCCGTCCGAGGAAGGCTTTGGTGCGATCAAAGCCGGTGGTGCAACGCCATTCGGTACAGTTTCTGCTGCACCGTACGGTTCTGCGTTGATTTTACCGATTTCATACGCATATATCAGCATGATGGGATCAAAAGGTTTGAAGACTGCAACGGAGAGAGCGATTCTAAACGCCAACTATATGGCCAAAAGATTGGAAAACCATTACCCGGTTTTATTCAGAGGAAAGAACGGAACGTGCGCGCACGAGTTCATCTTAGACATGCGTCCGTTGAAGGATGCAACTGGTATTGAAGTGGAAGATATCGCGAAGCGTTTAATGGATTATGGCTATCACTCGCCAACGATGTCGTGGCCAGTCGCCGGTACGCTCATGATCGAACCGACTGAATCTGAGTCCAAGGCTGAATTGGACCGATTTTGCAACGCGATGATTTCTATTCGTAAAGAAATTGCGGATGTTGAATCCGGCGCAGCGGATAGGGAGAACAATCTCTTGACGAGAGCACCTCACACTGCCGCGCATATTGCCGGTGAGTGGGATAGACCGTACTCGAAGGAAGATGCAGTTTTTCCGGCAGACTGGGTCAGTCAAAGTAAGTTCTGGCCATCAACCGCTAGAGTCGATAACGTGTACGGTGATCGTAACTTAGTCACTACGCACGTGGCCATTGAAGAAGTCGAATCTGCGTAATATATATATATTCTATATAATTGAAAATACATTCACATTACGGTAAATAAATAAATACAATACGTACGACACGTGAACGATGTCGGTTTTTCTAAGTCGCTAAAAAATCTATACTATGTTCTGATCGAATATTTTTAAACGCTGGCATAGGCCTTGAACGCGGACGAATATATACTATCTCGTTCCTCTCTCACTCCGTTCCATCCCTTTGAACGATTCGCATGTTCTCTTCTTCCATCTTCCTTGGTATAATTAGCGCCTACTATTAACGTTGTTACCATTACGAAAATACTTACGCCTAAAAAGGTTTGTAAAATCGTATTCTTGCTCATATTGTTAAACGAAGAAAAATCGACGCCACTTTTGAAGTAATGCTTTTGACGTAAATCGTCTTCGCGCTCCTCTAGATTTCCTTCATTGGCAGTCAAAGACGAAGACGTGCGTTCTTTAATCTCCGGTCGTCGTCGTTCAATAATTTCTTTCTTCAAATTTTCCCACGTAAACCGTCTGTTTCCTCCGACTTGATACGAACTCGCTTGGACTAAACCGTCAACCTCGCTCTCTAAATCCGCGCTGATATCATCGCCAGTATTATACAAATCTTCGTTACTATTACTATTAATATTACTATTACTATCCTCCTCCTTATCGTCAGTTAAATCTATTGAATCGATCGACCCGTTCGTTACCGAACAACATTCGAGCTTCGCCGTCGCTCCTTCGCCGTCGCCGCAGCACCCCCCATCATCGTCGCAACAGGACAATCCTGACCCATTCAACGCACTGTCACAACATAGCCCATTAATGGTCTCCAATTTAACGACCGAGGAAGCGATATTGATCTTAACCGACCCTGTCTTCGTCTCGCAACACTCTAAGAACACTGGGCCTTGGCCGTGCCTGCCTACGCCCTCGATCGTCCTCACATCCGACGCTGGACAGCACGACTGTTCTTCTTCGCAACAGGACAAAAGATCATCGACATCGTCGCAACAGCCTCCATACGCCGGTCCTTCGAACTTCGTTCTCAAAGCCCTGTTCGATTTCCCGATTTCGGAGACTCGCGACGATGCGTCGGTTTCCAAAAACTTTGCCGCGGCCCCGACCTCGTTCTCAATAAGACGACGACGCAGACGCACGAGCGCATCGTCATCGACTGCATCGAAGGTAGTCTCGTTATCCAAACAGTTCATTCGTTTCAAGTGCACGACGATGATCATTACGACGCAAGAGATTTTCAGAGACCATGGTCGCTTCATCTTCCTCTCACTCGAATCAGTTTATTTCCTGCTCGTATTATTGGCTGTGTTTTACGTTTTAAAGGAAATGAAATGAATGAGAAAAATGTTGAACATTAAAATAACAATCAGAAAAGCGAGCGAGCGAAACGAGCGGAGAACGTGACAACACATATTTACGGTTTGGCAGAAACCAGTTCAGCGGTATCGCCTGATGAATAAATGATTAAAACAGGACTAGAGTTGAGAGTTATTTTTGATTTTGTTGAGTACTGCGTTCCTGGAGCACGAAAGAACAAATAGCTCGTTGGACGTTCAACGACGCGAGCGTGATCGAGCTTTGCTCGAAGAAATCATCTTTGCGTTGAAACGTTTTATTAGTAGTATCGTCATCGTCGATTCTGGTTTTTTGTTGTCCTTCGTTACGCATTAAAACGGTTGGCACGAACTTTCCAGTTTCTGGATTGAACGAACGACTTGGCAACGTCGGTTGCGCGATGATCGGAGCGTTTAACACTTTTTGCGTATAGTTTTGTAAGAGCTCGGCGACTTTTCGTTGGTCGCTTTGGTTCGCTATGAACTCAGAGATTTCGAATAAAACCTTTGCATAAAGACCGTTCACGTCCATTAACGGTTCGTCTTGTTCACTCGGCGTATATTTTTTTGCTCTTAACTGTTCCTGTTCTTCTTTCTCGGTTCTTTTTTTGACCAATGATTTGAATTCGGCATCTACGTCGTCGTCGTCGTCGTCGTCGTCATCGATGGAATATTCATCTTCGTCCACGGAAAGACTCGTCGAGACGTCTTCGAAGAGTTCTTTTTCACCAATAGAAACCCATCGAGCGATTGATGTTTTGAATCCTTGTAAGTATTTGATTTGTTTTTCTTCGTCCAGTTCAAAGACGTAATCGTACGCGTTTTTAGATTGATTTAAATTACCTTCGTTTGAAAGTTCAACTTCTTCCCATCGAGGTGGATTTGCAAAAGCGAACGTTTTCGGTCGTTCTTTTTGTTTTTCGTTTGTAATAGTAGTAGTCTCGTCGCGATATTGTAGAGTTAAATAAGCAGCCGAAACAAAGCCCGCAAAAAGTTTAGGAGCGTCAGCGCCTTTACCAAACATACCTCTCGAACTCGCTTCGCAATCGAACTCGGCTGCGACGATTGATTGCACGAGATCCTCCGCGCATATGTCCGCATCGTAAGCATCAATACATGCTCTACTGAAAGCCTTTAAGCCTTTCGGATGTGCGGTTAAGACTGAGAAAAAAGCCGTCAAAGCGCGAGCGGCGATGTTCCTTCTTAAGAGTAACGCCTCATCATTTTTCGGGCGCTCAATCCATTCTAAAGCGAGCTGCGGTTCTATCATTCGTTTATTATTGTTATTATTATTTGTCGCCTTTATCATCGCAATTTCCTCTTCATCTGAAGAAGAAGGACCATCGCCGTTATTATTAGAATTATTTTCTTTTTGTTTACGTTCGACCATTTCTTTCGCCAACAAAGTCAACCGAGCGTTCGTGCGCATTAATAAGATTCCAGGCGTCACTTGTCTCACATCGTTCACTTTCGCGTTTGGATTCCTCCCGGATTGCATATCCCATTTCGAATACTTCCTCGGATCTTCGTTTTCCTCCTTTGCCTCTAAAACTCTTCTCTGTTCGAACTCCATGCGTTTTAAGGTTATATCTCTCTCGTCCTTGTTCTTATGCGTCATCTTCACGTAACCAATAATACCTTTCAATTCATTATCTTGCTCTGGATCGATGACGAATCTATTAGTTCTCTTCGCCTTAACTCCCATGAAATGTAACGTACAATAGACCATGGAAACGTTCGATAAAAACGCCTCTTGCTCGGACGTCCCCATCCTATTCACGTTCTCTGTCGTCGCCGTCGTGCTTAACCCGATTAAATATGTCTCGGTCTTGATTTGCTGTAAACTATACGCTCGATCGTACGCTTTCGTACACTGTTCAACGAACTCTTGATGTGCGAAACGAGACCCGCGTCGTAGCGCTAAAAATGGCACTAACAACGAATCCATCGTTTCCTCAATCGTCAGATTCATCCATCGTAATTCTCCTTCCTGAGCGTAATCGAAATCGTCGTTCTCGTCGTCGTTCGCTAAGGCACTGACGCATATAGAACTTCTTCTTCTTCTTCTTCTTCTATTACTATCATTCAATGACAATCGATGTCCCAATTTTTCTTCTTCTTCTCCAATCATAACTAAGTTCTTCTTCATATTCATTCGAGCACGACGGCTTAAATACTTATCACTATTATTATTAACTTCTTTACGTCCATGTTTAGTACATAAAACGAACGAAGAAGAACGAGAAGGAGAAGGAGAAGAGGAAGGTGTCGTACATTTCTGTGTTCCAATCATCATCACCTACAACTCTCTTTGGATACTTTTTAGTCCCTTATGCAATTATTATTGTTCCAGTGTAGCCTGCCTGGATCAGAGGACAGAACTATCTCTCAAGTGTCTACGCTCGATAATGCTGTGTATTCAGAGTACACAAATAAACGTATGAAACAATAAGTAATAAAGTGATGTGAAATGGAATGCGCTTTTGCTTAATTTAGGGTTTCATAACTTAGGGTTTCACACCCTAAACACCATCAAAAAGCAAAAGCACATTTCTCTCTCTCTATGCTCCAAAAACTTACTCAGTAGTAGAAGTAGTAGAAGTAGTAGAAGTAGAAGTAGTAGTAGTAGAGAGCTAGAGAGAGCGAGCGAATGTTTCGAAGTTCTTCGTTCTTGAAGTTCAACGCGAGTGTTTATGGTAAACGATCGATCACTGCGACAAGCGACGGCGCGGCTGCAAGGAATAAGAAAATAACGAAATTGGATTGGCAGACAGTGATCGCGATACAAGTATGCTCTGTGATATCCATAATGTCGTCCACGTTCATATTCTCCACCGGTATATTCATGGTCAAGGACTTCCTGTTCGGCAGTACTT
>Ga0209830_10004559_pt1 | contig 10041 bp, 10 predicted proteins | sample ArcticOcean_MG_C_12_FD_187439 | JGI IMG/M metagenome (GOLD analysis project Ga0209830, IMG submission 187439) | Marine microbial communities from western Arctic Ocean - ArcticOcean_MG_CB8_130 (SPAdes) (version 2) | ecosystem: Environmental > Aquatic > Marine > Oceanic | place: Arctic Ocean...
GACATTCTGGCACACATACATCACAATCAATACATTCATCTGGATTAATAACTAGCGTATTTTCGCCTTCGTAGAAACAATCTACTGGACATACTTCAACACAATCTAAGTGCTTACATTTGATACAGCTATCGGTTACTACATAAGCCATTTGATTTCATCCAATAATATAAATTAAATAAGCCTTATTACTTCTTGAGATATGAATCGATCTGTTCATAAGAGAATTATAAGTCAACTTCAACTACTTGACATTAATGGCGACATTAAGAACGTAAGAACAGCAAAAGGCGTTACAGAGCAATTATCTCGCTATGAAAACGCTCTGAACAAACTTGGAATATTTATTAAAAAATATAGAGATCGAACCAACAAGACAGTTTTGATAATTACCAAACATGAATCAACTTACAATCGAGTGGTCAAGACAAACTCTCAGAGCAACGAGGAATGGATAAGGGACTATGATTTGAGTTAAATACTTTTTGATAAACAAGTCATGCATGTTATGCACTTTGCATGACTTACATGACTTAAAAAGCTAAAAGTTATAAATAAATTATTACTACCCTAGGTGGAGGTAAATATTACTTACTTAGAAAGACTAGTTTCTTCAAACTAGGATCGTATATCAACTTTAACTAAAGTCCCAATTTCGTTTTTTGTGTGAAGGAGGTATTATTAATACTTAGCCAAGTTCAATGAGCCTCTCCCTATGGGATGTCAAAGTCTGAGTATATAAGAGGGATTATAGTTTTTCTCTTGTACCATCAGCATTTACAAAGTGAATCTCTATAGATTTTGGAAGTTGGTCTTCTTCCACATAAACTTCTTTAGACTTGAGCTTGGGATAGGTATATTTAATTATTTCTTGCCAACACCGTATCTGCTGTTCAACTGCAGTACAATCAGACTCAGCTATATCAATTAGCTTTTCAATGGGATTGATATCCCTTTGTAGCAGTAGTTCGTCAGCAGACAACAAGGTTTTTTTGTTCTTTGCTCCTTTATTGCGCCCACCAATCTTTTCATGACCTTTTTCAAACATAGTAGAATAATAGTATAAAGTTAGTAAATAATCGCTATAAAGCCTATAACGGCATACACTCTATTTTACTCTTAATAATTTGAAAGTGTAATCCCAGTGTAATCCTTAAAATTTTACAAAATTTACTTTTATCGTAAGTCATTGAAATTTATGGTGGTTATGGGTGGACTTGAACCACCGACCCCAGCATTATGAATCAATAAATTAATAGGCTAAGATTTTTTTCTTATTATTTTGAATAGATTTAGTAAGTTTTGGTGACACTGCAATAGGCTCTTGATTTGCATAGTCTTCATGGTTCTTAGCCACTGACTCTAGATCATATAAGTAATTAACCATCACCCCCCAAGAATCATCTAGGGCACTCTGATTAACATTTGCATCTGCATGAATTTTATAAAGAGATGCGCCATTACCAAGATGGAAATGAGCAACAGGATTGATAGCTTGACCATTTTTACGTTTAATTTGAGTTAAGTAATAATAAGTTAGTCGATTCAAGGCTGAAGGATTTGGCTTGATATTTTCACAGCACTCGCTAATATCATTAATTATGTTTTCAGGCAAATCTTTATCTTCTAATAGGTTAATTTTGTTAGACCATTTCTTGAGGCCAGGAACAGGAGAGAGCGTTACAAACTGCTTGATTTGTTTAAATTCTTTCTCAATTTCAGTTACTACTTGTTTAATCAGAAAACTCCCAAAAGAAACGCTCTTTAGCCCCATCTGGCAATTAGAGATGGAATAAAAAACTGCTGTTGAAGCGCTTAAAGGATCAATTGTTTTAACGCTTGTATCAAGTATTGGCATAATTGAATTTGGCGTATCGTCCATCAATGCAACCTCAATAAAAATAAGAGGCTCATCTGGAAGTGCAGGGTGAAAAAATGCATATAACCTTCTGTCATCTGCAGCCACCCTATTTTGTAAATCCTCCCAATCTGAAATATCATGGACAGCTTCGTACTGCATGATTTTTTCCAACACTCTAGCGCTTGTTGACCAATCAATGCGCTCAAGTCTTAAGAATCCTCTATTAAACCAAGACTTAAATAAATGAACAAAATCAGCATCAAGCGATTTAAGCTCAGGGGAGTCTTTAATGCACTCTAACAATGACTCCCTCATCTTTAAAAGTACTGATGTTCCATTTGGAACTTGATTTAGTCTTCTTAGAAGCTCATGACTCTTTGGTTCAATTAATTGATGAAGTTTTCTGAGTTGCCCTTCATCATCAATATTTAATTCAATGAGGGCTTTTTTGAGGGTAGATCGATCTACGCTAAATTGGCCAAGCAATTGCGAGAAAAATGATTTTTTTTGCTCTTCTGAGAGCGCCTTAAAATCTTCTAAAATTATTTTTGCAAGAGAGAATAAGGTTGCCTCACCATTTTTGCTTACCAGCTGATTGCAAAGCTTGATGATACTTTCAGGATTGGATATTTTTTTGTTTGATCGACCTATCCGGATACGCTGAATAAGAGAGTTCAAAAAGTTTTGATGTTGATTCATGTTTAGCCAGTTAGTTGAGTTTTTAATTTTATACTACTTTTACTTTCGAGCTAAATAAACAAATACTTATGTTTTTCGTATAAATATCATGATGTAATTTTTTAACAATAATTTGCTATAAAATATTATTCTTTCATCTAAGCGGTATTGAATAATGAGTAATAGATTTCATCTAGCTATTGAGGCTGGAGATTTACCAAAAACTATTCTGTGGTATCAAGAAGTACTTGGGTGTAAATTAGATATGTGTGAGGAAGGCCTATGGCAAGATATTGACTTTTGGGGCAATGAATTAACCCTTCATAGCTCAGCACCTAGACAAGAAAAAGGCCCAGAAAGACATAGGCATGATGTTGAAATGGGAAATGTAGTTGTTCCTCATTTTGGTGTCCATTTAGAAATGGATCAATATATGCAAGTTCGCAAAAGCGTTCTTGAGAATAATGGCTTTTTAGATAAGCCCTACATTCGATTTGAAGGTACTGAATATCAACAAGAAACATTTTTTGTCGAAGACCCAAACTTTAATGTCTTGGAGATTAAACATATGGCAAATCCAAGAGAATCATAACTCGAATTTAGCCTCTCAGCCTATTACATAACCAACTAGTAGGCTGTGATTTTCCACTTTAACAAGAATCAAACTTACTCAATTGAGCTAAACCGAAAAACATTAACGGCGATATAGTCATTGTATGCAGCGCCCGATTGAAGCCAAGTTTTTGCCTTTAGGGCTGAAATTTTTAGGCTTAAATTATCTTCAAGGTTTAAATACAAACCATATTTAAAAGTATAGTCTTCTTCGGTTAAGACCAATAAATCGCCATTAGAACTGATTAGGCTTTTCTCAGGCATGCCTCCTTGCTGAGACACAAATGCAGCATGGCCATACTTATCCATTAAGCTAGACAACCTTGCTTCAAAATATTCCTTACTAATAGGGCTATGTTTATAATAATTTGCGTGTAAATCTTCAGCTTCAACTGACAAATAACTTCTTAAATCCTCAACTGTAGAAAACACCTCATCCTCAATCCAAAAAATGACAAACGCACCATTTGAATTCCCCAAGCCAAGCGATTGATCTTCAACCATTACTAGAGCAGAGCCATCAAGTATCGACTGCAAAAAATCTTTATCTAAATTTGTTATCTCTTCATTGAAATGACTTAGATTCATAATTATTTCATCCTATCGTGATTGGAAAAGAAGTGACTTTATAGTTTGATAATTTGTAGCAATATTTCTTAATTCTTCTTCTCCTAGTTTATTACTAATAGCGCCCTCTTCAATCTCAATTACTTTGTCAGCATACATTCTTTTAAGTGTATTTGTTGTTGCTAATATTTCGTAAACACTTGGAGAATTCTTTTCTTTCCAGTCCTCTGGCAGAATATATGGATATTTTGGATCAAAATCTATTAATTTATCATCTCTTTCATTAACCATCATTTAGTTAATGAGATAAATAATTGAGGCAGTCTCTCCGGTAATTTTTGAATATTATCGATTACCATAAATCGATTTTTACCAAAAATTCTCGCAACATACTCATCGGCATGAGGGTCTAAACTAATGCAGAACGTAACAATCCCATGGCTTCGCAATTCTTCAACTGCTTTTTTTGCATCCATACGAAGATGCTGCGGGTCATCAACATCAATATCTGCAGGCTCTCCATCTGTTAAGATTAAAAGAATTCTCTTAGCTGAGGATTGGGTTAATAAGTCTACTCCAGCATGCCGAATTGCAGCGCCCATTCTAGTTGATAGGCCACCTTTTATTCCTGCCAAACGACCCTTTACTTCATCATTAAAACTATAATGAAATGGTTTAAAACGATAGTATTGAACATCGTGTCTTGAGTCTGACGCAAAGCCTGAGATAGTTAACTTATCTCCAATCTTGTCAATAGCCCATGAAAGTAACGAAGTAGACTCTTTCATTAACTCCAAAATAGTTTTGTCACTTCCAATAACCATATCATTCGTAGATTCAGATAAATCCATTAATAAGTTAACTGAGACATCTCTAATGTGCTGAACCTTCTTAATGTAAATCCTATCAGATGGCGTTGAACCAGATCTAATATCTGCCAGAGCTGTAACGCATGCATCAATATCAAGCTCGCTTCCTTCTTGCTGTTTCTTTAGTTTAACGAGGCCTTGAGGCTGCATCTGGTCAATTGAATTTTTAAGTTGATTGGCAATAGGTTTATGCGTTTTTAAAATTTTATTAATTAATTCAGGATCTGCTTTTCTTAATCGTCTTTCATAGACAGTTGCCCAGTTTGGTCTATAGAGCTGAAGCTGATAATCCCACTCATTGTAATGAAAAGGTTCACTTACTGGCTCTTTGCCTTCGACCTCATTTAGGCTTACGCCATCTAACTCATCAGGAAAATACTCTGACTCTAAAGTCCAAATTTCTTGTGCATCATCACCAGCAGTTTCAACATCAAGCTCGTTATACATTTCCATGATATTGACATTGCGTCTTACCTGCCTTTGACTAACAGGCACATAGTCATTGCCCTCTGATATCCAATCGAGCTCTTCATACTCCCAAATATACCTATTATCGTCTCTATATAGAATTGGGGTTGCAACTAGCGCGGAAGCACTAATTTTGACATCTGTTTTAGCTTTAAGTAACTCATAATAATTCAAACCTAGCTCATAACTCATTTCTGATGATTCGGGAGTTTTGGTCATTTTTTTTATAAATAACTTAAGAAAATCACTATTAAATGACTGCTTTGCTTTGTATTTTTGATCTAATGCCGCCCGTGAAAAATCAACAAGATCGACTATAAAAGGGTTTAGCTCTTTTAAGTCTTCACCGTCAGGATGAAGCGCGATCCACGTTTTCTTCATGCCTGGAAAATTTTTTATAGTATTTAACTCAACTCTTAAGTCCTCCAAAAGAGAGATACATGCAACTTGCAAAGGATTTAAATCGTCCCCTTTAAAAGCTACCCTAGTTTCCATAATATGAGCTGCGGCATGAGCGCAAACCGCTCTATAGCAATCAATACCTGGAACAATTCTTCCAGAAGCGTGCTTATAATCGTCATAAGCATCAGGAATATGCATAACTCCATATTCAATATACGGCCTTAGGCCTTTCTTAGTCTCGTAGTCACCTGATGTGGGTCGAAGAAAAAAATCACGGTTATAAAATGCTCTAAGGTAGAACTGTAGCTTTCTTTGATTATCAATAAACAGTGTTCCTCGTCTCTCTTGCTCAAGTATTTGAATTGACTCCGCACTGCTTAATTCAAAATAGGCGATTTGAGCTTTAAAATCTCGTTTAAATGTTTCGGCCCCATAGAGGACCCATCTTCTTAAACCACCAAGAGTAAGTTTGCTAGTTAACTGATCAATATTATTGAGCATTGGCCTCATACCTCTTGGAGCAAGCGCTATCATTCGCTCCATTAGCCTCAGGTAGCCTTTTAACAAATCAAAATCACTCATTCGTCTTGCAACGTTTGGAAGGCTTGCAATCATCAACACCAAAACTGAAGAGGATGTTTGTGATGACATTTTCATAATTGAAAATACAATTTCCCCAATTATGGACTCGCCAACCTCTCGAACAACCATAGGTGTCTCTTCCAAGAAAGATATAACCATATCCTCGCCTTTACCCATGGCATGAAGAGCACCAGCACCATCTAAATAGATTTTAAGACCATTTGGGGACATTACCTTAGATGCCTCAACAAAACTGCCTGCTAGCGCATCATGAAGAATGTCAGAGGAATCTCGAAACTTTTGTTCAAAATCCGAAAGTTGGACCGCACTCATTACGGGTCCTTAATCAAAAAAAGTATCGATAGCTGCATTAAGAGTATCGACAATATCTAAGTCATCAGTAATAGGATTAACCATTGCAATTTTGCAGGCAGACTTTTCATTTACCTTATTAGCAATCAATTGTCCTGCATAAATACACAACCTAGTTGATATTCCCTCGTCCAGCCCATGACCAACAAGGTTTCTTGCTCTTTGAGCTATCTGCACTAGTTTCAGGGCTATTTTTGGATCAACGCCTGACTCTTTAGAGATAATATGCGCCTCAGTTTTTTCATCAGGATATTGAAAATTAAAACCACAAAATCTCTGCTTAGTCGATTGCTTTAGGTCTTTCATTAAGTTTTGATACCCAGGGTTATAAGATATAACCAATTGAAAGTCAGGGTGCGCCTCAATCAACTCACCCTTCTTATCGAGCGGCAAAGTGCGGCGATAATCAGTCAGCGGATGAATCACGACTGTTGTGTCTTGTCTCGCCTCTACGACCTCATCTAGATAGCAAATTCCGCCATAGCGAGCAGCCATAGCTAAAGGTCCATCTTTCCAAATTGTGCCCTCCTTATCAAGTAGAAAGCGACCAACTAGATCACTAGCCGACATATCTTCGTTGCAAGCAACTGTGATTAAGGGCTTGTCTAACTTATACGCCATATACTCTACAAACCTAGACTTGCCGCAACCAGTGGGGCCCTTTAACATTACCGGCATACGATTCATATATGCAGCGGTATACATATCTATTTCATCTTTTTGAGGTTGATAGAAAGGTTCTTTTGCAATTTTGTATTGATCTAATTCATTCATTTTTTTTATATCCTCTTCAAAAAAAACCCCTGCACTTAGACAGGGGTTTATCCAATCAAGCTAAGCTAATTTTACTTGATTATTTAAATCCTTTGCCTCTGTAAATTACCATCGATGCGCCCTGTGATTGAGCGTAATTATCATAACCAATTAATCGAACATGGTTGTCTGGATTAGCATCATGACACTCCTTACATTCAGCAAGAATTGTATCAACATCTGTCTCACCAAATAAAGGAAGTTTCCACATATACCAATAATTGTCCATGGCATTCTCTACTTCAGTGTGCTCTACGCCAGGATTGTAGCCCTGATCAACGATGTACTGAACTTGCTGACGAATCTGCTTCTCATTCATTGCTGGTAGATATGAAAATGTTTCAAATTTTCTGCTCGAATTATCACCAAGGCGTGATGGGTAGTCTTGAACTTTGCTCATAATATTTCCTTATATTAATTATTCTAGTAATAAAAATTGATCGTTAGATTACTTATGTTGAATATCTAACTTATCAACTGTATCAAACTCAAATTTAATCTCTTTCCATGTCTCCATTGCAATCTTAAGTTCAGGTGAGTGCTTTGCTGCATTAGTCAGAATCTCCTTTGACTCTTTTTCTAATTCTCGTCCCGCATTCCTCGCTTCAACACAAGCTTCAACTGCAACACGATTTGCAGCAGCACCTGCTGCATTTCCCCAAGGATGGCCGAGTGTGCCGCCTCCAAACTGAAGGACTGAATCATCGCCAAATATATTTACCAGTGCTGGCATATGCCACACGTGGATTCCGCCTGAAGCTACAGGCAGCATTCCTGGCATCGAACCAAAGTCCTGGTCAAAGAAAATACCTCTTGAGCGGTCTTCTTTAATAAAGCTATCACGCATACAATCGATCCAACCCAAGGTTGACTCACGATCTCCTTCAAGCTTTCCTACAACAGTTCCTGAGTGCATATGATCACCGCCAGAAAGGCGTAAACACTTCGCAAGCACTCTAAAATGAATACCGTGGTTTGGGTTCCTGTCAACAACAGCATGCATTGCTCTATGGATGTGAAGCAACAAACCGTTATCTCGACACCAATTTGCAAGACCTGTATTCGCTGTAAAGCCAGCCGTAAAGAAATCATGCATAATGATTGGAGTTCCTAGTTCTTTAGCATATTCAGCTCTTTTATACATCTCTTCAGGTGTAGGAGCAGTAACATTTAAGTAGTGACCCTTCCTTTCGCCTGTTTCTTTTTCGGCTTTTTCGATTGCGTCTTGAACAAAACCGAAACGATCCCTCCAACGCATGAAAGGCTGTGAGTTTACGTTTTCATCGTCTTTTGTAAAGTCTAATCCACCGCGAAGTCCTTCATAGCATGCGCGGCCATAATTTTTAGCTGATAAGCCAAGCTTGGGTTTAATAGTACAGCCCAACATTGGACGGCCATATTTATTCATCTTGTCTCTTTCAACTTGAATTCCATTTGGAGGACCCCCACAAGTCATAACATATGCAATTGGGAAGCGAATATCTTCAAGCCTTAATGCTCTTAATGCTTTAAAGCCGAATACATTTCCAACAAGCGAGGTAAGAACGTTAACAATTGAACCTTCTTCAAATAGATCAATTGGGTATGCAATAAAAGCGTAAATAGCATCATCTGAACCTGGAACATCTTCAATTCTATAAGCTCGACCTTTGTAGTGATCAAGATCTGTTAACAAATCAGTCCATACTGTAGTCCATGTTCCTGTTGAAGATTCAGCTGCTACAGCGGCTGCAACCTCTTCTCTTGGAACGCCTGGTTGAGGTGTAATTTTAAAGCAAGCGAGAATATCAGTATCTTTTGGCTCATACTCGGGCATCCAATATGTGTCGCGGTATTCCTTTACACCTGCATCGTAACCTTTCTTAGCCATAGTCGCACTCCCTGTTTAATATTAATATACAAATGAAATCATTATAGTGGGTGAAATAAATAATGTAAAATAATATTTATTTAAATAATCATCAATTTATATTATGATTAATTATACATTAAAACAGCTCTACAGCTATGAATCAGTCATAAGATTAGGAGGGTTTACAAGCGCAAGTAAAGAGCTTCATATCACTCAGCCTGCAGTATATATGCAGATACAACAGCTCCAAGAGAGCATTGGAGCAAAATTATTTGATATTAATGGAAAAAAAATCAGCGCTACATTTATTGGAAAAAAGCTTTATGAAACTGCAGTAAAAACTATTAGTACACTTGAAAACTCAAAACTTGAAATGGATGAAGTACTCAAACCAGATTCGGGCCACCTTCAAATAGCAGTTGCAACAACTGCAAATTCATTTATTAGCGCCTTACTAGCAAAGTTTAAAAAAGAGTTTCCTAAAATGACTTTTTATATTGATGTTACAAACAGGCAGTCGCTTCTTAATAACCTAAAAAATAACAATGCTGATCTCGTAATAATGGGAGAGCCACCAAAAAATATTCCATTAATTTCTCAAGCATTTATGAAAAACCCTTTGATTGCAATTGCACACCCTGATAATGAACTGTTAAATAAAAAAAAGGTCACAATTAAAGATTTAGCCAAGGAGACTTTACTTACAAGAGAAGTTGGCTCAGGTACTCGCATAACTATTGAAAAGTTTACGGGTTTAAATTTTAATTCAGATATTCAAATTAACTCGAATGAGGCTATCGTTGAGGCTGTTCAAGCAGGATTAGGGGTTGGTTTTGTTTCGATGCACTCTGTTAGCCTTCAGCTTAAAAATAAAATCATTAGGCAGCTAAATGTTGATCCATTCCCAATAGTTAGGCAGTGGCATATAGTTCATCATGCTGATGCAGAGCTATCTCCAATTGCTA
>Ga0209830_10004561_pt1 | contig 10038 bp, 8 predicted proteins | sample ArcticOcean_MG_C_12_FD_187439 | JGI IMG/M metagenome (GOLD analysis project Ga0209830, IMG submission 187439) | Marine microbial communities from western Arctic Ocean - ArcticOcean_MG_CB8_130 (SPAdes) (version 2) | ecosystem: Environmental > Aquatic > Marine > Oceanic | place: Arctic Ocean...
AAATGTCAAAAGTAGCAACTAGATTTGCTCCCTCACCTACTGGAGCTTTACATATTGGTGGTGTAAGAACTGCTTTATTTAATTGGCTGTATTCAAAAAATCAAAAAGGAACATTTCATCTTAGAATTGAAGATACTGATAAAGAAAGATCTAAAGATGAGCATAAAATTCAAATTATTAAGTCATTAAAATGGATTGGTATTGAACATGATGGTGATGAATACATTCAATCAACGAAAATTGGTGATCATATAAATGTCGCAAATGAACTACTCAAAAATGGACATGCTTATAAATGTTATTGTTCAAGTGAGGAAATAGAAGAGCAAAAAAAAAGAGCAAGACAAAAAAAACTTCCCTTTGTTTACAATAGGAAATGGAGAGATCTACCAGAATCTGATGCTCCTAAAGATATCAAACCAGTAATTAGATTTAAAAGTGAAATTGAAGGAACTTCAGTACTAAAAGATTTGGTGCAAGGAGATGTTGAAATAGAAAATATTACAATAGAAGATTTTATAATTTTAAGAAATGATGGAACACCAACATACAATCTTTCAGCGACTGTAGATGATCATCAAATGAACATGACTCATATAATTAGGGGTGATGATCATAAAATTAATACATTTAAACAAATGCAAATATATTTGGCTATGAAATGGCAAGTTCCTTTATTTGCTCACATTCCATTGATTCATACTATTGAGGGAAAGAAACTATCAAAAAGAGATAATGCATCGACATTAGATGACTATTCCAAAATAGGAATAATGCCTGATGCTTTAAGAAATTACTTAGTAAGGTTAGGCTGGTCTTATCAAGATAAAGAAATATTTACACTAGAAGAAAGCATTAAGTACTTTAATTTAGAAGGAATTGGTAAATCTCCATCAAAGCTAGATATGAGTAGGATATTATCAATGAATGAACATTATATTAAAACAATTGATGAAAAAGAACTTTACGATCATCTTGTAAAATATTGTGAAATTTATAAGGAAAAAATTAAACCTGAAAAAGAGACTAAAATTAAACCTTCATTAACTTTTCTTAAGAATAAAGCAAAAACATTAGAAGACATATTTAATAACGCTAAATATATAATTTTTGATGAGGTAAAATTTAAAGATAAAGATTTAGAATTAATTGACGATAAAGCAAAAAATATAATTAGAGAGTTTAAAGAAAAAATAATTTCAATCGACTCTTTAGGCAAAGAAACACTTGAACCCATAGTTAAATATTTAATAAAAAAATATGAAACTAATTTTCAAGGTGTAGGTCAACCATTAAGAGTTGCTTTAACCGGATCAAAATTTGGTCCTGGTTTATATGATATAATAATTTCTTTGGGTAAAGAAGAGGTGGAAAAAAGATTAGGGAATAAGATAGTTATTTAAGATTAGAGCTGCTTCACTAGATGAAGAAGATTTTGATTTAATACCCTCTAAAGTTTTTTTACACTCAGCTAATTGTTTTTCAATCAATTTAGGATTTTTAAGAAAATAAACAACTGTTTTATATATTTCTTCAGCATTGCATTCTTTTTGTAATAATTCTGGAATTACTTCTTTATCGTTAATAATATTAATAATATTTGCAAACTTAACATTAACCAATAATTTAAATATCATAAAATTTATAAAACTTAATTTGTAAATAATTATTGAAGGAATATTGGCACTAGAGATTTGAAGTGAAATTGTTCCAGATTTAGAAACTGCAAAAATTGAATTAGATAAAACCTGATCTTTTATATTTTCATCTGAAATAACATCTATATTATCTAAATTAATATTTTTTACCTTACTGATTATAAATTCTTTATTTTCATCTGTTGCATGAAAAACAAATGAATGATCAAGATTTTTTTTGTTCATCAATTTAATAAAATTAAACAAAATTGGCAAAAGAACGTTTGTTTCTGAATTTCTACTACCTGGAAATAAAGATATAATTTTTTTATCTTTAGTGATTAAATTATCTAATGTTGTTATGACATTGTCTTTTTTTTCAATTAAAGGATGACCAACAAAAGTATTCTTAATATTTTCTTCATCAAAATATTTTTTTTCAAAATTAAATAATAAAAGCATATGATCAATAAACTTTTTAATTTTTTTAACTCTATTTTTTCTCCAAACCCATATCTGAGGGGCAACATAATGGATTGTCTTTATGTTGTTATTAATCTTTTTTACCTTTTCAGCAACTCTTAGTGTAAAATCAGGACTATCAACACTAAACAAGATATCAGGATTAAATTTTATAATCTCATCTACAGTTATGTTAATTTTTTTTCTAATTTTGAATATATTAAATAGTACGCTAGTAAAACCTAGATATGTAATCTCTTTCAGGTCAAAGATAGATTGAATTCCTAATTTTTTAATATGCGTTCCACCTACTGATAAATAATCAATATCTGGATTATCTATCTTAAGTTTTGATATAACTGTCGAGGCCAATTTATCACCAGAGGGTTCACCCGTTAAAATAAAAATTTTTTTCATATAACCTTAATAAAGATCTTATTTTTATTAGCAAAGGTTATGCATTCGGCCTTATCTAGGAATATATTTTTTTTAGATTTTAAAACTATTCCTTTTAAACCATATTTTTTACAATCTTTTAGAGTTTGAAGACCAATAGTTGGTAAATCTATTCTAAGATCTTGTTTTTTTTTAGGTAACTTAATCAATATTCCTTCAGATTTTTTCTTTAATTTTGATAACATTTTCTTTGTTCCCTGCCGGTCTTCAATTGATAAAATAGTGTTATTTTTAACAATCACTGCTTGTATGTGATAAGTTATTTTTAATTTATTAAAGTAATTAATTCCTTTTTTTATAGAACTATTATCACTCATATTAGGTTTTAGTTTAGTATAGTTTCCACTTTTAACCGTTAATTCAGGATTAAAAAAAATAGAACTAATAACCTTTATATTTTCATTATCTAAAATTTTAATTATAGCTTTTATAATTGCTGCATCACCTAATTTTGCTGCTCTAATGATACTAGGCATATAATAGACACCCTTAAGGTCTAATCTTAACTTAGAAAATTTTGGTTTTGTAATTTTACCTGCAAATAAAACTTTTTTTGATTTTTTTTCTTTAATTAAATTTATTATTTTCCCAAACTTACCAATGCTTATTAGATGAGAGTTTATATCTTTTTTAAATTTATTATTTTTTGAAAAATCAATAACAAAATATTTTTTATTTAATTTTTTTATTTTTTCAAGAACAGTATCTGAAAAATCAGTATCTCCTAAAAATAGTCCAATCATTTTATTTTGAATATGGTGTACAAATAGGTCTTTTTTTATCTTTCTCTAAAAAATTGACTACTTCTAATACAAGTTCATTCTTTTTAAAATCTTGATCTAGATTAATCAGATTTTGAGTTAAATTCTCATCCTTAAAAATTTCTTTATATGCATCACTTAGATTTATAATTTTTTTATTTGGAATATTTTTTCTTCTTAAACCTATTAGATTTAATCCTTGTAGTACGCTACGATTACCATGGGCTATACCATACGGTATGACATCTCTTACAACACCACACATTCCTCCTATCATTGCTGATTTTCCAACTCTAGTGAACTGCTGTACAGCTGAGTTGCCTCCAATTATAACATTACTTTCTATGTGTGCATGTCCTCCTAAAGGAACATTGTTTGCTAAAATAACATTATCTTCGACTAAACAATCATGAGCTATGTGTGAAGAAACCATAAATAAACAGTTATTTCCTACTTTAGTTAGTCCACCACCGCCATATGTGCCAGGGTTAATAGTTACATATTCTCTAATTTTATTATCATCACCTATTTCAAGATTTGTTTGTTCACCATTAAATTTTAAATCTTGAGGATCATTTCCAATTGATGCAAATGAGTAAATCTTATTATTTTTTCCAATTTTAGTATGCCCCACAATACTTACATGTGACTGTATTACAGAATTTTCTCCTATTTCAACATTGGGACCTATTATAGTGTAAGCACCAATACTTACATTAGCGCTAATCTTTGCTTTGGGATCTATAACTGCTGTTCTGTGTATCATTTATTATCCTTTAAAAAATCTCGAATATTTTTGGCTGGATATCCCATCACTTTTGAGTTGTCTGAGATATTTTTTATCACTCCACTACCACCAGCTATTTCTATATTATTTCCAATTGTTAAATGACCAGAAATACCAGCCTGACCACCAATTCGAACATTATTACCAAGGATGGAGCTACCAGCTATTCCTGCTTGCGCAGCTATAATTGAATTTTTACCAATTTTAACATTATGGGCAATATGAATTTGATTGTCTAAAAATGTATTTTTACCAATTACAGTGTTTGACATAGATCCTCTGTCAATAGTGCAGCCACATCCAATCTCAGAATTTTCTCCTATTATAACAATTCCAATATGTGGATATCTTAAATTTTTTTCGTTAATGGGAAAAAAACCAAAACCATGCTTGCCAATAACGCAATTATCTAAAACTGTAACATTGTTATCAATTAATGTATTTCTTATGATAACATTTGATCCTATTGAGCAATTATCTCCAATTGAAACATTTTGTTCAATAATAGTATTATGACCTATTAAACAGTTAGACCCAAGTGTAACATTATCACCAATTAAAACATTTTTTCCATATTCAACTTTATCTTTATATTTTGTTTCAGTTATATCTCTGGCTGTATAATCAAAGTTATCATTAATTGAGTTAGGATAAAATTTTGATGTAACTTTAGAGGTTGAAACCAAAACATTTTCAACAATTAATGGTATGCAACTTTTTGGTAATTCTTCTTTTAAAATTTCAGTTGTTATACAAAAAGAGGCTTTCGTATTTTTTGCAATATCTTTATATTTTTTAGAGTGAAAAAAAGTAATTTCATTTTTTTTTGATGTAAATAAATTTTTGATATCAACTATTTTTTGATCATCAATAATCTTAACGTCATCAAGATTAATTAACTGTAAAATATCTGAAATTTTAAAAGGACCATTATTTTTAAAAAAAGGATTAATCATCAAAATCTTTTTACCAAAGCAAATTAAACTGTGTTATCAAGATTTGTTGCTAATTATTTCTTATCGACTATAGTAGCAGACCATTGAGCATCAGCCATTTTTTTTCCATCAACAAAGGCATCTCCTTTGTACTTCCAAACCCTGCCATGTGTTCTAGTAGCTTGAATTTTTAATACTAATTTACAATCAGGTATAACGGGACTTCTAAATCTTGCTTTTTCTATACCCATTAAAAAAACTAATTTATTATCATATGTTTCTTTATCTAAACCATGAGCTGTTAATGCTGCAGCAGCTTGACCAAAAGCTTCAACTATTAGAACACCCGGCATAACTGGATTATCTGGAAAATGACCTTGCACAAAAAAACTATCTTTTTTAACATTAACAATAGCTGTAGCAGAAGATAATTTTACAATTTCATGAAGTTCGTCAATTAACAACATTGGCTCTCTATGTGGGAGTAGATTTGAAATTTGTTTTTTATTAAGAATTTCTTTTGTCATTTATTTAATTTTGAATTCTTTAACTTCTGCGTTTATAATCTTAATAATTTCTTCCGTTATATCTAGCTCAGTTTTAGCAACAACTAAATCTTTTTTTTGCAAAATAATAGATATTTCTTTATCGTTTGAAAATTTAATCAAAATTGGATTAATTAATTTCAAAAGATTGTTAGTATTATCTACTTTTAATTTATTGAAGTCTTCAATGATTTTATTTCTATTTTGGTTGTAGTTTTTAATTTCAGCTTTTAATTCATCTATTTTTTTTTTAAAATCTGCTTCAGATAGAATATTTTTTTGAGAAATTAATTTTGTTTCTTTTTCTTTAAACTTTTTTTCTTCCTTTTTTAAAAATTTTGTATTTTTATTTTTGAGATCGGTTAATTGTTTTAAAATCGAAATACCTGATTTAGATTTTGACATAACTTTATCCATATTAATGAATGCTATTTTTTGTTCAGAAACAACTGGATTGATAAAAAATAAAAATATAAATAGGAATGATGAAAGTAAGATTTTCATTAAAAAGTGGTACCTAAATTAAATCTGAAAGATTCAGTTATGTCATTTTTACCCTTAGTAATTGGCTCAGATAAAGAAAAATTTAAAGGCCCTATCGGTGTAAAAAAGTCTACAGCAACACCAATAGATGATCTAATTTTGTTTTCATCATTTAATGCTGAGCTATAATCTACACCCCATACATTTGCCGCATCAAAAAAAATAGAAACATTTGTATTTTGTGAATTTGGTAATATCTGAGAAAGACTTGATGCTATATTAATTGAAGCTGCATAATTTCCACCAATATAATCAGCACCATCTTTTGGACCAACTTTTCCTGATTCAAATCCTCTAAGCTTACTTGAGGGTAAAAACAATCTTTCAGAAAGTTTAATATCTTTGCCACTTAAAGAATTAGCAGATTTACCAAAAAAACCAATTGATAAAATATTTTCATCTAGCCATTCATTATAGATTTTATAATTATAAGAATTAGTTAAAGTATAACTTTCACTTATTAATGGTATATTTTGTGTGAACCTACTAATATAACCATCTGACGTTTTGTATTTTTGGTTTCTTTTATCATAATTGAAAGTTTGATTAAAAAAAGTATCAAAATACGAACCATCTTGTTTTTTCATACTAGCAGAGGCAGTACTATCTGTATTTAGTTTTTCAACATAAGAAGAGATACCTGTATTCCAATACAGGTCATCATAAAATTCAAATCCACTTCCAACAGAAAACCCTGTTTTATTTGATTTATATCCAAAATTTTTAAGTCGGTCAGTGATTGTACTTTCTAATGAAGCATTCAAAGATTTATTAGACCCTTTGTAATTAGGGTTATTCATTGAAATAATTCCTTTTATACTTTCAGCATTTAGAGAAATATCAGATGTAAATTCTATACCTCTACCAAGAAAATTATTTTCAGATACACCAAAAGCAACCGTTCCTCCACTAGTACCAACACCAGCCCCTGCCATGATTTCACCTGTAGGTTTCTCCTTAACTGTAATATTAATTATTTTCTTATTTTCGTTCTCAATATCCAAAATTTCCGATTCAACTTTGCTGAAAATATTAAGCGATCTTAAATTGTTTAAAGTTCTGGTTTGCAGTAGTTCATTGAAAGCATCACCCTCATCAACCAACAAATTATTTCGAATTACTTCTTCACGAGTAACATTGTTACCCAGGATATTAATTTTTCCAACATAAAATTTTTCTGACTCACCTATATCAAATGTAAGATTAATTAAATTATCTTCTACACTCTCTTTTACTGTCGAGCTCAGAAACTCAAATTGTTCATTTAAAACAATTTTATCAATTTCTTTTAAAATTTTATCAATAGAATTTAAAGAATAATTTTCTCCTTTAAGATTTTTAAAAATTTTATCTAATTGTTCAAAATTAGCACGCTCATAGTCAATGGGAAGATTCAGATCAAATTCATTAAAATAAAATTTTTTACCAGATGAAATATTATAAATTATTTCAAACTCATCGTTGCCAAGATAGTTTGCAAATGATGACTCTATTACAGCATTGAAAAAACCTTTGTTTTTATAAAAATTATTTAATAGTCTTTTATCGTAATTAATTAGATTTTCATTTAAATATTTTTTACCAGAGAGAAACTTCCAGAATTTATATTCTTCACTAATAATGATATTTTTTAATGCGCTATCTTTAAATTTTTTATCACCAATGAATGAAATTTTTGAAATTTTAGATTTTTCACCAAGATCAATTTGGTAAAGAAGATCAATTTTATTATCTCCTAAATCTTGATATGAAGATGTAACGTTAGAAAAATAATAACCATCATCTTTAAGAAAATTTAATATGGCAACTTCATCTTTTTTAATTAAAGCTGAGTTATAAGAAGATCTATTTTTTAAAGATAGAATTTCAAAAAGGGATTCTTCAGTTTTTTTTCTTTTAATACCCTCAATGAAAACAGTTTGAATTATTGGATTTTCCAAAACATCAATAATTAGATTATTGTTTTCAATTTTAACTTTAATATCTTTGAAAAATCCAGATTTATATAATTTCTTTAAAATTTCATTTATGGAATTTTCGTCTAAAGTTTTGTTGTCTTGAATTTCTGAAAAAACTAATATTGTTTCATTTGAAATTCTCTCATTACCATTAACAATAATTTTTTCATAATTCTTTGAATATGCTGAAAAAGCTAAAAAAATAGTTAATAAAATAAAATGAAAATAAAATTTTAACATAGCGAGTTTATACACTCATGGTGTCAATTTTTAAACTTACATAATCACTTAAATTATAAATTTCTTCAATATTTCTAGGCTTTATTGCTTTAAATTTTTTAAATTCAGCAATATCACAAATTTTTAACAACATATTTGATATATCGGTAAATTTAATTTTATTATCTAAAAAAAGCTTCACTAATTTATCATTTGCACTAACAATTATAGTCTCAAATAAAGAATCTTCATTACTCAAATTATTGAGAATTTTAACTACTGGAAACTTGATATTATCAATTTTTTTAAGATTTAGATTGTTCAAAACTTTTATATCGATATTTTTAGATTTAAGTTTTTTGTCAGTATTGAAATAAATAGAATTGAATATTGGGATTATCATATTTGTATCATGAACTAAAAGTTTTGACAAACCATTATTGAACTTTACTATTGCATGCAAGTATGACTTTGGATGAGTTAATATTTCAAGTTGTTTGTAATTTAAATCAAAGATCTTTTTTGCTTCTATAATTTCAAAAACTTTATTCATCATAGTAGCAGAATCAATTGTAATTTTTTTTCCCATTGACCAATTGGGATGTTTTAATGCATCTTTAATGGAAATATTCTTAAATTTTTTTAATGATAATTTTCTAAAAGGCCCACCAGATGCTGTTATGTAAATTTTTTCAAAATTATTTTTTTTATTATTATCTAATAATGACCAAATAGAAAAATGTTCAGAATCAACTGGTATAAAAAATGTTTTATATTTTTTTAAATCTTTTTTGATCAAATTCCATCCACATATAATGGATTCTTTGTTTGCAATTGCGATAGTTTTAGTAAATTTAATAATATCTAGAGTTGGTTTTAATCCTTCAAATCCTGAAATTGCACACATTGAATAATCAATTTTTTTATTTATATCAAAAATTTTATTTAATGAATCGAAGTTTTTAAAAACTTTAACTTTGGTATTTTTTAAAAGTTTGCTTGAAATTAAAAAAGAATTATAATCGGTAACAACTATATTTTTAACATTAAACAACTTCACTTGTTTTATCAATTTCTTATAATTTTTATTTGCTGTAAGCAATTCAATTTTAAAGTTTTTTTGGTCATCTTTAATAATCTTTAATAATGATGAGCCAATAGAACCAGTTGATCCAAAAATTGCAATTTTTTTCATATTAAGTAACTATAAACAAAAAAATACCAAGTGGAATTGCAAAAATTATTCCATCTATTCTATCTAAAACACCTCCATGACCAGGTAGTAAGTCACTCGTATCTTTAACTTTTGCTTTACGTTTTAGAAATGAAATAAATAAATCTCCCAATTGGGAGGTTAGCGATATAATAATTGTTATTAAAAGAATGTTTAGTAAGTTTTGATCAATATAGGTTTTATAAAAAAAAGGGATCAGCAATATTGAGAAGATGAAAGAACCAATCGATCCAGAAATTGTTTTTTTGGGGCTGATTTTAGTAAGTTTTTTACCTTTAAATATTTTTCCACAAACAAGTCCACCTATGTCTGACAGTATTGCAACCAAAACTGAATATAAGAGATAAATTTTAAGATTAGAATACTCAGATTCTATAGCAAAAATTAAATAAACTAATCCTGATAAATAAAATAAGGATAAAGTTTTATAAATAGATCTAAAAAATTTATCCTTTAAAATGTTTTTTTTTAAGATTTTTGATATTAATGCGTAAAACTCAA
>Ga0209830_10004567_pt1 | contig 10031 bp, 4 predicted proteins | sample ArcticOcean_MG_C_12_FD_187439 | JGI IMG/M metagenome (GOLD analysis project Ga0209830, IMG submission 187439) | Marine microbial communities from western Arctic Ocean - ArcticOcean_MG_CB8_130 (SPAdes) (version 2) | ecosystem: Environmental > Aquatic > Marine > Oceanic | place: Arctic Ocean...
TAGAAGGTATTAGTGGTATGTCAGTTCTAGATTTATCAGAATTGATTAAAGAAATGGAAGAGAAATTTGGTGTTTCTGCAGCAGCAGTAGCAGCAGCTCCAGCAGCAGCAGGCGGTGGCGGTGATGCAGCAGCAGTTGAGGAAAAAACTGAATTTGATCTTCATTTAACTGCTATTGGTGACAATAAAGTAAATACTATTAAAGCAGTTCGTGAAATTACAGGTCTTGGTTTAAAAGAAGCTAAAGATATCGTTGATGCCGCACCTAAGGTTGTTAAAGAAACTTTAGATAAGGCTTCTGCTGAAGAAGCTTTGAAAAAATTAACTGATGCTGGCGCAACAGGCGAGTTGAAATAATTAAAATTTAATTTGAAGGTTGTCTTTATTAAGCTTAAAGACAACCTTCATTTATTTTTAATAACTGATTTTTTATATAACAAGAAATTTAACTTTTAGTTTTTTGTTATATAAATTCTTAACTTTGGAGATGCAATGAGTTATTCCTTTACCGAAAAAAAACGTATTAGAAAAAGTTTTGCAAAAAGAGAAACTGTCCTAGAGATACCATATCTTTTAGCGTTGCAACTTCAATCTTACAAGGCATTTCTTCAACAAGAAATTAAACCAGAAGATCGAACCGATACAGGTTTGCAATCAACTTTTAATACACTTTTCCCAATTTCAAGTCACGCAGGTTTTGCAAGGCTAGATTATGTAAGTTACACCTTGGGACAGGAAGAGTTTGAAGTAAAAGAATGCCAACAAAGGGGCCTCACATATGAGGTTGTTCTTAAGGCAAAAGTTCGCTTGACTATTTATGATAGGGATTCTGGCGATAAAAAAGTAATTAAAGACACCAAAGAAGAAGAAGTTTATATGGGAAAAATTCCTTTGATGACACAAAATGGATCTTTTGTAATCAATGGAACTGAAAGAGCTATTGTCTCTCAATTGCATCGTAGCCCAGGAGTATTTTTTGAGCATGATAAAGGAAAGACTCATAGCTCTGGAAAATTATTATTTTCTGCAAGAATCATTCCTTATAGAGGTTCTTGGTTAGATTTTGAATTTGACCCTAAAGACTATTTGTATTTTAGGATTGATCGTAGAAGGAAAATGCCAGTCACAACACTTCTTAAGGCTTTAGGATTATCTCCAGAAGAAATTTTATCTACTTTTTATGATTTTGAAAAATTTCATGTAAAAAGCAAAAAAGCCTCAATCGAACTTGTTCCTGAGAGGTTGAGAGGGGAGCTTTCAAAAAGAGATTATAAGGATAAAAAAGGCAACCTAATTGTTGCTAAAGAAAAAAGAATTACTGTTAAACACGTTAGAGAAATTGAAAAGAAAGCTTCCTTAATAATACCAGTAGTGCCAGAAGATTATATTGGTAAAAAAATTGCTAAAGCAATTATAGACACTGAAACCGGTGAAGTTGTTGCCGAAACAAATGCAGAAATTACTGAAGAGTTGTTTGAAAAAATCCTTGAATCTAGTGCAGAGTCGTTCAACACACTTTACTCAAATGAACTTGATCATGGTGATTTTATATCACAAACTTTATCAACAGATGAAGTGCCAGATCAATATAGTGCGCAAGTTGCAATTTACAGAATGATGAGACCTGGTGAGCCTCCAACTGAAGACTCTGTGCAATCCTTATTTTCAAATTTGTTTTTTAGCCCAGATCGTTATGATTTATCAAATGTTGGTCGAATGAAGTTTAATCGACGAGCTTTTCCTAAGTCTTACGATCAATATGCTAACTGGTTAAAACGGTTTTATGATGCCGAAGGAGAAAGAGCAATTGAAGGCCCTGCGGTACTGTCACGTGAGGATATTTTAGCTGTTGTAGGGCTTCTTGTAGAATTAAAAAATACGCGTGGAGATATCGATGATATTGACCATCTTGGTAATCGTCGAATTCGTTCAGTTGGCGAGTTAGTAGAAAACCAATTTAGAACTGGGTTGGTAAGAGTAGAGCGAGCAGTAAAAGAACGTTTAGGTCAGGCGGAAGCAGATAATTTAATGCCAACCGATCTAATAAACTCTAAACCAATTGCAAGTGCTATTAAGGAATTTTTTGGATCCTCACAACTTTCACAATTTATGGATCAAACAAATCCACTATCAGAGATTACTCATAAAAGAAGAATTTCTGCATTGGGGCCTGGAGGGTTAACTCGAGAAAGAGCTGGTTTTGAAGTTAGAGATGTCCATTCGACTCATTACGGTCGTGTTTGCCCAATTGAAACTCCGGAAGGCCCAAATATTGGCCTAATTAACTCTCTTGCATTGTATGCAAGAACCAATGAATATGGGTTCCTTGAAACTCCATATAGAAGAGTTGAAGGTGGGAAAGTAACAGCTAATATTGATTACTTATCAGCAATTGAAGAAAGTGATTATACAATTGCTCAAGCAAACTCAGATTTAGACATAAAAGGTAATTTTAAAGAGAGCCAAGTTTCTTCAAGATTTAAAAATGAATTCACTATGGCCGATAACGATAAAATTGACTATATGGATGTTGCACCTGGTCAAATTGTCTCAGTAGCGGCTTCATTAATTCCATTTTTAGAGCATGACGATGCAAATAGGGCTTTAATGGGAGCAAATATGCAAAGACAAGCAGTCCCATGTTTGCGAGCAGAAAAAGCTTTTGTTGGAACGGGGATTGAGCGAACTGTAGCAATAGACTCTGGAACAACTGTTCAAGCAAAACGAGGTGGAATAGTTGATTATGTTGATTCAAGAAGGGTTGTTGTCAAGGTTAATGAAAAAGAAACAGCACAGAACGAAATTGGCGTCGATATTTACAATCTAACTAAATACACCCGTTCAAATCAAAATACAACAATTAACCAAAAACCTTTGGTTAAAATAGGTGAGAAAATTCAGCGTGGGGATGTTATTGCTGATGGGGCATCGACTGATGTTGGCGAGCTAGCTCTTGGCCAGAATATGTTGATAGGGTTTATGCCATGGAATGGTTATAACTTTGAAGATTCAATTTTGATATCAGAAAAGGTTGTTGCAGAAGATAGATACACCTCAATACATATTGAGGAATTACAAGTATTAGCAAGGGATACAAAACTTGGGGCAGAAGAGATAACTCAAGATATTTCAAACCTTTCTGAAAGAATGATAGGCCGACTAGATGAGTCAGGTATTATTTATATTGGCGCAGAGGTTGAGTCTGGAGATGTATTAGTAGGTAAAGTAACTCCAAAAGGAGAAACTCAACTAACTCCCGAAGAGAAATTACTAAGAGCGATTTTCGGTGAAAAAGCATCTGACGTTAAAGATACTAGTTTAAGAGTTCCATCAGGCATGTCAGGAACAATTATTGATGTTCAGGTTTTCACTCGTGAAGGTATTGATAGGGATGATCGTGCAAACACTATTATAAGTGCTCAACTTGAAGCGTATCAACAAGATTTAGCCGATCAATTAAGAATTGTCGAAGACGATACTTTTACAAGAGTTGAAAAAGCAGTTCTTAATAAATCTATAGTTGGTGGACCCAAACCTTTGAAAAAAGGAGACAAGATTACTAAAGAAAACTTATCTGAAATTGGTCGATATGAGTGGTTTGATATTCGCTTAAAAGAAGATAAGGATTCGGAGCAATTAGAAACCTTAAAAGAAAACTTAACTAATGCGAAAAAAGAATTTGATAGTAGATTTCAAGAGAAGAAACGTAAATTAACTCAAGGCGACGAATTGCCGCCAGGTGTTCAGAAAATGGTTAAAGTATATTTGGCTGTGAAAAGAAGAATTCAGCCAGGCGACAAGATGGCAGGACGCCATGGAAATAAAGGCGTTATTTCTAAAATTGCCCCACAAGAAGATATGCCTTACATGGCTGATGGGACAACATTAGATATTGTTTTAAATCCACTTGGTTTACCATCAAGAATGAATATTGGACAACTACTTGAGGTTCATTTAGGTTGGGCTGCAAAAGGGCTTGGAGATAGAATAAATGAAATGTTGCAAAAAGAAGAAAAAATCTCTGAAGTTAGAAATTACCTTGAGAAAATTTATAATGAGTCATCAGGCAAGGCAGAAAATATCAAATCACTAAAAGATAATGAGATAAAGGAGCTAGCTTCAAATTTAGCAGGCGGCGTACCTTTCGCAACCCCTGTTTTTGATGGTGGTGCAGAATCAGATATTCAGCAGATGTTAGATTTAGCTTATCCTGATGACAGTGACCATACTAAGCTGTTAGATTTTGCTGCGAAAAAAACTCAAGTCAAGTTATATGATGGCAGAACTGGAGAAGCCTTTGAAAGACATGTAACAGTTGGCTATATGCACGTATTAAAACTCCATCATTTAGTTGATGACAAAATGCATGCTAGATCAACCGGGCCTTACTCTCTTGTTACACAACAACCATTAGGTGGTAAAGCTCAATTTGGTGGCCAACGATTTGGTGAGATGGAGGTATGGGCTTTAGAAGCTTACGGGGCATCTTATACGCTTCAAGAAATGCTCACAGTTAAATCAGATGATGTTACAGGCAGGACGAAAGTATATGAAAATATTGTTAAAGGTGAGCACAAGATAGACGCAGGCATGCCTGAGTCATTTAATGTTTTAACCAAAGAAATTCGTTCATTAGCAATCGATATTGACCTAGATAGAAACTAAGGAGATCACACATGAAAGCATTACTAGATCTATTTAAACAGACTACACAGCAAGAAGAATTCGATGCAATTAAAATTGCGTTAGCATCTCCAGAAAAAATCAGGTCTTGGTCTTTTGGTGAAGTAAAAAAACCAGAGACTATTAACTATAGAACCTTTAAGCCAGAAAGAGACGGACTTTTCTGTGCAAAGATTTTCGGCCCAACAAAAGACTATGAATGCTTATGCGGTAAATATAAGAGATTGAAACATCGTGGTGTGATATGTGAGAAATGTGGTGTGGAAGTTACGCTATCAAAAGTTAGGCGCGAAAGAATGGGCCATATCGATCTTGCAAGCCCTGTAGCACATATTTGGTTCCTTAAAAGTTTACCAAGTCGTTTGGGTATGGTTCTTGATATCCCTTTAAGAGACATAGAAAGAGTTCTTTATTTTGAAGCATATATGGTTATTGATCCAGGAATGGTTCCAGAACTCAAGCGTGGCCAATTATTATCAGAAGAAGATTATATGGCTAAGCTTGAAGAGTTTGGAGATGAGTTTGATGCAGCAATGGGTGCCGCAGGAGTTAAGAAATTATTACAAGGAATTAAAATTCATGAAGTGGTTGAAGAGTTACACGTTGAATTAAAAGCAACAAGTTCGGAAGCTAAACAAAAGAAGCTTGCAAAAAGATTAAAAGTTTTAGAGGCGTTTAAGAGTTCTGGTATTAAGCCAGAATGGATGATACTAGATATTTTGCCGGTATTGCCCCCTGAGTTAAGACCTTTAGTGCCTCTTGATGGCGGAAGATTTGCAACCTCTGATTTAAATGACTTATATAGAAGGGTTATTAATAGAAATAATCGACTTCGTCGCTTACTGGATTTAAGAGCACCTGAAATTATTGTAAAAAACGAAAAAAGAATGTTACAAGAGTCCGTAGATTCCTTGCTTGACAATGGCCGACGTGGAAAAGTAATGACAGGAGCAAATAAAAGGCCACTAAAATCATTAGCAGACATGATTAAAGGGAAAGGCGGTCGATTCAGACAGAATTTGTTAGGCAAGCGCGTAGATTATTCTGGACGGTCAGTTATTGTTGTTGGACCACAATTAAAGTTACACCAATGTGGATTACCAAAAAAAATGGCACTCGAATTATTTAAGCCATTTATCTTTAACAAATTAGAGATGTTAGGTTTGGCTACAACCATTAAAGCAGCGAAGAAAAAAGTTGAAGAAGAGGGGCCAGAAGTTTGGGATATTTTGGAGGATGTAATTAGAGAACATCCTGTACTTTTAAACAGAGCACCAACTCTACACAGGCTTGGAATTCAGGCTTTTGAGCCAGTATTAATTGAAGGTAAAGCGATTCAACTTCATCCGCTAGTTTGTGCAGCTTTTAATGCAGATTTTGATGGGGACCAAATGGCTGTTCATGTTCCATTGTCCCTCGAGGCTCAAATGGAAGCAAGAACGTTAATGCTTGCATCTAACAATATTTTATCTCCTGCAAATGGCGAACCAATTATTGTGCCATCACAAGATATTGTTTTAGGGCTCTATTATTTAACTAGAGAGAAAATTGCAGCAAAAGGCGAAGGTATGAAATTTGCTGATGTTGATGAAGCAAGACGTGCTTATGATAATGGCAGTGTAGATTTGCACGCCAGAACTACAGTTAGAATTAATGAGTACGAATTAAATTTTGATAATAGCACTACTCTAAAAGTTAATAGATATGAAACAACTGTAGGCAGGGCTTTATTGTCAGAAATTCTGCCAGCCGGATTGCCTTTCGAGTTAATTAATAAAAACTTGAAGAAAAAAGAAATATCAAAGCTAATTAATGTTGGGTTTAGAAAGATAGGAATCCGCGATACTGTAATCCTTGCAGACAACTTAAAAAATATGGGCTATAAATTCGCCACAAAAGCGGGCATGTCTATTAGTGTTCATGATATGAAGATACCAGCTGAAAAAGAGAAATTATTAGATGATGCAAGATCTGAAGTACAAGAAATTGAAGATCAATATTCCTCAGGTCTTGTCACCCAAGGCGAGAGATATAATAAAGTTGTAGATATATGGGGCCGGACAGGGGATAAAGTTGCCGATGCAATGATGAAACAATTACAAGATGAACCAGTGATTGGCATAAATGGAAAACCCGTGAATGACGATAAAGGAAATCCAATGCGTCAAGAATCATTCAATGCTATTTATATGATGGCTGATTCCGGCGCAAGAGGATCAGCAGCGCAGATTAGACAGTTAGCAGGAATGCGAGGATTAATGGCGAGGCCAGATGGGTCAATTATTGAGACTCCGATTACAGCAAACTTTCGCGATGGATTAAATGTGTTGCAATACTTTATATCTACTCACGGCGCACGAAAAGGCTTAGCAGATACCGCACTTAAAACTGCAAATTCTGGATATTTAACTAGAAGGTTGGTAGACGTAACTCAGGATCTTGTAGTTACAGAGCTTGATTGTGGAACAGACGAAGGCCTTTTAACTAAGGCATTAATTAAAGGCGGTGAGACCGTAACACCGTTGAGCGATAGAATATTAGGTAGAGTTTCGGCATTCGATATAATAAATCCAGAGACACAAGAGATTCTTTATAATGCAGGCATTCTGTTAGGTGAAGATGAGGTTGAAAAAATTGAGGCCCTTGGAATAGATGAGGTAACTGTAAGGACCGCACTTACTTGTAAAACTCGTTATGGTATTTGTGCTCAATGTTATGGGAGAGATCTTGGTCGAGGTAATTTAATTAATCAAGGTGAGGCGGTTGGAGTTATTGCAGCTCAATCGATTGGTGAGCCTGGAACACAGCTTACTATGAGAACATTTCACATTGGTGGAGCAGTATCAAGAGCAGCATCTGTAAGTCAAATCGAAAATAAATCTGCAGGTAAGGTAAGATTTCAAGCAATGAGATTGGTTACAAATGCTAATGGCGAAAAAGTAGTTATTTCAAGAAATGGTGAATTTATAATTGAAGATGATTCGGCAAGGGAACGAGAGCGACATAAAGTCCCTTACGGCGCAACTTTATTAGCAAACGATGCACAAGTAGTAAAAGCTGGCATGTTAATGGCTACTTGGGACCCTCATAATAGACCAATTATTTCTGAACATGATGGGATTGCAAAATTCGAAAATGTTGTTGAAGGGGTAACGGTAGCTAAACAAATAGATGACGTTACTGGATTGTCGACCCTTGTTGTTGTTGAGTCTAAACAAAAAGCTGGCCAATCAAAAGGATTAAGGCCGCAAATTAAGTTATTAGACAACAAAGGCAAAGAAGTAAAATTAAATGATACAGATAACTCAGTAAATATTACATTTCAACTTGGTTACATCATAACTGTTACAGACAATCAAGAGGTTAAGAAAGGCGATATCATAGCAAGGATTCCTCAAGAATCCTCTAAAACTAGAGATATAACTGGTGGCTTGCCAAGGGTGGCAGAACTTTTTGAGGCTCGCTCTCCGAAAGATGCTGGTGTGTTAGCTGAGAATACCGGTACAGTATCTTTTGGTAAGGATACAAAGGGTAAGCAACGTTTGGTTATTACTGATTCGGATGGGAAGGCTAGTGAATTTTTAATACCTAAAGATAAACATGTAACAGCGCATGATGGGCAGGTAGTTACTAAGGGCGAGGTTATTGTTGATGGCCCAGCAGATCCAGCCGATATTTTAAGGCTTCAAGGTAGAGAAGCTCTTGCAAGATATATTATTGACGAAGTTCAAGATGTATATAGACTGCAAGGAGTAAAAATAAATGATAAGCATATTGAGGTGATAGTAAGACAAATGCTTAGACGAGTGAGAATTACCAAAGCTGGCGACACATCATTTATTAATGGTGAAGAGCTTGAGCGTGCAGAGGTATTTAAAGCAAATGACCTTATGAAAGCTGAAAAGAAAAAAGAAGCTGAATTCGAGGCTGTTTTAAAAGGGATTACAAAAGCGTCACTTTCAACTGATTCATTTATTTCTGCCGCATCTTTCCAAGAAACTACTCGTGTTTTAACAGAAGCTGCGATTCTTGGTAAGCGAGATTCGTTAAGAGGGCTAAAAGAAAATGTAATTGTTGGTCGATTAATTCCTGCAGGGACTGGATTAGCGTATCATCTCAATAGAAAAGAAGTTGCCGATGCAAAAATTAACGCAAAGAATGCAAAAGCAGAAGGTAAAGATGGGGAAATGAGTAATTTAGAAAAAGCAGAAGAAGCATTTACTCCATTTGACAAGACTGAAGAGGTAGAAAAAGTGAATGAAGAACCAGTTATACAAGAATCTGTTGATAAAGATTTAGAGATTAAAGAGCCAACTAAGTAATTTAAGTTGACATTATGAGCGAAGCAAAATACAATTCTCGACTTTTTCAGGAATTAATTTCTGAAAAGGTTTAGAATAGTTTTTTTTTAATAAAAGTATAATAAATAAAAGGATAGGTAATGCCTACAATTAATCAGTTAATACGTAAGCCTAGGAAGAGAGTTGTTGAAAAGAGCAAGGTTCCTGCGCTTGAAGCGTCCCCACAAAAGAGAGGGGTATGTACGCGTGTGTACACAACTACACCAAAAAAACCAAATTCTGCTTTAAGAAAAGTAGCTAAGGTACGCTTAACTACTGGGTACGAAGTGATTAGTTATATTGGTGGTGAAGGGCATAACCTTCAGGAGCATTCAGTTGTCTTACTTCGTGGAGGTCGAGTCAAGGATTTGCCTGGCGTTAGATACCATATGGTTCGAGGTAATTTAGATACTTCCGGGGTAAAAGATAGGAAACAAGGTCGTTCTAAATATGGGACTAAGCGCCCAAAAGAATCTTAATTTAATATAGAGGTTATAAGTTATGCCAAGACGTAGAGATGTTCCAAAAAGACACATTCTTCAAGATCCTAAATTTGGAAGCCAAGAGGTATCCAAGTTTGTAAACGTATTGATGACTAGCGGAAAAAAATCTGTTGCAGAAAGATTGATTTACGGTGCCTTCGATCAAATACAAACAAAAAGTGGTAAGGATCCAATTGAGGTATTTTCGTTAGCTATTGAAAATTTAAAACCATTAGTAGAGGTAAAGAGTAGGCGCGTAGGTGGTGCAAATTATCAGGTGCCAGTTGAGGTAAGACCTTCACGACGAGCAGCTCTTGCGATGAGGTGGTTGAGAGATGCGTCGAGGAAAAGAGGTGAAAAATCAATGGACCTCCGTTTGGCAGCAGAACTTATGGAAGCATCTGAGAATAAAGGGTCAGCGATGAAAAAAAGAGAAGAAGTTCATCGTATGGCTGAAGCAAACAAAGCCTTCTCACATTTCCGTTTTTAATTTTGTTAAAGGTATAATTAAGTGGCTCGAATAACCC
>Ga0209830_10004569_pt1 | contig 10030 bp, 12 predicted proteins | sample ArcticOcean_MG_C_12_FD_187439 | JGI IMG/M metagenome (GOLD analysis project Ga0209830, IMG submission 187439) | Marine microbial communities from western Arctic Ocean - ArcticOcean_MG_CB8_130 (SPAdes) (version 2) | ecosystem: Environmental > Aquatic > Marine > Oceanic | place: Arctic Ocean...
TGACTCTGTTCCAAAATCAACGTAGGCTTCATCAATTACAACAACACTTTCTTGATTTAGCTGTAATAAATTTTCAATATCAACTACACTTTTTGGAATACCAGTCGGCGCATTTGGATTAGGGAAAATAATACCGCCATTATTAATTAAATAATCTTCTAAATTTATATTTAATTTTTTATCTAATGGAATTCTTTTATATTTAATGTCGTAAAGACGACAATAAGCTGGGTAAAAACTATAAGTAATATCTGGAAATAAAATAGGTGCATCTTTTTTTAATAAAGCTTGAAAAATAAATGCAAGAATCTCATCAGACCCATTGCCAATAAAAATATTAGCTTTTGATAAGTTGTGGTAATTAGCAAGTGCTTCTTTTAAATTGATACTTTCTGGATCTGGATACAACCTAAGGCTTGCTTTAGTACTTAATTTAATAGCATCTAAAACTTCACTGCTTGGGCTATAAGGATTTTCATTCGTGTTTAGTTTAAGTAAAATCTTATCTTTTGGTTGTTCGCCAGGCGTATATGGAGTCAATCTGCTAACTATATCGCTCCAATACTTACTCATTTATTATTAATGATTCTATATTTCGCAGATTTTGAATGTGCCTGTAAACCCTCACCTTCGGCAAGAGCTGACGCAACATACCCTAAGTTGCTTGCGGTTTGTGTAGACAAAGAAATCAAACTAGATCTTTTTTGAAAATCATAAACGCCCAAAGGGGATGAAAATCTAGCCGTTCCTGATGTTGGTAAAACGTGATTTGGTCCAGCGCAATAATCCCCAACTGCTTCGCAAGTATTTTTTCCCATAAAAACTGCACCGGCATGATTAATTTCTTTTAATAACTCTTCCGGGTCTTCAACTGAAAGTTCGAGATGCTCAGGAGCTATATAATCTGATATTGCAGCTGCTTGTTTTAAATCCTTAGCTAAAATAAAAATTCCCCTATTACTTAATGAGGAAATAATTACGTCCTTTCTAGTCATACCAACGATTAATTTATCAATACTAGCCATAACTAAATTTAAGAAATTTGGGTCTGTGGCAATTAAAATAGATTGTGATAACTCATCATGCTCAGCTTGAGAAAATAGATCCATTGCAATCCAATCAGGGTTTGTATTTCCATCACAAATAATAGTTATCTCTGAGGGGCCAGCAATCATATCTATACCGACAGTTCCAAATACCTTTCTTTTCGCTTCTGCTACATATGCATTTCCTGGGCCTACAATCTTATCAACTCTTGGTATCGTTTCAGTCCCATAAGCTAAGGCAGCTATAGCCTGTGCGCCACCTATTGTGAAAACTCTATCAACATTTGCAATTTTTGCGGCAGCTAAAACTAAATCATTTTTTTCGCCATCAGGTGTAGGGACCACCATGACCAAATCTTTTACTCCTGCAATTCTTGCAGGTATAGCATTCATTAATACCGAAGATGGGTAGGCAGCTTTTCCGCCGGGCACGTATAAGCCAACGCGATCTAATGGGGTTATCTTTTGGCCATAGCTGGACCCCTGATCATCAGTATATGACCAAGATTCAGCTTTCTGTTTGAGGTGGTATTCACGAATTCTTTCTGCAGCAATCTCTAAGAATTCTTTTGTTTCCTTAGGAATTCTATTTAGTGCTTCTGTTAATTCATCTTGCTCTATTTCTAAACTTTGAACGCTATTAGTATTCACGCGGTCAAGTTTTTTCGTATAATCTAAAACCGCTTGATCACCATTTTTTTTAACCTGATTAATAATATCATTTGTGGTTTTAATAATTTTTTCATTATCTTCAGCATCAAAATTCAAAAGAGTTTTAAGCTCGGATAAAAAATTATTATCAGTTGATTTTAATCTTTTAATATCCACGATTTAATTAGAAACTGCATTTGAAAATTTATTAATCATAGGCTGAAGAATTTCTCGATTAATTTTTAAAGAAGCTTTATTTACTATTAGCCTAGAGCTAATTTCCCCTACTTCCTCAACTGCTACTAATTGGTTAGCCTCTAGAGTCTTTCCTGAGCTCACTAAATCTACAATTACATCTGACAAGCCTACAATAGGGGCAAGTTCCATCGATCCATATAATTTAATTAAATCTATATGTAACCCTTTCTTAGCAAAGTGGTTTCTCGCTGCATCGACATACTTTGAAGCAACTCTTAAACGCATTCCTGTTTTTACACTTTCTTCATAATTAAAATTTTTTTTACAGGCAACCATCATTTTACATTTAGCAATATTTAGATCTAATGGCTGATAAAGCCCTTCTCCTTGATATTCATCCAAAATATCTTTACCAGCTATACCTAAATCTGCCCCGCCCCATTCGACATATGTAGGCACGTCCGAAGCTCGAACAATAATAAGCTGAATTTCTGCATCATTCGTTTTTAAAACTAATTTTCGGGAAGTTTCTGGATTTTCTTCACAATGAATTCCAGCCGCATTAAGAATTGGCATAGTCTCAGAAAAAATTCTTCCTTTTGATAAAGCAATCGTAATCATATTAATTACCCCTCTCTATATTTGCCCCAATCTGGTTAAATTTTTTCTCTAAATTCTCATAACCTCTATCTAAATGATAAATTCTATCAATTACAGTAGTCCCTTTAGCTGAAAGGGCGGCAAGAACTAAAGATGCTGATGCTCTTAAATCTGTTGCCATAACGCTAGCACCTTCTAATATTTTACCACCTCTTACAACTGCTGTATTTTGATTAATTTTAATATCAGCACCCATTCTAATTAACTCTTGAACGTGCATAAATCTATTTTCAAAAATTGTTTCTTTTATTTCGCTAATACCTTCTGAAATAGTATTTAATGCCATAAATTGAGCCTGCATGTCGGTTGGAAAACCTGGGAATGGTGCTGTTTCTATGCCTACAGATTTTAACTTACCATTACTTTTAACCGTAATAATATTATCTGCCTCAATAACTTCAACCCCTGTTTCTCTTAATTTATTAATAATAGAGGCCATCTTGTCAGACTCAACTCCGATACACCTTATTTCCCCAGCTGTCATAGCAGCGGCTACCATGTAAGTTCCTGCTTCAATTCGATCAAAAATAATTGAATGCTCTGCTCCATTTAATTCCCCTACTCCCTCAATCGAAATTATATCAGTACCTAAGCCTTTAATTATTGCTCCCATTTTAATCAAACAATTACCTAAATCAATAACTTCAGGTTCTTTAGCAGAATTTTTAAGTATCGTTTTTCCTTTCGCAAGACAAGCTGCCATCATTAAATTTTCAGTTCCAGTAACTGTCACTTGGCTCATAGAAATTTCTGCTCCGATCAATTTTCCCTCTGGGAGTCCAATGGTAGAAGCAACGATGTCACCATTTTCCACTTTAATTGAAGCTCCCATTGCCTCAAGCCCCTTAATATGAATATCAACTGGTCTAGAGCCTATCGCACAACCACCTGGTAATGAAACTCTTGCACTTCCAAATCTTGTTAATAAAGGACCTAAAACAAGAATAGATGCCCTCATAGTTTTAACTAAATCATAAGGGGCATGAAAATCTTTTATATTGCTGGCAGCTAGTGTCATCAAAGAATCAGTTTTTGATATTTCCACCCCCATAGCAAACAAAAGCTTCTCAGTTGTTTTTATATCAAAAAGATTGGGGACATTTTTTAGCTTTAATTCTTCTTTAGATAATAAAGAGGCAATTAAAATCGGTAATGCAGCATTTTTAGCGCCAGAAATATTAACATCGCCATTGAGTTTTTTCTGGCCATTTATTATCAGTTTATCCAAGAGCTAGTCTTTAGATATTAATTTAGCAAGCTCGCCCGACTCATACATTTCTTTTATGATATCTGATCCACCAACAAACTCACCTTTAATGTATAGCTGAGGAATTGTTGGCCAATTTGAGAAAAGCTTAATTCCTTCACGCACATCAGGATCTTGTAATACATCGAATGTTTCATATTGCGTTCCACATGCATCCAATACCTGACAGGCTAGACTTGAGAATCCGCATTGTGGAAACTTAGGGTTTCCTTTCATGAAAAGAAGCACTTGATTTTCATCAATTAATTGTTTAATTTTCAAATTTTCACTCATTTTCTGTCTCCATTATAGATTTGTTGATTTTTTAAATTTTTGCCATTTTTCTGGGGTAACTGTTTTCATAGATAAAGCATGTATTTCCTGCTTCATCATATCGCCCAAAGCCTGATACACCATTTGGTGCTGTTTAATAATAGATTGATCTTTAAAAAGAGGGCTAACAATAGTTGCTTCAAAGTGAGTCCCGTCGTCTCCTTTAACTTCAACGAAATCACAATCTAAATTGGCGACAATAACTTCTTCTATTTGACTAGGTAATAACATTTATCCCCTTAGTTTGTAACCAGATTTTAACATTTGAATCGTGCCATAAGATAAGACAATAAAAAATAACATAACAATACTTAAGCTAAAATATGGTGATACATCTGATTGTCCAAAAAATCCATACCTAAAACCGTCAATCATATAGAAAAACGGATTTAATTGTGAGACTTTTTGCCAAGATGCTGGTAATGAATGAATGGAATAAAATACACCAGATAACATTGATAAAGGCATGATAACGAAATTTCCAAAAGCTGCCATCTGATCAAATCGATCAGACCAAACTCCAGCGATTATTCCAAAAGCCCCCATAAGTCCTCCCCCAAAAATTGCAAATAGAAATATTATCCAAGGATGCGCAATGGGTAAATCCACATATAAAATAGCAATCAAATAAATACAGAAACCAACAAATACTCCTCTTGCTATTGATGAAATAAGAAATGCAAAAAATAACTGAATATAACTTAAAGGGGTTAATAGGAGAAAAACGATATTTCCCATTACTTTTGCTTGAATTAAGCTTGATGAGCTATTAGAAAAGGCATTTTGTAAAAGGGACATCATGATTAATCCAGGAATTAAAAAAGCCATATAAGGAACACCTTCATAGACTTCGACACGGCTATCAAGCACATGAGAAAAAATGAGTAAATACAATATTCCTGTAATTACAGGTGCAGCAACTGTTTGGAAAGCTACTCGCCAGAATCTAAGAAGTTCTTTTTTTAAAAGAGTCCATGTTCCTAATAATTGATTGTTTAAACTATTCATACTTAAATTTTATTCCCCGTCAGCTTTAAAAAAATATTTTCTAGATCCTGATCTACAGTTTCCATATCTAATATCTCTATAGATGCTTTATTTAAAGCTATAATAATCTTTCTAATGTCAGTAATTTTTTTTAATTCAAAAGTATAAAAATCACCCGCACCAGAAAAATTTATTCCCTTAATAATGCTTGATAATTTAAATACATTTTTTGAAGATAGTCTAAGTTTTAAATTTTTTGCTGCAAATTTTTTAAGGAGATTAGTTGTTGTGTCTAACGCAACTACTTTTCCAGCTCTAAGCATCGCCACTCTGTTACATAATGCTTCTGCCTCCTCAAGATAGTGAGTCGTTAAAACAATTGTATGCCCTTCTGCATTTAATTCTTTAATAAAAGCCCATAATTTTTTCCTTAACTCTACATCAACTCCTGCAGTAGGCTCATCTAATACAATTACCGGTGGTCTATGAACTAAGGCTTGAGCTATTAAAGCTCTTCTTTTCATCCCGCCTGATAACATTCTCATGTTTGTGGAAGCTTTTGATGTTAAATCTAGGCGCTCGATAACTTCATCAACCCAAATATCATTACTTTCACCTTTTCCAAAGTAACCTGCTTGGAAGCGAAGCATTTCTCTTAAATTAAAAAATGGATCGAAAACTAGCTCCTGTGGAACAATCCCAAGAGAATGTCTAGCATTTTGATAATCTTTAACGACATCAAAGCCCATTGCAGATATAGAGCCAGCTGTTGGTCTAACCAAGCCTGCCAACATATTAATCAATGTAGATTTGCCAGCTCCATTGGGTCCAAGTAATCCGAAGAACTCTCCCTCTTCAATTGACAAGGTAATCCCATTAACAGCTTTTAATTGGCCATAATTTTTTTTAACGTTCTTAAATACAATAGCTTTTTTCATCAAATTCTCAATTGATCTCTAAATTTAGTTTATATATTGAAAATTATTATTAAGAAATAAATTCTTCTACACCATAAAGCTTGGCTAGACTTTCTAGATTAGCAGGAATATTTTTTATACTCACATTTCTCTTATGTTTTTTAGCTTGCCGTTTCCATTCGAATATTAATCCTAGCAAAGATGTATCAACCTCTCTAACCTTCATTAAATCGATTAGAACAGAATTTTCCCATTCATAGTCGAGGGTTAATTTCATAATAATAGGTACTTGAGTTAATGTAATATCGCCCTTCATAATCCAATTACTATTTTGAAATTCTATTGGATTCATTTCTATTTCTTACCTTTATTTTTTTCTGCTAATTTTTTGATTAATGTATCCATACCATTTTTTTTAATCTCACTTGAAAATTGACTTCTATAATTAGTTACTAAACTTACGCCTTCAATCACAATGTCAAAAACAAGCCACTTTCCAGTCCTCTTCGATAACGCATAGTTAACCCTAATTGGTTGAGCTCCACTTTGAATAATTTCGCTTTTAACTATAACGATTTCATCTGCATCTGACATCCTAGTTGGTTTAAATTCTATTTTCTGATCTTTATATTTTGACAAAGCTACCGCATATGTTTTTAATAAAAGCGTTCTAAATTCAACAATAAATCCTTTTTTTTGTTCGTCACTTGCAGACCTCCATGCTCGACCCAAAACTAAACGTGCAACTTTTTCAAAATCGAAATTTGGCAGTATTTTTTCCTCTGCTAATTTATAAATCTTTTCCTTATTCCCTTTTTGAATTTCTTGGTCTGTCTTAATTGCAAATAGAACATCCTCAGCTGTTTTTTTAACTAAGTCTTCAGGACCCAAATCAGCTATAGAGTTAAGTGAAAAAAATACTGCTAAAAAAAGTAATTTAATAAGATATTTCTTCAATTTACTCCTCCTCTTCAGATGCCTTACTATACAAGAATTGACTGATTAATTTTTCTAAAACAACAGCATCCTGTGTCTGAGTAATTCTATCGCCTTCAGCCAAGTTATTCATGTCTCCTCCTGCTTCAAGCCCAATATATTGCTCGCCCAGAAGCCCTGCAGTATAAATATTAGCAAACGTGTCTTTTGGAAATACATATCGCTTATCAATATCAATCTTCACGACAGCATGATAAACCTTTGTATCAAAAATAATTGATTTTACTCTGCCCACTACAACACCTGCAGCTTTTATAGGAGCTCTCGGTTTTAGTCCCCCAATATTTTCAAAGTGAGCTATAACTGAATAGGTTTCCCTAATATCATTAGAAGTTAAATTTCCCACCTTCATAGCAAGGCCAAGCAGAGAGATTGCCCCTATTGCCACAAAGATTCCAACCCAAGCATCAAGTTTAATTTTATCCATAAAGTTTCCTTATTTAAATCAGTTTACCCACCAAGCATAAAAGAGGTCAATATAAAATCAAGCCCCAATATTACTAAGGATGACGTTACTACTGTTCTTGTAGTAGCGCGACTAACGCCTTCTGCAGTTGGTGGCGCATCAAAGCCTTCAAAAAGAGCAATTAACGTACAAGCCACGCCAAATACTAAACTTTTTATTACTCCATTTACAATATCATATCTAAAATCAACATTTGCCTGCATTTGAGACCAAAATGCGCCTTCATCAACCCCAATTACAATTACAGCAACAACATAACCGCCTAGTATGCCTACCATTGAAAAGATGGACGCCAATATTGGCATAGCTATCACGCCCGCCCAAAAACGAGGGGCAATAATTCTTCCAACTGGGTTAACTGCCATCATCTCCATAGCCGATAATTGCTCAGTTGCTTTCATTAAGCCAATTTCTGCAGTAATTGCAGTCCCTGCTCTCCCTGCAAAAAGAAGAGCTGTTACTACTGGTCCTAACTCTCTAACCAATGCAAGTGCAACTAAAACGCCTATGGCCTCAGATGATCCATACTTCTGAAGCGTATAATAGCCTTGTAAACCTAGAACCATTCCTACAAAAAAAGCAGAAACAATAATAATTACTAAAGACATTACTCCCGTAAAATAAATTTCTTTCATAGTCAAATGAAACCTTTTAAAACTTTCTCCTGAAGATATGAGTATTAAAAAGAATAATCTTGCGGCAGTCCCAAGGCGCTTAATTCTGCTGGTTATTGAGTAACCAATTTTTTCAAAAAAACTTATTAAGCTCTCCATATTGTAAATTCCTAAAGGGCTAAATCTGAATTGTAAGAAGGTGCAGCAACATGAAATGGGACTGGTCCATCTTTTTCAGAATGAATAAATTGTTTTACAAACGGAAGTTTTGATGCCATCAATTGCTTTGGTGATCCTTCAGCAGCAACAACTCCATCTGCAACAAAATAAATATAATCTGCGAAAGAAAAAGTTTCTGCGACATCGTGAGTAACAATAATTGAAGTTGCCCCAAGCGCATCATTTAATGTTCGAATTAAATCACAAATTACAGCCATTGAGATTGGATCCAATCCTGCAAATGGCTCATCGTACATAATAATATCAGGGTCGAGCGCTATGGCTCTTGCTAAAGCAACTCTTCTCGCCATTCCTCCAGATAATTCTGTAGGCATTAACTTATAAGCTCCGCGAAGACCTACTGCATTTAATTTCATTAAAACTAAATCTTTTATTATATTTTCTGGAAGGTCTGTATGCTCTCTCATAGGAAATGCAACATTCTCATAAACTGATAGATCAGTGAATAAAGCTCCATGTTGAAACAACATACCCATTTTGCGTCTTAATTTATAAATACCCGATAGATTCTGATCATGGACAACCTGCCCATCAATAGACACACTACCTGACTTAGGCTTAATTTGACCACCGATAAGTTTTAAAATAGTAGTTTTACCACTCCCACTTCCGCCCATAATTGCAGATACTTTACCTCGTTGGAATTCCATATTAATTCCTTTATGGAGAAGTTCTTTCCCATAGCCAAAAGTAAGGTTTTCAATATTTATTAAATTTTCAGACATTATGTGTTTTTCTTATTTTTGTTAAATATATTTTACATTAAAATCTGGTAAAGCAACCTATAGTTCGCCATATGAATGAAGGCCAGATAAAAATAAGTTAACTCCAAGAAAAGCAAAAGTTGTAATAACTAAACCTCCTAGAGACCACCAAGCCAGTACAGTTCCTCTTAGTCCTTTAATCAATCTTAAATGAAGCCATGCCGCATAATTTAACCATACTATTAATGCCCAAGTTTCTTTTGGGTCCCAAGACCAATAACCTCCCCAAGCCTCAGCGGCCCATACAGCGCCCAATATTGTTGCAATTGTAAAAAAAATAAATCCAATTGATATTGCTTTATAAGTCATCTCATCCAAAATATTTAACTCTGGTAGGTAACTTCCCATGATGCCTTTATCTTTGAGTAGATATGCAACTGAAATCATAGCTGCCATTGCAAATGCCCCATACCCAATAAAATTCGCAGGTACATGTATTTTCATCCAATAGGATTGGAGAGCTGGTACTAAAGGCTGTATTTCGTCTGCACCTTTTTCAAAGGTATACCAAAGAATAAAAGCTACAGCTGCAGTAATTATAATGAGCACAAACGCACCCATTTTTTTTATTTCTAATTTTTCTTCATAATGAAGATATAGCAAAGATGTAATTAAGCAGAAAAGAACAAATACTTCATATAAATTACTTACTGGTATGTGTCCAATATCAATACCAACTAAATAAGATTCATACCAGCGAACTAACAGTCCCACAAACCCCATCATTGTAGCTATCCAAGTTATTTTAGTTGCTAGATTTCCATAAAAGTCTTGTTTACTAAATAAGTAAATCCAATAAGTAAGCAGACTCAATGGATATAAAGCAGTCATCCACATAATGGCTGATTGACTAGATAAAAAATATTTAAGAAAGAAATTAAGCTCTATTTCTTCTAAACTGCCTTTGTAGAA
>Ga0209830_10004570_pt1 | contig 10026 bp, 10 predicted proteins | sample ArcticOcean_MG_C_12_FD_187439 | JGI IMG/M metagenome (GOLD analysis project Ga0209830, IMG submission 187439) | Marine microbial communities from western Arctic Ocean - ArcticOcean_MG_CB8_130 (SPAdes) (version 2) | ecosystem: Environmental > Aquatic > Marine > Oceanic | place: Arctic Ocean...
TTATCTTGTATTATATCACTAGGAGAAAAAAAAATATTTTTTGGTATTTTAGGGTATGGATTATAAACTTTATTTTTAATTATATAGAGCCTTCTTTTTAAAGCTAATAATTTTGAGATAATATATATATATAATTTTTTCATTTTTCTAATCAATTTTTAATTGTCTTTAAATATGGGCTCTCTTCTATTTATTGAAGCATTTATACCTTCTTTAAAATCAGATGTCCCCCTTAATATATTCTGTTCTCTTGCTTCTATTTTAACTGCTTCTTCTAACTTATCTGCTAAACCTTTATTTAAAGTATTTCTTATTGCTTTAATAGCTAAGGGACCTGATGTGTTTATTTCTTTTGACAATATTATTGCTTTATTGATTAATTCTGAATGTTCGACTAAATAATCTGCTAAACCAATATTATATGCTTCGACTCCATTTATGCGCTGACTAGTTAATAGCATTAATTTTGCTTTTTGCGAACCTACTACTCTTGGCAAAGTAATAGTGGTACCAAAACCTTGATGAAAACCTAATTTACCAAAATTTGCACTAAATTTAGCTTCTTTACATGTTATTCTAAAATCTGCAGCAAGGGCTACTCCAAGCCCTCCGCCAATTGCAGCACCTTGTATTGAAGCAATTATTGGCTTGTCTGTTCTAAATAATCTTAAAGCTTGTTTATATAGGTTTTCATAAATATTATCTCCATTAGTAAAATTTGATTTACTAAAATCAGCACCTGCACAAAAGTTTTTTCCTTCTGAACATAATATAATTGATCTGCATTGATTTTCATTATCCATTTCTTCTAAAATATCTGCAATTTGACTAATAAGTTTTGTGTCAAAAAAATTATGAGGAGGACGATTAATTTTAATAATTGCTGTATAGTCTTCTAGAGAAAATATAATTTCTTTATCTGTTTTCATAAAATTTATCCTTTAGTTTACAATAATAAATAATATTTATAATTGATATAAAATAAAAAATGCATAAAATTATTTTATATAATTACTTATTTTATTTTCAATATAAAAATATTAAAATAACTAGTTAAAATAAAGCCTGTCGCTTTAATTTAAAGTTTTAAAAAGGAACATTATGATGAAAAAAATTTGTTTAGTTATTGGAGCTGGGGCTGGCATAGGAGGCAATACAGCACATCGTTTCTCTTCAGAAGGCTATCATGTTGCATTATGTAGAAGAAGTAACAAAGAAGGTTTGGATGCTATGGTAAAATCTATTGAGGACAAAGGCGGATCAGCATCTGGTTATATATTAAATGCCGTAAAAGAAGATAGTATTGAGGAGGTTATTAATAAAATTGAATCTGAAATTGGTGAAATTGAAGTAGTAATATTTAATTTAGGTGCTCAAATAGGTGATGTATCATTAAAAGATTTAAGTTATAAACAATTTGAATTAGGTTGGCGTATGGCTACTTTTGCATTATTTAGAGCAGCATCAACTATATTCCCTTATATGGAAAAAAGAGGCAAAGGCACTTTAATAGTTACATCTTCTACTGCTTCTGTAAGAGGAAACCCAAAACAACATTCTCATGCATCTGCTATGGGAGGTAGAAGAATGTTATGCCAAAGTTTAAATGCAGAATATTCACCAAAAGGTATTCATATTGCGCATATAATAGTCGATGGAGCTGTAGATGCACCTGATACATTAGGAAGAATGCTTGGTGCAGAAAAATTTGAAGAATTAAGAGAAAAAAAAGGTAATAAGCATGATGGTCTTATGCTACCTGAGAAAATTGCAGATACATACTATCATATAGCACAACAGCAAAGGTCAGTATGGACACATGAAATGGATATGCGCTCTTTCTCAGATAGTCCTTGGTGGAATGATAATGATAATAGCTATATATAATTATTGAATTTTTGAAAAGCTAGCTGGTAGTAATATTTTACTCTCTTGATGTTCAATAAAATTGATTGCCTGAGAAATAAATTTATTCCAAGTTTTATTCTCAGATAATTCTTTTCTTCTTTTAGCTCTATCATCTAAGCTTTCATATCCATAAAGATGAACTACTTCATTTAATGGGCCAATTTCTGTATAGAAATAGCCTATTTGATTACCTAATATTTTTCTATGAACTTCCATTCCTTCTCTTTCATATAAATCCATTAATGCATTTAGTTTTCCCGGTTTAATTTTATATGTTCTATGCTCAATAATCATTCTATAGCCTTTATATTTTAATAAATTTAAATTTTTAATATTAAAGTATATAATACAATTAAAACAATTTAGGAAATTTTTATAATATAGATTTTTCTAAATTATTAATAGATGTAAATATAATTAATTAGGAATAAATGTATTTAGTCCATTGTTACTTATAACTTTTCCTTTGGCTCCAAGATAATCGTTAGTCATCATACTAGATAAGAGTTGGCTAGACTTTATTGTATTGGCTATAAAACGGTTACCATTGTCCATCCTTCCAAATACAATAGAAAAACTTGGGCCTTTTCTATCATTAATTATAGTATAAGTTTCAATAGAAGCATCACCATTTGGGTTATTTATTACACTTGGTCCCTTTAATTCATTAATATAATTTTGATATAAATTTGGATTTTTTAAAAAAAATGGTTTCATAGGTTCTTCAGAAGAGTATATACCTATTGACTGTTTTGTTATGTAGTTACCATTTGCAGTAACAAGACCTTTACTTCTTGAGACTTTTCTTACTCTATTCATTATTTCAGAAATAGAATGAGTCACATAATTATTACCAGGACCACCAAAATAAGGTAACCCACCAGTTACAGTAAGCTGTTTATTAGTATCAATATCAATACCCATTTCATCGCATGCAATTTTAATAGCAGAAGGGAAACAGCTATAAATATCATAAAAATCTATATCTTCTATAGTACAATCTGCCATTTCTAAAGCTTCTTTACAGGAAATATTCATAGCAGGAGAGCTATGAAAATTTATTCTATCACTTAAGTGCCAATGATCATAAGCATCTGCACAACCATGCAAATAGACCCATTTTTCTCTAGGTATTCCTATTTTTTTTGCATGTTCTACATTAGTAATAATAATAGAAGCAGCTTGGTCAATAAAAGCATTTGCATTCATTAATTTCGTGTATGGAAATCCTATATAAGGGTTTAAGTCATTAACATCAGATATTTCCTCAGCAGTATATCCTTTTTGTCTGTCTGCTAAAGGGTTGTTTTTTGCTACGTTTGCAAATTTAGATAAAATCCTACCCATTTCATTAGCATGTTCTGATATTGATCTTTTTTCATAACCTCTTATTGCATTTTCAATTAAGGGATAGGCATATATAGCTCCTTTCATACCATGATTTTCCTCTGAAGCAGACCAGCCTTTTTTATTTATTCCCCATTCTTCAAAAACACCTCTAGAGTCTTCGTTCCAATCTAATTGAATACCAAGACGCTGAGCTTGTTTTTGCGTGTACAAAGATTCACCTCCTGCAATTAATGCTGTTTTTACTTCTCCTTTAGAGATTAAATCACATAGTTTATTAACTGACCACTGAGGCATATTTCCTCCAGCATGAGTATAAATATATTGATGTGCATTTTTAGCATTTATTCTGTTTGCTAATGACATGGGTGGGTTATGATATTTACCAAACGGGCAAGTAAAACGCCAACTGGTATCTGAAAAAGAACGAATAACTAATACAGTATCAATTTCCTCAAGTATTTTATTACCCACTTCTGTATCTTTTGCTGCTTCAAAGCATGCTTGAGAAGTTAAATCCATAGGTGATAAAGCAATATTAGGATCTTCTTCTCTTTGAGTTATTTGCCCGCATCCTACTAAGATAGGTATTTTTGATTCATCCATATTTTAACTTTTAAATGACCTTGCTTAACTATTTAAAAAAATATTAATATTAACAGCTTGTAATTATTCTGATAATATAACTAATGATTTATCTAATTATTATTGGGAGGTTAATTAATGAGTTCTAAAAAATCAAATTATAAATTAAGAAGCAGAGAATGGTTTGACAATCCTGAAGATCCTGCAAACACCTCCATTTATTTAGAACGAATTATGAATTATGGATATACTCCAGAAGAGTTAACCTCTGGAAAACCTATAATAGGTATTGCTCAGACAGGGTCAGATATAAGTCCTTGCAATAGAATTCATCTGAAATTAGCAGAGCGTATTAGAGAAGGAATTAGATCTGCTGGCGGTATTGCATTTGAATTTCCAGTACATCCAATTCAAGAAACATTGAAAAGACCTACTGCTGCACTAGATAGAAACCTTTCTTATCTAGGGTTAGTTGAAATATTGCATGGTTACCCTATAGATGGAGTTGTTTTAACTACAGGATGTGACAAAACTACACCTGCATGCCTTATGGCAGCAGCAACAGTAAATATACCCGCTATAGTTCTTAATGGAGGACCTATGTTAGATGGGTGGTACAAAGGTAAATTAGCAGGCTCTGGAATGGCAGTATGGGATAGTCGTGTAGAATTAGCAGCAGGTAGAATTGATTATAAAGAATTTGTAGATATTGTTACATCATCTGCTCCTTCAGATGGCCATTGTAACACTATGGGCACAGCTTCAACTATGAATTCTTTAGCAGAGTCTCTAGGCATGAGCTTAACAGGTAATGCTAATATTCCAGCTCCTTATAGAGAACGAGGACAAATGGCTTATAAAACAGGTTTAAGAATAGTAGACATGGTTAAAGAAGAATTAACTCCATCCAAGATTATGACAAGAGAAGCTTTTGAAAATACAATAATTGTCAATTCAGCAATAGGTGGCTCAACAAATGCTCAGATGCATTTAACTGCAATTGCACGACATATTGGTATAGAACTGGAAACAGAAGCCTGGCAAAAAATTGGCTATGACATACCTTTAATGGCAAACATACAACCTGCAGGAAAATATTTATGTGAAAGCTATCATAGAGCTGGAGGAACAGCAGCAATTATGTCAGAGCTTTTAAAACATAAAAAATTAAATGGTAGTGTTTTAACAGCAACTGGAAAAACATTAGAAGAAAATTTAAAAGGAATTGAAATTAAAGATCATGATGTCATAACACCATTTAATAAACCATTAATGGATAGAGCCGGCTTTATAGTATTAAAAGGTAACCTCTTTGATGCCGCTATTATGAAAACTTCTGTAATTTCTGATAGTTTTAGGGCTAAATTTTTATCTAAACCAGGAAAAGAGGGTGTTTTAGAAGGAAGGGCTATAGTTTTTGAAGGGTCAGAAGATTATCATCATAGAGTCAATGATAAAAGTCTTAACATGGATGAAAATTCTATACTAGTAATCCGCGGAGCTGGTCCAGTTGGCTGGCCAGGATCTGCAGAAGTTGTTAATATGCAACCATCAGATGAACTAATAAAAAAAGGAGTACAAGAATTGCCCTGTATTGGAGATGGTAGACAATCAGGCACCTCAGGAAGCCCTTCTATTCTAAATGCTTCTCCTGAAAGTGCTGTGGGTGGTGGCTTAGCATGGTTAAGAACTGGAGATATAATTAAAATAGACTTAAATAAATACACTGCTGATATGCTAGTTGATGATAAGGAAATAGAAAAAAGAAAATTGGATGGAATTCCTTCATATCCGGAGAGTCAAACGCCTTGGCAAGAAATTTATAGAAAAAATGTTGGTCAGATAGATAAAGGTGCTGTTTTAGAAGATGCTGTTAAATTTCAAAATATAAAGAAAGACTTACCACGTAATAATCATTAATTATTAATTTAATTAATAGTGATAAATATCATGGTCACTGACTGTATGTTCATCTTTTGCCCTACCTGTGCCAAAACCGGTCTGCTTTTTAGGTAATTTTTTATGGGGGCTTTCAAAATTTAATAATTTAGATTTTATTGCTTTTATTTCTAAACCCATTTTATAAATTCTAAGAAACAAATATATTATTAATACTGTCATAAAAGCTATACTAATAAAAATTAATTTAATCATCATCATTCCTATTTAATTAATTTTATTACTATAAGCTTATCTAATTCGTTAGCAAATTTTCCACTGTCCTTATTAGAAAAACTACTAGGACCACCCGTAATAACACCATCATTACGAAGAGAACTCATAAAATCTCGCATATCAGATATACCACCTATATTATTTTTATCATATATTCTGCCACGTGGATCTAATCCTAATGCACCTTTTTCTACTATACGAACAGCTAATGGGATATCGGCAGTTACAACTAAGTCTCCTGAAGTACAATCTTCTGCAATTTTATCATCTGCAATATCAGCACCTTGCTCAACAAGAATAAAACTAATATAATCTGATTTAGGTATATGAAGCCAACTATTAGCTACAAAATTAATTATAACTTTTCTATTGATTGCTGCTTTGAATAAAATATCTTTTATTGCTTTTGGGCAAGCGTCAGCATCTACCCATATCTTCATTAATTTTGATTTGAACGTTTAACACGTATTTTTTCATTTAGTACTTTTGTACCATGTAATTTTTCAATTGCTTTTTCAGCTTCTCTTTCCACAGGCATTTCAATAAAACCAAACCCTTTTGATTTGCCTGTTTCATCATCGGTTACAATATTACAACTTTCTACATCCCCATAAGCATTAAACATTTTTTCAAGTTCATTAACTGTAAGTGTGCGTGGTAAATTTAGGGTTATAATTTTCATATGAGTTCCTCCAGAGAATATATCTTTGGTTATCATAATTTATACATAATGCCTATAATAAACCTTTATAATAATTTATTTATCTATGTATATCTTGCCTTTTTCTTTATATTTCTCTGCCATTTTTTCTAAACCTTCTTTTTGAGCTTCACTTCTTATATCATGAGATATCTTCATTGAACAAAATTTTGGACCACACATAGAACAAAAATGTGCTGTTTTGTGTGCTTCTTTTGGTAGAGTTTGATCGTGAAAACTCTTTGCTGTCTCTGGATCTAACGATAAATTAAATTGATCTTCCCACCTAAATTCAAACCTAGCACGGGATAATGCATCATCCCTATTTTGAGCTCCAGGCATTCCTTTTGCCAAATCCGCAGCATGAGCAGCAATCTTATATGTAATGACTCCTACTTTAACGTCATCTCTATCTGGAAGTCCTAAATGCTCTTTTGGTGTTACATAACATAGCATTGCACAACCATACCAACCTATCATTGCTGCACCAATGCCTGATGTTATATGGTCATAACCAGGGGCAATATCAGTTGTAAGTGGTCCTAAGGTATAAAATGGTGCTTCATGACAACAATCAAGCTGTTTATCCATATTCTCTTTAATTTTATGCATAGCAACATGTCCTGGACCTTCAATCATCACTTGGCAATCCTTTTCCCATGCAACTTTTGTAAGTTCTCCTAATGTTTCTAATTCTGCAAATTGAGCTTCATCGTTTGCATCTGCGATAGAGCCTGGACGTAAACCGTCGCCTAATGAAAAACTAACATCATATCTACGACAAATATCACATATTTCTTCAAAATGCTCATATAGGAAACTTTCTTTATGATGTGATAAACACCATTTTGCCATAATAGAGCCTCCTCTAGAAACTATTCCTGTAACTCTATTTACTGTCATAGGCACCATGTGCAATCTAACTCCAGCATGAATTGTAAAATAATCAACTCCTTGCTCAGCTTGTTCTATAAGAGTGTCTCTAAAAACTTCCCATGTAAGATCCTCTGCAATTCCTTTCACTTTTTCTAAAGCTTGATAAATAGGCACTGTTCCAATAGGAACTGAAGAATTTCTTATAATCCATTCTCTAGTATTATGTATATTCTTTCCAGTAGATAAATCCATTACCGTATCTGCTCCCCAACGAATAGACCACACTAATTTATCAACTTCTTCTTCCATAGAGGAGCTTATTGCAGAAGTTCCCATATTGGCATTAATTTTTACTAGAAAATTTCTTCCTATTATCATCGGCTCTACTTCTGGGTGATTAATATTAACAGGAATAATAGCTCTGCCATTTGCAACTTCATCTCTTACAAACTCTGGTGTAACGTAATTTGGAATATTTGCTCCCCAATCATTACCATCTCTAGAAACAATATCTCCACGTAATTGATTTTCTCTGATCGAAATATATTCCATTTCAGCTGTAATTATACCTGCTTTTGCATAAGCTATTTGTGTTACTGGTTTATTAGATTTAGCTCTTAAAGGTTTAATTTTTTTAGAAAATTCTGGTGTAATCTTATTTTTAGATACAAATCCATTATCATAATCTTTAATTTCTCTACCTTCATAGGTTTCCACATCACCTCTAGACATTATCCACTCTTTTCTAATGCCTTCTAAACCAATATTAATGTCTGTATTAATATTATTATCAGTATAGGGTCCAGAACTATCATAAACTACAACAGGGTCTTCTCCAGCTGTAGGATGAAGAGATATCTCTCTCATTGGAACATTTATATTTTTATATAACTTACCTTTTACATAAATTTTTTTTGAAGCTGGTAAATTTCCTGTAGTGATTTTTGGTTTAATGTGATTCATTTTATTCTCCTTTTAAATTAAGAGAAAATAATATATTTATTAATAAAATTAATTATTACTATTATCTCCCTACGCCAGCATTATCTGTCAGGTTATAAGGGTATATTCTCAGCCAATTGGCACCCCTGTTAGTAAAAACTAAAATAACTATTTTTAATAAAGTGTCAAATATTAATTAAACGTTAAACATAATATTATTTATTGTTAATATTTTAAATTACTATCATTTATCATTAACTTATACATATCAGATAAAATACGTTGGTATTTGCAGAGTTAGCACAAGAAAGACTATACACATTAGCTCCTAATAGAAAAAAAATACTTATATCAATAAATGAAATTAATAATAACCTAATGACAGCTATATTTACTTCTATATTAGAAATTAATAATTTCACATGTAATATAAATTTTATCGTATTAAAATTGCTAAAACTCTACTCTATTTTTTGATTTTATAGAGTAGAGACATTATGCTGTTTGCCTTGAAAGGCAAACTATATTCTCCCCCAAGAATATTCTTACTTTAACAGTACATGTATAAAAATTTAATTTTAAGTATTAATAGTTTATTAATAATCTTTATATATTATAGATTTAATTATTTTAATATTTTAAGCAAAATTATATAAAAGTTATTACCCAACTAATTTATTAGTATTTATACATAATTTTATGCTAAATTTTTTAAATGAAATATTTGTATATAATTTTAATATGCTTATTAGTATTTTCTTGTGAAGAGACTATAGATGCTGATCCTGATAGTAGCAACTCTAATACAACTACATCTGAATATTAAGCATAGTGGTTCTAATTACTTACAATAATAATCTAAAATATATTAAAACTTTCTTAACAATACTTTAATTAAGTTTTTTAAAATAATAAATATGAATGGGCTTTTAATTAATCTTAGTAAAAATAGTTTTAGCTTGGGATAAAATTTATGCAGAATATAAAAAGCTATAAATAATATAGCTAATATTAACATTAGTCTAATCATAACCTCTCCCTACTCAATATTTTATAATTAGGTTTCTATAATAGATATAGCAAATGATAATGCTTTTCTACTCCTACTTTATTTTTTATGTTAGATAGTACTTTTTATTTAGAGATAACATCAAGGTATTCAAATTCTTCAATCACTTTTATTATTTTCTATCATATTGGCTTGTAATATTTCTATCCAATAACCATCAGGATCTTCAATGAAGGCCAAACCCTTCATCTTTCCATCATCTGGTTTTTTTATAAATTTTACATCTAATTTTTTAAAACGTTCTGAAGCTTTATAAACATCTGGCACAGAAAAACCAATATGTCCATAACCCTGAGGGTTCGTGTTACCATTATGATATCTAAAACCATCATCATTTTCAGAACCCCAATTATGGGTTAATTCAAGCATTGCTCTCTGACTAAAAGTCCATGTGGTTCTTTTATTATTATTTTGAGGTATATTA
>Ga0209830_10004585_pt1 | contig 10003 bp, 13 predicted proteins | sample ArcticOcean_MG_C_12_FD_187439 | JGI IMG/M metagenome (GOLD analysis project Ga0209830, IMG submission 187439) | Marine microbial communities from western Arctic Ocean - ArcticOcean_MG_CB8_130 (SPAdes) (version 2) | ecosystem: Environmental > Aquatic > Marine > Oceanic | place: Arctic Ocean...
TATTGCTTTGTGTTCTACCACTGAGCTCTGGAATATCCCAACAACCCAATTTTCTTGAACCAAGTGTTACCATCAGTTGCGGTCCAGGACGTACCAAGCCAAACAACACTTTCTGTCCTCTTATAGTGTCAAATTTAAAACTACTATGCCCAGCACCCCAATGCTCTTCTGTGTACAGTGTTGCCCAGTGTGTAGCACCTCTTGAGTCACTTGCGGCTCTTAGTGTGCTGTCAAGTGTTCTAAGATAGTTTTGATTCCATCTAACGACAAAACTTATATCTGCTACCACCTGTCTGTTTCTCACACTTAGTCTTACAGGATTTGTTAGCACATCATATGCACGTTGGGGGAACTGACTTAGTATACGATCAACTTGACCATCATGATACTTGTTGTTTTGGTTTTCTTGTTGATATATCTGCTTTGCAGTTTTACCATGATTGTACTGTATGGTCTGTGTTGGCTTGGGCTTTGACATATGTAACAGACCGGTTAGTATTCCTGCTGGCGATGGATTTAGCAGTTCATTGATCCACGTATCTGCTAATACTCTATTTGATGTTCCGCAACCTATTAGGGCAGTTGTTAAACCTATTATTGCTAACTTCTTAAACATAATTTGTACTCCAAGTCCAATTGCTCATATAAACACTTACTGCAATACATATCAAAACCAATGCTATTGCAATTACACTCAACTTAAACACTGCACTTAGTATGGTTGGAAAATACTTTACCAACACATATGCTATTGCAACGAAACCGATTATTTGTAACACTATATCCATTATGTTATTATTATCCCTTTTGCTTCAACGTTTTTAGGACTATAGTTAGCAACAAAACCATTTACTTCACATTTGATTCTTTTTGCTGTAAAACCAACTACTGTGCCTGTTGCTCCAATTCCATTACATCCTGGAGCATTTAAGAAAACCCAAACTTCCTGTCCTACTTTATAATCCATATACTTCCCCTTGTTTCTAACTATACTTTATAATAACACAGATATAGGGTATGTCAACCTTTTTGTTTGTTTAGGTACAATAAATACACTACAAGGAGCAGATACATGGGAAAATTTAATAATAAGATTATGGCTGAGTTTAATCCACCAAGAAAGTGGACGTTGGGCAGGGATTTATCTTATACCACATCAGAACTAAACATAGATGAAATAAATGCACTTAAAGGTGTAGGTATTAAAGTCAAAAGAGAAACAAATAAAACAGAAACTATTAGTGTACCAACTGGCTTTGTAACAGACTTAGCAAGTGTGCCAAGAGCTATGTGGTGGTTGATAGCACCATTTGATGTTGCAAGAGCTGCCATTATACACGACCTACTTTACAAAACCATTAGGCAATATCGTTGGAAGAAAAAAGACAAAGAAGACGCAGATTTAATTAAGTTAGCTAAACTAGCATCAGATAAGGTTTTCTTATTAGGCATGCAAGATGCAGACCCTAAGGTTCCTGGATATAAAATTTATCTAAGTTGGAAAGCAGTTGATCTGTTTGGTAATGGTTCAATAGTACCAAACAAAGATAACATCTAGGCGTTTTGTACTAGTCCTGCTTTGAGGGCTTTCTTAGCCATTCTATAACTTAATCTAGCAAGGTTGCGTCGTTCGCTTCTATACTCTTGACTGGGTCTTCCGCCTGTGATTGTTCCTTCTGGCTTGTACCTGTGCATGAAATCACTTATGCAGTTGAATCTTCCTTGATGAATGTGTCCATTACCTTGATACATTTTAGTCTCCTTTAATATAGTTGTTGTAAAAATTGTGACTGGCTAGGTTCTTACACTTGCTCTCGCACTGTATATCCCAGTCTTTGCTGAATGTAGCCGCCCACTCGTTCACTGCATGATTCCAGTAGAAGTCACTGTGAGCTCTTAGTTTTTGTTTCTTGTATCCTTGTGCAAGCAGTGCTTCCATATCAGGACGTACATTAGGGTCATGATCTACAAGTATGTCTTCACGTGATACACTATAATGCAATGCAGGTCTAACACCACGCCAACTGTCAATTATGCGAGAACATCTATCGTCGGATGGATCAATATATTCACCGGAATTAACCCAGTGGTGGTGTATATCGAGTACAAGTGGTACTTCTTTGGCAAGTTCAAGCGAGGCTTCAATCCCCCATTTGTTTTCGTCGTTTTCAATTGTAATAGTGTTTCGTGCCTCTTGAGATAGTCTTGGCAAGACACGTTTGATACCGGCAGGACCTTGTCTACCGGATATATGGACGTTGCACTTAAAGTCTTGGAATTGCTGGCCGAAGCCCATCCATCTGATAATGTCAGCATGATATTCAAACTCCTCTATACTACGTTCTACAATGTCTGGCGTGTCACTGGCAAGTACTGTAAATTGTCCAGGATGGAAACTTAGACGCACACCTAGTTTACGTGCTAGTTCGCCTACTTTAGCATAACCACGTTCCAGTTGATTGCGTATGTCTGGCTTTTGCCAATAGTAACGCCATGTAGGTTGTGTGTACATAGGCAACTGATTGCTACCCAAACGACACATACGCAAGCCTGGCTTTAGTTCACCAACATACTGTACAAGATTGTATGCACTTTGCATGTTGTGTTGCATGATATCATACAAACGTTCTTCTGCAATGTCTACAGTTTGCCTGTCTAACCAAGCAACTGTTGTACTGCGTTCTGTACGTTGTTGCTGAATTTCCATTAGTATTTTTTTGGGTTGCGTTTGATCTGGATGTAGATACTTGCAACAAAATCCTACACGAGGTATCATAGTATTTTTCCTATTCTGTTAACCCATTGTTCTTGACACCATTCAGAATGATGAGATTTGTCTAATGCGTTATTATCAAAGTGCCATGTTTTTCCAGGTAACTTATTATCGTAATGCATTTCTATTCCTTGTTTCTCAAGCAATGTTTGTTCAGGGCCTGGAACATCCAAGTATATATGTATTAAAGGAATATTCTTTTGTTTGCATATATTATCTAAGTATACAACATTTTTTACAAATGTCAATAAAAAATGTTCATCTCCTTGTAATAACTTTTGTTTGTAAAGTTCATCACTACAATTATTATTCATAAAACGTGCTTCAGAGTTATACCAGTGGGTTGCTCTATATACATTGGGCCATTGTGCTATTACTGCTAGTGGTTTGTAGTTTTCAAGCCATAATGATAAGTTTTGACTTACAAATTCTGCATTAGAGCTGCCTACACCAAGATTTATAATTTGGGTATCGAGTTCTTTTTCAAGTTTTTTAACCCAGGTTTGCTCAAGATGTAAACCTACACCTTCAGTATGACTGCATCCTCCTACAACTATATGTCTATCTGTTATATTATCAAACTCGTGTGTTCTATAACCAAAACTGTTGTAGACAAATTCAGCAGAGAGATGTGTCTCAGTGGTATTAGCACGTGTTAATGGTATTGCAGGTGATGAGAAAAAGTCTACTAAAGAAAACATATACTTCCTAAGTTCTAATTACGTCAGTAATTGTAACACGTTTTCGTAAGTATCGCAAGAGATATTTTCTATTTTTTCAAAACTTTTATCTAATTCACCAGGATGGTCAATAAACACAAATTGTGTGTTTGGATTGTTTTTTACAACACCACGTATGGCGGCTTGATAACTTTTATCTAGGAACTTTTGTGTTGTATCAGTAACAGTAACTTCTTGCAAATCAAATCCCAGACATAATACCAATTCACTTTTGCTACAAAGATGCATAGAAATAACATCTTCTTGTTTAGCAAAGTCATCCGGAAAGTCACCGTCAAATACTTTAACACCAGCAGGACGGTTCAATACAGTGTAACTGTTATTGTGAATGTAAAAATTGCATACACTGTGGAATGCACGTTTGATTAGGTCTTGTGCTTTGGTGTTGTCAGCACATAATACATTGTCAGTACTGTATGCTCTCCAAGTTTTCCATGATCCCCAAGTTGACCCAATCTCTTTTAGTTTTTCTGACTTTACAATAGGATCATTGTAGTCTTCGCTGATTACCCACGATATTTCCATTATGCCGACTTCAGCTCCTGCCAGCGATATGCACCCAAGCATATCCAAGCAAATGTTCCGCCTGGTATGAAGTTGGTGTTAAACACAACATCTCCTTTGGCACCTTGATATCCTGGCGTTTCATTAGCATGTGATATTTTGTTACGACCAACTTGTAGTTGCTTAACCCAAGTTAATCCATCTTTATCAATGGTTAGTTGTTCTTGATTGTTTGTTACAATGCTTAGACTCTGTGCTTTTGATGTTCCAATTTGTGCAACATTTTGACTGCGTTTTCCAATGTCAATTGATACTTCGTTGTCCCATATGCTTAATGCACTGGTTGGCGAAACTGTGTTAATACCCACTCTGTGATTATCAGCACTTAAAAACGTGCCGACTTGTAGACTCTTTAGTGTGCCGACTTGTTCAATGTTGGTTTTAGTAATGCCAGAACTCAGTGTGTTTTCATTAACAAGAGGTTCACCCCTAACATTAATACTCTTAATGTCAATGCCTTTTTGTACACGATTAAACACAACCGCACCAGCAGTTTCTAAAAACTCTTCTTTAAGTTGTTGATATGCATCTGCTGAAATAGTTTCGGCAAGTTCTTTAAAACTTCTGTTGCTCAATCCAATTGAACCTTTAACTGCCAAGTCGCCATCAATCGTAATACTGCCGTGTGCAGATATATCTGATTTTACATCAAGTAGTTGTGTGCTAATACTTTCTGCGTCGAGATGATTGTTTACAACTACCAATCCATCTTCGATGGTTACTTCTTTATCAAATCCAACTGGAAGTGTGTTAGCATGTTCTAATACTACTTCTTCAAGTATACCTTTAACATTCTGTTCTCTAAGTGTTTTTGAAATACGGTCACTCATGTTGTGACCAATTTGAGTTTGTATTTTAGTTAACCAATTTGGATTTAGTTCAAGACTTTCGATAGTATCTGTAACAAGTTTTTCAACTGCACCATCAACTGCTTGTTCTAACAATACGTTATCTACCATATGCTCGATAGGAGGAATGAAACCATCTCTAAACATCTTTTCAACGGATGATTCAACAGTTGCCACTAAGTCCGGAACAGTGCTTATATTACTAAATCGTGCAGTGATTCTATCTTGAACAAATGCTGTAATACGATTTTCTAATTCAATAATCCATTCAGGATCACTAAGTGCAGCATTAACTTGTGCATCCACACTTTTTTTAACTTCTGCTTCAATTAGTTTAGCAACAGCTTTATCATCAATCATTTTCTCTCCAAGTATCTAGCGTCACACAATGATGTCCGCCACCTAGTGTGCGACTATGTCTCAGTGTGTGAGGTATTACAGTAAAGCCTTTTTTCTCTAGTATGGTACTTAGCTCTAATTGTGCCGTATCCACTATTACTGTGTGGTCGTTGATACTCAACATGTTAAGTCCAATCCATTTGCTTGCATAGGGATATTGATAGAAAACCTGTGCAGTTACATCTTCGACCCAGATAATTTCCCAATCTTTCATACATGGCGGCAAGTATCTTTTGCTTTTGACTCTTGGTTTATTGCAAATTGCCAGTCCTTGTCTTAGTGGTACAATTGTTGAATCGATATGTACACCTGCATAGAAGTTTACTTTTTCAATGTTAATAGTTGGATACTGTTCACATAACCATTCATATGCTTTGGTATTACCACTATCGCTTTCTAGATAAACCCAGTCATTGCCTAGCCTACATATGTTAGCGGCGTCTAACACCATGTCTTCTTTGCGAGGCATTCTTTTAACTGTGTTGTCTGTGAGCATTTCTTTGTAGCACAACTGTTCCATGTCTCTACAAGGATACATCATTGCTGGATCTAAGATCTCTCTGCCGGCAATTAAGAACCTATCTCTTGGACAGTAGTTGTACATGCCACCTAGACCTTGAAAGTTTAATGCAGTACTAGGACGATTGACTTTTACGTCTTGTTGTTCTAATATGGCTGCTAGACTGTCTAAGTCTTCATTTGCTTCGTCAATAATCCACTGTTCTACTGCACCACTAGGCACAGGAGTTTCTTTCCACAGTGTCTTTTCACTTTCGTTGGCAAACACCGGATCTTCACTAGGCCAGTTCGCATGATCAGCAACTCCAACATAGCATTCTCTAAGTTGGTCCCACTCATTAAAACTTCTTATTTTCACTTGATCACTCCGGTTATTTGTAAGGTATATCTAGGTGTTTTACCAACGTTGGCAGCTAGGTGCAATGTATCATTCTTCCATATTATATAGTCACCAGCATGCCAGTTAATAAGTGGTTGTTTTTCAATTTCACTTATGTGGCCACTTTGCCAATCTTCCATATAGAATATTGCTCTGTGTATATCACCATCCCAGTTGTGCAACTCTTTAAATCTTGCGTAGGTATCACCGTGTTCCGGTAAACAACTACCAGGGTTCATTCTGTATATACTCCATGAAAAATACTTCCAAGGCAATACTTCTCTTATTGCATCCATCCAGTCAGGTTCTTCTTGACGCATATCATACATGTCACCAGTAAACTTTGTTTGAGTATAACCCAAGTCACGCCATTCTTTCAAACTAACCGGATCGTTAAATGGCTCATTGATATACATCAAGTCTTTATACTGATCTTTCCAAACTGGATCAGTATGCCCTCTCGACCAATTACTTTGTTCGTGTATTTCCATAATGTATCACTTCGATATCTGTTAAATCTGGTAAACGTCTCCACGGATCAACAATGACTGATCCTTTTGGAATATCACAATAAAACGTATCGTCTTTAGTATACTGTCCAGTATATCCGTATGTCACATACCTATTGTGTGCATATAATATCATTGACGGTTCGTCTATACTTTCAACTACATCTTTAGGATTGTCTGCAATTGGGTCTACATATTTTACAGGTAACCCTTGTTCTTCGATGTAAAAGCCAATAAGTGTACTATAACTACCTATGCAAAAAGGAACGTCTGGCTTGTATGCTTTACCATGTATTACTATAGGTTTACCATCTGCGTGTGCTACTAAAAAGTCTGCTAGGTTCTTTGCTTGTACTTCTCTTGCACCCATAATAGTATCAAACATATCATAGCCAATGTCATATTCTTTTGCTAACCAACGCAGTGCTATATTATCTCTTGGATGACATGCACCTGAGTCTCCCATGCCTGCTGTCATGTATTTAGAACCCATAATACGCATTGTACTCTTTGCTAGAGCGTCTGTAACAACGTCAACGTTGATGTTACCTATCTTTAGTGCAAAGTCCTGTATCATGTTAACAAGCCCTACTTTAGCACTTATAAACGTATTATAGAATATCTTAATTGATTCACATTCGTCCCAAGTTCCTGTAACGTATCTTGGATTGTTTTTCATAAGTGGACGGTACAATTCAATCAAGTCTTCCATCTCACTTGGATCACCTGTTTCTGTACCAATCATTACCATCTCAGGATTTGCAAAATCCCATTTTACACTGCCCATTGCAATCAGATATGGATTATACAAGAATTGATGTTTGCTATCTAGCATTGAGTAAAAGTGTCTGCGTGTTGTACCAGGTAATACAGTAGATATTAATACTATCTTCTTTGATTCAGATGCATGCTTGTTTACCATTGTAATTGCATCTTTGACTGCATCATGTCCAAAGTCTTTTGGTTCCATATGCGAGCTTGGCACACTACCATCATATCCTTCTGTGTGTGGTGTTTGTACTGCAATGAATATCCAATCACTGTTGTCTATCATTTCCTTTGCTGTATCACAAACTTTAACACTGTCTGAAGTACGTGGGTAAATATCGTAACCATGCACAGTATATTTTTCAGCCATAACTTCTGCACATTCAAGTCCAAGTTTTCCGAGGCCAATAAATCCAATTTTCATAATATAAGGTAACCTTTCTAAATGTCTGTTCCTACTAGTAATTTATACAATTTTGTGGCCCAGGCCTTAGAAAACAAGTACCTAGTCAAATACTTTTACCCCTGGGGAGAAAAAGGGTTTGGCAACATAGTAACCAACCTGGAGGATAAACAACCTGATCCTTTTGTTGATTGTTTGCAAGACCAACCAACTGTAATATGCCACGATCAAGAGCCCTTGGACTTTGGTATGTATAGTGATGAAGAGTTAGAAAAGCAAGTACATACTATGGACCCGGAAATCTTTAAAGAATGGAAAAAAGGATCATGGAAAGATTTAAATCTTAGATGGGATGTTGGAAACAACTGTACAAATTTTTGGATACTTCTACATAGTGAACTTGATTCTCCTGAAGTTAAAAAGTACGAAGACACAGGCTTATTTAAGTGTGCTTACTGGTGGAGTCATGCACTGATAGCTCTTGATTGGTATCGCTTTGCTCGTTATGATAACAGACTTACAGACAAAAGTCAACCTATAAAAGCAAACTTTTTGGTATATGCTAGAGGTACAACAGGTAAACGTGCATACAGAAAGTTATTCTTAGAACACTTGCAACACATCAACAGTGTACAACTAGGTAGTATCGACCCAACAGCCGTTGTTACAAGCGACAGCAGTGCTACTTATAACCCACAAGACTTTGCACAAACACGTTGTAGCATAGTGTTAGAAACTGTATATGACCAACGTATACACCTAACAGAAAAGACACTGCGACCACTAGCATGCGGACATCCTTTCTTGATATTAAACGGCCCTGGTGCTTTAGAAACAATACGCAGTTATGGATTTAAGACATTTCAACCTTACATTAATGAAAGTTACGATAAAGAGCAATCACCAACAAAACGCATGGACATGGTATTACGTGAAATGCGTAGGATTAATAATTCAAGTGAGAAGTACCAAAAATATATCTGGAATGGTTGTGCTGAAATAGCAGCCTACAATAAACAACTGTTCTTTGATGATAAGTTTGTGTGGCGTGTGAAGACAGAACTTAGACGTAATGTTAGAGCTCTGGGCATGCCAAAACTCACACACAAACGAGTACGAATCCTAAGTGCTATGAAGAGTAGAGAAAGAAGACATACTATGGATCAACTAACAAGACGTAAGCGTGTAGAACTGTATCTTAGACTAAAACGTACTAGTATATAGTTCTATATCTTGCTGGAGATACTTATCTATTTGCGATTTATTCTCGATAAACCATTTATTGTACTTGATTGTAAAATCTTCTGTATATCTACTGGTATTTTCTTGCATCCATTGAACGTTTATACCACTTACACTGCTTAACTTACGTCTGAGTTGTCTCATGTCACCGGTACTATACCAATGATCAATTGCTATTGGCGAGTTATCTATAAACACTTTTTGAGGTACGAAGTGTACAAATAAATCCGCATGGTTTGGTGTTAGTTCTTCTGGCAGGTTTTTGCCAAAGAACCAATTGCCAATATCTTCTACAGTAAACTTGTATTGATACTTTGCACCAGTGCCGTAGGCAAATGCACTTTTAAGTCTTCCATAAGGTTCACGTAATATTGTAAAACTATAAGGTTCTTTAATCGCACCATCTCTAGTGGCCATTTGTGCAGACCATGCACGCATAGTTTGTGTAGCACATTTTGGCACATTCACAAAAAGAAAATTGTGCAATGCTGGATGACTACAATGATACTTTGCTGTAGCAGTCTGTTCTTTGTTGTAAAATTTAAATTGTAGACTGTCACCTATTTTAGATAACAGGTATTGCACTATTTTTTATTGTTGTATGCTTGAGCACCAAAAAATGCAGCCACAATAGCCGCAACTGATACAAAGTATACACTTGCCATGCTACCTAATATTTTACTTGCTTCTGTTAATCCTACGCCTACTGCCAGTACCACTGCAAAAGGATACAATAACATACCAAAAAGAGCAAACCATGCCATCTTGCGTTGAGCATCTCTCATTGCATCTTGGTCTTCGAGTTCTTTACGTTTAAATTCCATATTCATCTCATATTCTTCAAGACTGATATGACCAT
>Ga0209830_10004588_pt1 | contig 10001 bp, 4 predicted proteins | sample ArcticOcean_MG_C_12_FD_187439 | JGI IMG/M metagenome (GOLD analysis project Ga0209830, IMG submission 187439) | Marine microbial communities from western Arctic Ocean - ArcticOcean_MG_CB8_130 (SPAdes) (version 2) | ecosystem: Environmental > Aquatic > Marine > Oceanic | place: Arctic Ocean...
AAAGTGGAGAATTATGACAGACAAAAACAAAAACTTATTTGAAGCATCTCAGACATTTATTCCTGGAGGAGTAAATTCACCAGTTCGAGCATTTTCATCAGTTGGAGGAACGCCAATTTTCTTTAAAAAAGGATTGGGAAGTAGGCTTTGGGATGAAAATGATAAAGAATATATTGATTACATCAATTCGTGGGGTCCAATGATTCTAGGCCATGCTCACCCACAGGTTATTAAAAAAGTTCAAGAGGTTTCAAAAAATAGCCTATCTTTTGGAGCACCCACTTCAAAAGAATTAGTTATGGCTGAATTGTTAGTTAAATTGGTTCCAAGTATGGAGCAGGTTCGATTAGTAAGTAGCGGAACGGAAGCGACTATGAGCGCAATACGTGTCGCAAGAGGATTTACGTCAAGAGATTGTATTGTTAAATTTGAGGGTTGTTATCACGGTCATGCAGATGCACTATTAGTAAAAGCTGGTTCAGGCGCCCTAACATTTGGACAGCCGAGTTCTGCTGGTGTACCTAAAGATGTAGCAAAGCACACACATACCCTTACATTTAATGACATCGAAGCTTTAGAAAAATGCTTTAGTGAGATTGGGGATGAGATTGCATGCGTAATTATTGAACCCATTGTGGGGAATATGAATTTAATTTTACCTGATATCAAGTTTTTGAAGAAATTGAGAAGTCTTTGCACGCAATATGGAGCTGTTCTAATTTTTGATGAAGTAATGACTGGATTCAGAGTTGCATTAGGAGGTGCTCAAGAATTATATGGAGTAACTCCTGATATGACAACATTAGGAAAGATTATAGGCGGGGGATTACCTGTCGGGGCTTTTGGAGGCAAAAAAGATATTATGCAAAAATTAGCGCCATTAGGACCAGTTTATCAAGCAGGTACTTTATCTGGGAACCCAGTTGCAGTTGCTGCCGGCTTAGAAACTCTAAAACTAATTCAAAAGCCAAATTTTTATCAGCAATTATCTTTAATTACAGAAAAGTTGGTTAATGGAATGATTGACGCTGCAAAAAAAAATGACATTGCTTTTTCTGCAAGAAGTGTGGGGGGGATGTTCGGTATTTATTTTAGAGAAGCGCCTCCAAATAGCTTTGATGAAATAATGGAAAGTGATCGTGCAAAATTTAATAAGTTTTTTCATTCTATGCTGAAACAGGGTATTTATTTTGGCCCTTCTGCATTTGAAGCTGGATTTGTTTCAGCAGCTCATACAGAAAAAGATGTTGATGAAACAATTAAAGCATCCCACAAGGCATTCGAAAGCTTGAATGATTGATTTAATTTCATTCAAATCATTGAATAAATGGACAAATAAGCATAAAATTATCGGCTCCGTTTAGCAGAGTAAAGAATAAATTTAATGGCAAAACAAAAAAATTTAAAACAAGGCTTGTATAACCCAAAAAATGAACATGATTCTTGTGGCGTTGGATTTATTGCTAATATTCATGGTACGAAAAGTCATCGTATTGTTCAACAAGGCTTAGAAATCCTCACAAATCTTACGCATCGGGGGGCAACCGGATATGACCCCAAACTTGGAGACGGTGCTGGATTATTGATACAGATGCCTGACAGTTTTTTTAGAGAAGAAATAAAAAACCTAAAAACAGAGCTACCAGAAGCTGGCCATTATGGCGTTGGGATGATTTTCTTACCTCAATCAAAGTCAGCAAGAGAAAAATGCGAAGCAATTATTTCAAAGATGATTGCAGAAGAAGGCCAAGCAGAAATAGGATGGAGGGAAGTCCCGGTTAATAGTAAAAATATTGCTAACGCAGCTCGAGATGTCGAACCAGTAACTAAGCAAGTTATTGTTAGTAGAAACAAGAATTGTGCTTCACAAGATGATTTCGAAAGAAAATTATTTGTTATCCGTAAAAGGATTGAAATTGAAGTCAATAAGCTAAATATTGATGACCCAGCAAAATTTTATATAACTTCAATGTCTTCAAGAACAATCGTCTATAAAGGTATGCTGCTTGCGTGTGAGGTTGGCATTTATTTTGAAGATTTATTAAATGAATTAATGGAATCCGCATTAGCACTAGTTCATCAGAGATTTTCTACAAATACTTTCCCTTCATGGGAGCTCGCACACCCTTATAGAATCGTGGCTCACAATGGTGAAATTAATACTGTTCAAGGGAATGTAAATTGGATGAATGCTCGTCGTGAAAAAATGCATTCTTTGCTTCTTGGAAAAGATTTAGAAAAGCTATGGCCATTAATTGAGGATGGGCAGTCAGACACAGCTTGCTTTGATAATTGCTTAGAGCTATTAGTTGCTGGCGGATATAGTTTACCTCACGCAATGATGATGTTAATCCCTGAGCCATGGGCTGAAAATTCACTTATGAGTGAAGAAAGAAAAGCATTTTATGAGTACCATGCGGCTTTAATGGAGCCTTGGGATGGCCCTGCAGCTGTTGCTTTTACTGATGGGAAAATAATTGGAGCAACATTAGATAGAAATGGATTGCGACCTGCTAGATATTTACTGACTGACGATGGCAATTTAATGATGGCCTCAGAAATGGGTGTTTTAAAGTTCCCTGAAGAGAAAATTATAAAAAAATGGCGACTCGAGCCAGGGAAAATGTTACTTATTGATCTCGAAGAAGGGAAATTAATTGAAGATGATGAGATTAAAAAATTGTTATCTTCAGAAAAACCATATCAAGACTGGTTAAAAATCTCGCGTTATTTTTTAGGAGATTTAAAAGCTATCGATGTTAAATTTAAGCATGAAGAAAGTTTATTAGATTTGCAGCAAAGTTTTGGATACAGCCAAGAAGACCTTTCATTTATTTTAAGTCCAATGATAAAAACAGGACAAGAAAATTCTGGATCCATGGGGAATGATTCAGCACTACCAGTTTTGTCAAACAGACCTAAAATTTTATACAATTATTTTAAGCAATTGTTTGCACAAGTTACTAATCCGCCAATAGATCCAATTCGTGAAAGCATAGTTATGTCATTAGTAACGTTTATTGGGCCTAAGCCTAATCTTCTAGGAATTGAAGATAAAGAACCACCTTTTAGATTGGAAGCTAGTCAGCCAGTTTTAAGTATCGATGAATTGGAGCAACTAAAACAAATTGATTCATTGACACAAAATAAATTTAAATCAAAAGTAATAGATATTACTTATGTAACAGTTTCGGATGAAGGGCACGCTGTTGAAATGAAAAATGCATTAGAAGGTATTTGCAAAGAAGCAGACAAGGCAATTAATGATGGATTTAATATAATAATTCTTTCTGATAGGGCGACATCTTCTGGAAGGTTGGCAATTCCAGCCCTACTTGCTTGCTCGTCAACGCATCAATTTTTAGTTAAATCTGGCAATAGAACAAATGCAGGATTAGTTATAGATACTGGCTCAGCCAGAGAAGTACACCATTTTGCTTTACTAGCAGGTTATGGCGCTGAAGCCATTTGCCCATGGTTAACATATGAAACAATAAAGACCCTGAGTGATGATTTTATTAAGGCTCAGGAGAATTATATTAAGGCCATAGGAAAAGGTTTATTTAAAGTTATGTCTAAAATGGGAATATCAACCTATCAATCATATTGCGGGGCTCAAGTTTTCGAGGCAATTGGATTAAATGAGCATTTCATCAAAAAATATTTTACTGGAACTATATCTAATGTCGACGGAATTGGTATAGATCAAGTTGCCATGGAGGCTGTGAGAATTCATAAATTAGCTTATGGTAATGACCCAGTATTAATTAATGCTTTGGATGCTGGAGGAGAGTATGCATTTAGGATTAGAGGTGAAGAGCATATGTGGACTCCTGAATCTATAGCAAAACTTCAACATTCAACTAAAAAAAATAATTATGAGACCTATAAAGAATATGCAGAACTTATAAATAATCAAGCCCATAGACATATGACATTGAGAGGTTTATTTGCATTTAAAATAAAAAAATCAATTCCTTTAGGCGAAGTTGAGTCAGCAAAAGAGATAGTTAAAAGGTTTACAACAGGGGCAATGTCTTTAGGTTCTATATCAACTGAAGCACATTCAACTTTAGCTATTGCAATGAATCGAATAGGCGGTAAATCAAACACTGGCGAAGGTGGCGAAGATATTCGAAGAAGCTTTCCAATTTTAAAAGATACTACAATTTCTGATCATTTAGATTCAGATATTATAATGAGAAATATTAATTTAAAAGCAGGAGATTCATTACGATCTAGAATTAAGCAAGTGGCGTCTGGAAGGTTTGGAGTAACTGCAGAATATTTAGCATCTGCAGATCAAATTCAAATTAAAATGGCACAAGGTGCTAAACCAGGTGAGGGAGGCCAGTTACCCGGACATAAAGTTAGTGATTATATAGCTAAGCTTAGATTTTCTGTCCCTGGAGTAGGTTTAATTTCACCACCACCACATCATGATATTTATTCTATTGAGGATTTAGCTCAACTAATACACGATCTAAAAAATGCAAATCCAAATGCTAGCATATCAGTAAAATTAGTTGCAGAAACGGGTGTAGGAACTGTAGCAGCTGGAGTAACCAAGGCCAAAGCAGACCATATTGTTATAGCAGGCCATGATGGTGGCACTGGAGCATCACCATTAACTTCGATTAAGCATGCAGGCGGGCCTTGGGAGATTGGGTTAGCAGAAACCCAGCAAACATTAATATTAAATCAATTAAGAAGTAGAGTAATACTTCAGGTTGATGGCCAATTAAAAACAGGCAGAGATGTAGTTGTAGGTGCGATGTTAGGAGCTGATGAATTTGGTTTTGCGACTGCGCCACTTGTAGTTGAAGGCTGCATAATGATGAGAAAATGTCATTTAAATACTTGTCCAGTTGGAATTGCTACACAAGATCCAGAATTAAGAAAAAGATTTTCTGGTCAGCCAGAACATGTTGTTAACTTCTTTTTCTTTGTTGCTGAAGAGGTAAGGGAAATAATGGCATCCCTAGGAATTAGAAAATTTAATGATTTAATTGGACAATCTGATTTATTAGATAAGCAAAAAGGTATTGAGCATTGGAAAATAAAAGGACTTGATTTTAGTAAAATATTTTATCAGCCTAAAATGAATAATGATACTGCAAAATATAATACCGAAAGACAAGATCATGGGCTGCAAAATGCACTTGATAATAAACTAATTGAAAATACAATTTCCGCAATTAAAGATAAAACAAAGATTGAGTTAAATATATCGATTACCAATGTTAATAGAACTGTTGGGACTATGCTTTCTCATGAAGTAGCAAAAAGATATGGAAATACAGGCTTACCAGAAGATTCTATAAAGATAAACTTGAAAGGGACTGCCGGACAAAGTTTTGGTGCATTTTTAGCTAAAGGGATCACTTTTAATCTTAGTGGCGAAGGAAATGATTATGTTGGTAAAGGACTTTGTGGTGGAAAGATTATTATACAACCCCCCAAAAAATTTAGAGGGTTAGCTGAAGAGAATATCATTGTTGGAAATACGACTATGTATGGGGCAACATCTGGGGAAACCTATTTTAATGGCATTGGAGGCGAGCGTTTTTGTGTAAGAAACTCAGGAGCTTCTGCTGTAATAGAAGGCGTTGGCAATCATGGCTGTGAATATATGACTGGCGGAACTGTAGTAATTTTAGGTAAAACAGGCCAAAATTTCGCAGCTGGTATGTCTGGAGGGGTTGCCTATGTTTATGATCCTAATAAGACATTTAAAAACTATTGTAATTTATCCATGGTGACACTTGAAAAAGTAGAAAAAGAAAATATTGAAACTGACAACCCTCAACATCTAAATTTGGCAGATGAAATAATTTTGAAAACTCTTATTGAAAATCATTGTCAATATACTAAAAGCAATATTGCGAACAAGATATTAAACCAATGGGATGTTGAATTAGAAAATTTTGTGAAAGTTATGCCAATTGAATATAAAAGAGCATTGAAAGAAATGAGAGAAACTAAAAAAAAGGAAGTGGCTTAATGGGAAAAGTTACAGGATTTTTAGATTTTCCTAGACAAAGTGAGAGAAATCTTCCAACTGAAGAACGTGTAAAAAATTATAAAGAATTTATTTTGCATTTATCAGATGAAGAAGCAAAAGTTCAAGGGGCTCGCTGCATGGATTGCGGAATCCCATTTTGCAATAATGGATGCCCAGTAAATAATATTATCCCAGATTGGAATGATTTAGTTTTTAAGCAGGACTGGGAAGCAGCGATTGATGTGCTTCATTCTACAAATAATTTTCCAGAGTTTACTGGACGTATATGTCCTGCTCCTTGTGAAGCAGCATGTACTTTAAATATTAATTCAGATCCTGTAGGTATTAAATCAATAGAACATGCCATTATAGATAAAGCTTGGGAAAATAATTGGGTGCTTCCTCAAATATCAAAAATTAAAACTTCAAAGAGAATAGCTATTGTTGGATCAGGGCCGGCTGGGCTTGCTGCAGCTCAGCAGTTGGCAAGAGTTGGTCATGATGTTGAGGTTTATGAAAAAAATGATCGTGTTGGAGGTCTTCTTCGGTACGGAATACCAGATTTTAAAATGGAGAAAGTTCATATAGATCGAAGAGTTAATCAAATGGAAGCTGAGGGCGTAAAATTTAAGACAAATCAAAATGTGGGAGAAGCTGTTGACCCTGAAGAATTAGTAAAAGATTATGATGCGGTTATTTTAACCGGTGGAGCAGAATGGCCAAGAGATCTCCCTATACCAGGAAGGGAATTAGAAGGTGTTCATTTTGCAATGGATTTTTTACCGTTTCAAAATAAAATCGTAGCAGGTGATAATGTTTCTGACCAAATTAAGGCAACCGGAAAGCATGTCGTAGTTATTGGTGGTGGAGATACTGGGTCTGATTGTGTAGGAACTTCAAATAGGCACGGCGCTTCTTCAATAACACAATTTGAATTAATGCCTCAACCACCAGAGCAAGAAAATAAATCTATGATTTGGCCATATTGGCCATTAAAGATGAGAACATCTAGCTCACACGAAGAAGGGTGCGACAGAGATTGGTCAATTGCTACTAAATCTTTTGTTGGTGAAGGCGGAAAAGTTAAAGAATTAATTGGTGTAAAAGTAGAATGGCGTGATGGAAAAATGCAGGAAATCCCCAATACAGAATTCAAACTAAAAGCAGACTTAGTTTTGTTGGCGATGGGATTTATGGGCCCACAACAAACAATACTGGATAAATTCTTAATTGAGAAAGACAAGCGAGGCAATGCTAAAGCTTCTACAGAGGGCGATAAGGCTTATTTTACTTCAAGGGGAAAAGTCTTTGCAGCAGGTGATATGCGCCGCGGCCAATCTCTGGTTGTTTGGGCTATTAGAGAAGGTCGACAATGCGCGCGCGCCGTAGATGAGTTCTTAATGGGCTCTTCAGTTCTTCCGAGATAAATTACTCAACTTAATATGACCTCTATTATCAATGATGTTTTTTTAAAAACTCTTTTAAGAGAAAAAACACCTTACACTCCAGTTTGGATAATGAGGCAAGCCGGGCGCTATTTACCAGAATATCGTAAAACTAGGAAGCAAGCAGGAAGTTTTTTAGATTTATGTAAAAATAAAGATTTTGCTACTGAAGTAACAATGCAACCCCTAGAAAGATATCCTAATTTAGATGCAGCAATCTTATTTTCAGATATTTTGACTGTGCCTGACGCAATGGGCCTAGGTCTTTATTTCGAAGAAGGTGAAGGCCCAAAATTTAAAAATCCATTACAAGATGAGAAAGCAGTTCAAAAGCTGGACATACCAGATGTTGAAGAAAAATTATCGTATGTTTTTAATGCAGTTAGCTCAATTAAGGAAGCCCTTAAAAACAGAGTTCCATTAATTGGATTTTCAGGAAGTCCGTGGACACTCGCAACTTATATGGTTGAAGGTAAAGGAAGAACAGATTTTTTAAAAATAAAGAAAATGTTGTATAGTCGCCCGGATTTGATTGATCATATTCTTAAAATAAATACTGAAACTATAACTAAATATTTAGCCTGTCAAATTGATGCAGGTGCAGATGTAGTTATGATTTTTGATTCATGGGGGGGTGCTTTAGCACATAGCGAATATGAAAGTCATTCATTAAATTATATGAAGGTCATTATTTCAAACTTAAATTTATTAGGTTATCAAGACACCCCTAAAATTATATTTACAAAAGGCGGCGGACAGTGGATAGAGGCGCAAGCTAATAGTGGGGCAGATGCTCTCGGCGTCGATTGGCAGACAGGCCTTGGCCCTGCTAGAAAACTAGTGAATGATAAAGTCGCTTTACAGGGAAATTTAGACCCTTCAATTTTGTTATCAAATCCTAAGTCAATTGAAGTAGCCGTTAAAAGAGTTCTTGATGACTATGGTTATGGCGAAGGGCATATTTTTAATTTAGGCCATGGAATAACACAGTTTACACCACCTGAAAACCTGCAAGCATTATTAGAAACCGTACGTAATTATAGCGCTCAGTATCACCAAGATTAGATTACTTAGAAAAATTATTTTTTTCAGTAAATTTCCATCTACGAGTTATATTAATAATATCTACATTTTTAAGAATTTCTGAAGGGAATCTCGCATAAGGCTCTCCAAGTTTAACAATATTTAGTGCCGCTTGATCGAGTTCTTGGTGCCCAGAAGATTTATTAATAAATAATTTTTCAATTGTTCCGTCTGAGTTAAGCGATACAGTTAATCTAAGTGACCCAAACATACCTAATTCAGATGCTTCTTTCGGATAATTCATTGCCCCAATTTTCTCAACTTTCTGCCTCCATGCATCAAAATAAAGTTTATAGAGATAATCTGTAGTATTGGCTGAAATAGATCTGACCCTTTGTTGCTTCTTAGTCGAAAAGTCCATGTTTTGTATTTGAGATAAAATTTTTGATGTATCGATTGATTTATTGCTAGATTTTAAGTCTTGATCAGCAGGTTTAATTATTTCTTGATCACTAATAACAACCTTATTTTTAAAATTATTTTTTTTATCTAAAGAAGTTAAAGAGCGCTTCGGAGATACTTTTTTTTTGTTAAATAAGTTTTTTGCTTCTCTAGATGACTCCGGCTTGAGCAAGGTGACTTGCATATCATCAAAATTCTCTTGGGTATTTGATTGAAAAATTTTAAAAGAAAAATTTGAGATAACAATGAGGTGAAAGAGAATTGAAAAAATAATAGCTACTAGCAGGCCATATTTTTGAAAATTATTCATTTTTTTAATAGTTGAACCACTTTATTTTGAAGTCCTGAGAATCCACCATTACTCATAAAAATAATATTGTCTTTAGGCTGAGAAGATTTAGAAATTTTATTTGCTAATATATCTATATCATTCGTGATAGTAACACCGGGAATATTTTTAAATAACATTTTAGGATCCCATGATAAATTTTTTGAAAAACAAAAGATAATATCTGCCTCCTTTAGGCTTTTAAGTAAATCATCTTTCATTTTTCCTAATTTCATCGTGTTTGATCTTGGGTCAATTATAACTACTATTCGATCATTACCGATTTTACTCCTTAAGCCCTCTAATGTAGTTTTTATAGCTGTTGGATGATGTGCAAAATCATCATAAATATTTATACCTTTAATTGATTCTAAAAGCTCCATTCTTTTTTTCACATTTTTAAACTTACCCAAAGCGCTAATTGAACTATCTGAAGATATTCCAACATGTTTGGCTGCTGCAATTGCAGCTAATGCGTTTAGTGCATTATGATGTCCAATTAAATCCCATTTGAGATTTCCTTGAGATCTTTGTTCATAGTAAACTTCAAATTCGTTTTCATTTACCTTCTTATAAGACCACTTTCCTTTAGATCCAAAATCTTCAATTTCAGACCAGCATCCTTTTTTAAGTACTTTTTTTATTGATGAGCTATCATTATTAAATATAATTTTACCGATGCTTGGAACTGTTCTAATTAAATGATGAAAATGTTTTTCAATATGCTCAATATTATCAA
>Ga0209830_10004589_pt1 | contig 10000 bp, 8 predicted proteins | sample ArcticOcean_MG_C_12_FD_187439 | JGI IMG/M metagenome (GOLD analysis project Ga0209830, IMG submission 187439) | Marine microbial communities from western Arctic Ocean - ArcticOcean_MG_CB8_130 (SPAdes) (version 2) | ecosystem: Environmental > Aquatic > Marine > Oceanic | place: Arctic Ocean...
TTGCCACGCAAATTGTATTGCGAGAGATCCATTCGGAACTCTATTCTACCAGCGGTGACTATGATCTATTGATGAAGCTTTATATTCCAAATGAAAAAGATATTGGAATGTTTATCAATGATAACCTTCTCAACATAGAAGGAATTGAGCGTACTTATACTACACAAACGTTTAAAGTATTCTAAATCGAGATAATTATTTGTGATTTGGCTCTTAACGAACAATTACAAAATACCCCTGAGGTTCCAGAGTTCGGGAAACAGTTCTACTTCTAACATACGGCGCAGGTATTTCACACCTGATGTGCCGCCAGTGCCACGCTTGAATCCAATGATCCGCTCTACCGTCGTGACATGATTGAAGCGCCAGCGGCGGAAATAATCTTCAAGATCTACCAGCTTTTCGGCAAGCTCATAAAGCGCCCAGTTTTGCTGCGGATCTTGATAAATCTCAACCCAAGCCGACATGACGGCATCGTTAGCTAGATGGGGCGTGTCTGTGCTATAAACGGTAGCTGAAAATATTGTGTTTGTCACTTTTGAAAGCAGATCAAGCACCACTTGGTACAGGGGCTTTATCTGTAATTCCTGTTCCAACATGTTGTATAATTCTGGCCGGTGTTCATGCATTTTCATCATAGCGAGATTGCGGTTTCCAAGCATGAATTCAATTAAACGATACTGATGCGATTGGAAACCAGAAGATGTTCCTAGATTATCTCGAAACTGAGTGTATTCGCTTGGCGTCATGGTCCGCAGTACGTCCCACGCATTGTTGAGTTGTTCAAATATCCGCGCAACACGCGTCAGCATTTTCATCGCGGGTTCAATTTCTTGATTAATAAGATGAGTACGAGCGGTTGACAGTTCATGTAGACAGAGCCGCATCCACAACTCAGACGTTTGATGTTGGATAATGAACAGCATCTCGTCATGAGCTGCTGATTGAGGTCTTTGTGCGCCCAAAATTGGGTCTAATAATAAGTAATCAGCGTAAGACATATCCTTAGAAAACGATGTCGTCGCACTGTCTTTTCCAGGGTTAGTGCCAGTCATATTTGGTACCTCCATATATAAAAATATCTTCTTGTTCGTGGCGCCACGCGTATAAAATACACACTTTAAAACTGTAGAACGCGCTGTAATACCTTATTTTATCGCAGTTTTTTCATGCCAAAGCTCACATTTTCCCCGTTTTTTATCGCCTGACTTGGTCTTTGATTTCAGCTCCGAAGTAGCGTTAGCGGCTCTTATTGCAACCTTTCCAATTGTAGTCGCAACAGCCGCGGGCCTGCGCGCCGCTTCAGAAAACGAACGGATGCTGCTTAAATCGATTGGCGCTTCTCGGATGTAAACGTTACTTTGCCCACTATTACCATTCAGTCATAAATTTAGGTTAAGCCCTCAATCTGAAGTCTGTGCTTATTGATTTTACAAAACCGGCTAGTGCACTAGCCTATCATTTTAGCCATCGCGCTTGCAGTTTCCGCGGTGAACCAAGGCACAGGCCCAGACGCCCCACTTTTTGCAATCTCGGCCTTTAGAGCTTCAATAGCATGTTGACGATTTTGATATTTGATCGTTGCATATGCTTTTGGAGGTATTTGGATATAGTCTCGTGCAACTTTTAGAGCCTGCCCCAACGCATCGCCGGCTTGGACCAATTCGTCCACTATCCCTGCTTGTATTGCAGCATCTACTGGGATTGCCGCACCATTTTGCAAGATGCGGCGCAGATCGTTGGGGGATAACATCGAGCGGATAATTTCCATCAGACCCGCTGGCATTCCAACTCCAACACGAACTTCTGCCAAACCAAACGTGGCACGTGGTCCTGCGATGCGGTAATCTGAACATATAACGGGAAAAAACCCACCTGCAATTGCGGCTCCTTCTACCGCAACAATAAATGGCTTGGAAAACGCGAATATCTCTAAGAATGTCTTATGAAATCCGTCAACAATGGCCTGTTGGGCTGCAAGATCATAGTGCTGGGCTTCTTTGAGATTGAGGCCTGCGGAAAACACTTTTAGATCGCTTGCCAAAACAACTGCCTTAGTAGCGTCATCGCTCGCTAGTTTGACAAACAAGGTTTCCAATTCGCCTAGTGACTTTGGATTAAATGCATTTACTGGAGCATTCTGCATTGTTACCAGCATAACACCATCATTCTGTAATTCTAATTGAAGCCAGTCTTGATCACTCATTTTAAACTCCCTAATGCCATTTTCAGTTACTGTATTTAAAACTTAACGACTTCTTAACACTTTTCCACAAAGATGTTGCGCATCGCAACAGCGCTCAACGGGTCCTATAAGATTGAACAACTAGATATATGCCAGACGATTTTGGGTATCCTAGCGTGATTACAAACCGCCCTCAAACACACCCCTCTTGCCACTCTGATCCGGTAAAGGCGCAACAGGGGCGGGGTGTGGCGTTGGTCGGAGTGAAAGGGGCTGCAGGAATGTCCATCTTTATTCACTCACCAATCTCAAGCTAAACCGTGTCCCTGCTCTCGCCGAGTGGCTTCAATTATTATGTGCGTAGATGCAGGTTATTTTCGCAGTCTGATGCGTGTTTTCATTAGTTTGACGGCACCAAGCAAGCGCTAAATTTTAGTTTCCACCAATTGGTTGAAACCCTCCGTCTTCCAGACGGACAAGGAAAATCAAAAGTGCGCCGGAGGCGCCCATTCAAAAAGAACAGTTTCAACTGTTCCTGTTGATTCCACCAGCTTTAGCTGGTGGTGGTTCAGTCTAACTCGAGACATGCCGTCTGCGTGAAGTTTGAGGTCGCCCCCTGAGGTTGAGCGATGCATCTGCACGCGGAGTTTGGCTAATAACCTGGCCGTTCGCAATGACGCAAAGTCGAGTGGCGCGTAGGCGCAGTGCTTCGATTGGATTGCCAGCATCGAGAACCACCAACGATGCCTTAGCGCCTACATGCAGACCGTAGTCGGTAATACCCATAGTTTTTGCGTTGTTTATCGTGACCATATCAAAACAGGTGTGCATTTCTTTCGGGCTAGTCATCTGGGCAACGTGCAGTCCCATAAAGGCAACATCAAGCATATCTGCAGTGCCAAGCGAATACCACGGATCCAGCACGCAATCTTGTCCCCAACCCACGTTAATTCCAAGCGCCAGCATCTCTTTTACGCGCGTAAGGCCACGCCGCTTGGGGTATGAATCATGCCTGCCTTGAAGAACTATATTGATCAATGGATTGGGAATAGCGTTGATTTCAGCCTCTGCGATCAACGGGAGCAGTTTGGATACATAATAGTTGTCCATAGAATGCATCGACGTTAAATGCGATCCGGCGACCCTTCCCTGCAAATTTAGTCGCTGTGTTTCGTATGCTAGTGTTTCAATGTGACGCGAATGTGGGTCGTCAGTTTCGTCACAATGCATATCAACCTGCAGTCCGCGGGCGGCGGCAATCTCGCAAAGCTCTTTCACAGATGCCGCACCGTCGGCCATCGTGCGCTCAAAATGGGGGATACCGCCCACGATATCAACGCCCATATCCAAAGCCCGGATGGTGTTTTCTCGCGCTGTCGGATCGCGATAGAAGCCGTCTTGTGGAAAGGCTACAAGTTGTAAGTCTATGTAGCCTTTAACCTGGTTGCGAACGTCTAGCAGCGCCTCGACCCCCAGGAGCCTGTCATCACAGGTGTCGACATGGCTACGTATGGCCAATAATCCCATGCTGGCCGCCCAATCACAATATCTTAGTGCGCGCTCCACGACATCGTCTTGGGTCATTACGTGTTTGAGCTCTCCCCAAAGCCCTATGCCTTCTAGCAGTGTCCCAGAGCTGTTGATCCGTGGCAGTCCATAGGAGAGTGTTGCATCCATGTGAAAATGCGGATCGACAAATGGTGGGCTTACCAGATTGCCAGTCGCGTCAATGACTTCTCCTGCCTCTGCAAAAGTAAGTTGATCAATTGCTGTAATTCTGTCGCCCTTGATCCCAATATCAACCACCCGTCCATCGGGCAGCACACCGCCTTTGACAATCAGATCAAACATTAACGTTCTCCTTTATTGAATGGCACCATAAGCGCGGCAGGAACCTCCGCACGTCGCGACATCACAACAAGAGCTACGATGGATAGAACATATGGCATCATTAGAAAAATTTGGTAAGGCACGTGCGATCCAAAGCTTGTTTGCTGCATCCTTATCTGGAGCGCATCAAAGGCTGCAAATAGCACCGCGCCCAACAGAGCTTTCCCGGGCCTCCAAGAACCAAAAACGACAAGCGCAATGCAGATCCAACCTCGCCCGTTTACCATTTCAAAAAAGAAACTGTTAAAGGCGGACATCGTCAGAAATGCTCCTCCCATAGCCATAAAGCCGCTTCCAACAATGACAGCTCCCATACGAATTTTTGTCACTGATAGTCCCTGTGCAGCAATGGCCGCGGGATTTTCCCCAGCTGCCCGCACTGCAAGCCCCAGCGGGGTTCGGTACAAGACAACGGCTACAACCACAACAAGCGTAAAGGCGAGATATGTGAAAGGTGTTTGCGCGAATAATGCGGGTCCAATTAATGGAATGTCAGACAGTATTGGAATGTTAAAGGGTTGAAACGCTTCGATTTTGGGTGGGCTTGTTACCTCGGGCAAAGCCAATCTATAGGCGTAGTAGGTCGACGATGTGGCCAATAGTGTTACGCCCAAGCCCACCACATGCTGCGACAACCCAAATGGGACTGTAAGTATACTGTGCAAAGTGCCGAATAGCATACCCACAAGCATAGCCACGCAAACACCCATCCAAAGTCCTGTCCCGGAATAGACAGCCATCCAGCCGGCAAATGCTCCCGCCACCATGATACCCTCAATGCCAAGGTTCAGGACGCCAGCGCGTTCACAGATTAATTCCCCTAAAGTAGCAAAAATCAGTGGGCTAGCGATCCGGATAGCAGCAGCCCAGAAGCTGGCGGTAAACAGGATTTCGATAATCTCCATTATTTTAATCCCGCACCACACGAAAACGTGTCAACATGATAGCTAAGACCATAAGAAGCAGAGCTGTCGCAAGCATGATGTCGGCCAGATAGGTTGGCACATCAGCAGCCCTACTCATGCTATCGGCGCCCACGAAAATTCCTGCAACGAACATTGCCGCAACAATAACACCAAGTGGATGTAACAATGCCAGCATCGCCACGATGATCCCTGTGTAGCCAAAGCCTGGCGATAGATCGAGCGTCAGGTTGCCCTTCAATCCTGCAACCTCTGAAAAACCAGCCAGCGCTGCAAGCCCACCTGACAAAAGCGCCGTTTTAACAAGTACAGTATTTATTGGGATACCGGCAAAGGCAGCTGCCTGTTTGTTCAAGCCAACAGCTCGCATTTCATAGCCCAATGTGCTGCGTGTCTGGATAATCCAAATGCAAATGGCCGAAAAAATTGCCAAGGCAAATCCCCAATGCAGGCGCAGACCCTCGACGAGACGTGGCAACCGCGCCTCGGGTATCACTCGTGCAGATTTTGGCCAACCCATGCCCATTGGATCCTTTATAGGTCCCTCGAGGAGCATCGAAATAAAGAGTAAAAATATAAAATTAAACAACAACGTAGTGACAACTTCATCCACTCCAAAGCGGGTTTTGAGTAACGCAGGAACCAAGAGGAGTATCGCACCGGCTAAAATTGAGAACAGCGCAATTGTAGGCAGTAGCGCGATACTGGGCCACTGCAAAAGACCAGTACCAAGCAAGACAGTCAGCAGAGCACCCGAATAAAGCTGGGCTTCGGCTCCTATGTTCCAGAACTTGGCACGAAAAGCGACCGCTGCAGCGAGGCCGGTAAAAATCAAAGGCGTCGCCCTGTTAAGTGTCTCAAGGATTGCAAATTTTGATCCGAATGCACCGCTCAAAATTAACCCAAAAACGGAAAATGGATTTGCGCCAGCAACCATCGCTAATAGTGAAGCAAACACGACAGTGGTCCCTAAGGCAATTGCAGGCGGTAGCAGACAGTGGGCTAGAGATGGGTTCTTGATAGGCTCAAGTCGCATGGTTCACCGCCCCGTCAAACCCTTGACCCCCCATCCAAATTCCCAGTTGGGCGGGTGTCATCTCTCCGCGTTCAAATTCGGGAGAAAGCCGCCCATCAGAGATAACATAAATAACATCTGACAGGGCCATAATCTCGTCCAGATCCTCTGAGATCAAGAGTACCGCTGCGCCACGATCACGCGCTGCGAGCAATTGGCTGTGCACATAATTGACTGCGCCTATATCGAGGCCGCGGACGGGCTGATTAGCCAAAATGATCTGTGGATCAGTTTCCAAAACGCGACCCAAGATCAGCTTTTGCATATTGCCCCCTGAAAGCAGTCTGATCGGGGTCTCAACGCCGGGGCATCGAACATCATACTTGTCAATAATACGATTAGCGAATGCCCGCGAACTTCGCCAGTTAAGCCATCCGCCTTTGCTAAATGCATTTGTGTTGTACCGTTCAAGGATCGTATTTTCAGTTAGGTCAAAGTCTGCAATGCTACCAGTTTTTTGTCGGTCTTCGGGAACACGTGCTATCCCACTAATCACCGCATCGCGGGGGCTCCATTTTTTGACGGTATTGCCATTCAGCACCAGTTGTCCGTCATCAGGTTTGTGCAAGCCACCAACAACTTCCGCGACTGACGTCTGACCATTGCCAGAGACACCCGCCAATCCGATAATCTGGCCTGACTTCAAGGCTAATGAAATGGATTTCAGACCGGGTACATTGCCAACATCTGGTGTCGTGAGGTTTCGCAGTTCAAGAAGGGTATTTCCTGGACTGGCGAGGGAAACTTGTGGCGGTGACGCTTCTGTTCCCATCATCATCGTGGCTAGGGCGTGTTTGTCAGTGTCCTCTGTACGCACACCACCAGTCAGTTTGCCATGTCGCAGCACGACAACACGATCAGCAATAGCCATAACCTCGTGTAATTTGTGCGAAATAAAGATTATCGACAGCCCACCTGCGATGGCCAGCCTAAGAGTGGCAAACAGGTCATCCGTTTCTTGTGGAGTTAGCACTGCCGTTGGCTCATCTAAGATCAAAATCTTTACGTTGCGGTACAGAGCTTTGAGAATCTCAACGCGTTGCCGTTCACCTACCGAAAGGCTTCCAACGCGGGCCTCAGGGGCCACAACGAGGTGAAATTTTGTGGATAGGTCTATGATCTTGGCGCGGGCGGCGATGCGGTCTAGGCGTGGGCTTAGTAAATGGCGCGTACCAAGAGTGATATTTTCTTGAACGGTCAGATTATCGGCCAAAGTGAAGTGTTGGTGGACCATACCAACACCTGCATCCAACGCCGCACGTGAATTCCCCGGTGGTAAAATTTTATCGAATACAGAAACAGTTCCACTATCGGCAGTGTATTGCCCAAACAAAATGTTCATTAGGGTCGTTTTGCCCGCGCCGTTTTCGCCCAGCAACGCCACAACTTCACCTTTATTGACTGCAAAACTGACCGCGTCGTTTGCGGTCAGTTCTCCAAAGCGTTTGGTAATATCAGTCAGGCGCAGTGCCTCAACAAGGTCGTTGCCCATAATATTTTAAGACGACGATGGTTCGCCGTCTTTAATGGTCACAGAAAATGCCCCTGACCTAATCTCAGCCTGGCGTTTTGCAACCAATTCCATGGCAGCTTTAGGTATTTTGCCATCAAATGTTCCCAACGGCGCCAATTCGGTCCCTCCTTGTTTCATGAAGGAATAGACCCCGTAGTCCGCCGCAGAAAAAGTGCCAGCCTGAACAGCTGCAATTGCTGTATCTAAAGTGGGCTCAAAGTTCCAAATAGCTGATGCGACAACAGTATCAGGATAATCAGCTTGCGTGTCGATTACGTTTCCAATCGCTAGAATGCCCTTTTCCTTGGCGGCGTCAGAAACACCGAAGCGTTCAGCATATAGCACATCCACACCATTTTCGATCATAGCAAATGCGGTTTCTTTAGCTTTAGGAGGATCAAACCAACTGCCGATAAAGCTGACTTGGAACTTAATATTGGGGTTCATTTCACGCGCACCGGCCATGAAGGCATGCATCAACCGGTTTACTTCTGGGATGGGGAAGCCACCCACCATACCGATGTGGCCAGATGTAGTCATGGCGCCTGCAATAATGCCTGACAGGTAAGATGCATCTTGGATGTAATTGTCGAAGACAGCGAAATTTTTCAATGCAGCATCTTCTTTGAAGCTGGATCCCATCAAAAATGCAACGTCTGGATAGTCCGCCGCAACTTCACGTGCCTCCTGTTCTGCGCCGAACACCTCGCCAATAATCAGCTTATTACCAGCCTCAGCATATTCACGCATCACACGGGCATAGTCTGTATTGCTGACATTCTCGGAGAACGTATATGTGATATCACCGCGTTTTTGGGCAGTTTGTGCCGCCTTATGTATGCGGCTCACCCATTGCTGTTCTACAGGCACCGTATAAATGGCCGCCACCTTGATCGGTCCAGCTGCAGCTGCATGATTAGCGCCAAACAAAAACGATGTGGCTGCTGTAGTCGCCATAAAATATCGGCGATTGAGATATGTAAATTTAGTCATTTTAGATCCCCTCCAGTTTCCGTAATAGTAACTTCTTTTTTTATCAATCGGTCAAGAAAAAATTGAGTCTAAAGGTTCTATCAACCAAAACTACTTGAGACGGGCAGGGCGATCTTGTAGCGTCTTAGATGGTAAAACACTCCTCATTTTGCTATTTTAAAATCAGCTTCATTCACCTCTCCCGGTCACTCTGGTTCGCTAAAGGCGCAACAGAGGCTGGGTGTGGTGTTTTTGTTGAGCGTATGGGACTGCAGGAACGCCACCTCTATTCATCCACCATTTTCAAAATAAATCGTGCCGCTGCTCTTGGCGAGTGGTGTCAATTATTGAGCGTATAGATTTAGGCTGTGCCAGCAATCTGATGCGTGTTCTCATTAGTCTGATGGTGTGGACGGCTCCACCCAATCGGCATCACAATGTGCCATAATGGTGGTGTCAGAAACCCACATAGAGAAGGAGCCATCCACAATGGACATTACAACACTCGGAATAGATCTCACCAAGTCAGTTTTCAGCTTCATGGCGTTGATGCGCAGGGGGTCATCGTTTTGCAAAAGAAACTGCGACGTGGTGCTGTTGTTAAGTTCCTGCCTAAACTTGAACCTTGCCTAATTGGTATAGAGGCTTGTGCGACATCACATTACTGGGCGCGCGAGATTGCGGCGCTGGGACATGACGTAAAGATGATACCGCCCGCCTATGTAATCCATATGTCAAACGCCAAAAGAATGATGCCGCAGATGCGGAAGCCATCTGCGAGGCCGTCACGCGCCCAAACATGCGCTTCGTGCCAGTGAAGACTGAAGAAACAACAGACTGTCCTGGTGCTGCACCGGTCCCGCGATCTGTTGATGCGACAGCGGACCATGATCCTGAATGCGATCCGTTCACATTGCGCAGATTTTCTGAACTTGTCACTAAACTTCGTAATGATGACACGCTCGAAGTGCCGGAGGTAGGTGTGTCTGCCCTTTTGTCTTTGGCATCTCAACTTGACTGCTTGGAACAAGAAGTCCGTAAAATTGAGCATCAGCTTTTGGCATGGCACCGGCAAAACGCTACGAGCAAGCGGCTCGAGACCATCCCGGGTATCGGCCTTATCACGGCGACGGCGCTGGCCGCGAGCGTGCCTGATCCGGCTGTCTTCAAATCCGGCCGACAGTTTGCAGCCTATCTCGGCCTTGTACCCCGACAGAACTCTTCAGGAGGTAAGGATCGACTTGGACGTATATCGAAGATGGGAAACGGTTACTTGCGTCGGTTGCTTGTTGTTGGCGCCACCTCCGTCACGCGACGGGCACCAACCACCGACACCCGACACCCGAACGGGTACTTGGGTGCGCTCGCTCTTAGAGCGCAAACCGACCCGAGTTGTGACGGTCGCCATTGCCAATAAGACTGCACGTACGGCCTGGGCATTG
>Ga0209830_10004597_pt1 | contig 9986 bp, 6 predicted proteins | sample ArcticOcean_MG_C_12_FD_187439 | JGI IMG/M metagenome (GOLD analysis project Ga0209830, IMG submission 187439) | Marine microbial communities from western Arctic Ocean - ArcticOcean_MG_CB8_130 (SPAdes) (version 2) | ecosystem: Environmental > Aquatic > Marine > Oceanic | place: Arctic Ocean...
TACAGCTACGCCAACGGCCTATTTTACTCCCGAAAGATTGAACGAGCCACCCACCGTGACGTGGCGATCCGCTACCTGACAGCAGGCACTCACCCGGATCACGATAGGATCGTGTATGTTCCGCCGCGAGAACCTCAAGCCTTTCCGCGAGAGCTTTATCGATATGTTGGAGCTGGCCAGCGAACTCAAGTTGCTCAAGCTCGGCAACTTTGAAACGTCCGACGACGATCCCGTGAGACGGACACTCCTTCCTAGTAAACGTCTCTCGCGTAGCGCTTCTCTTTCTTCAATTCTTTGAAATAAGCGATGGCATCTTCTTCGCTGAGGCCTCCGTGCTCCATAGCAATAGTGTGGAGCGCCTTGTCGACATCCTTGGCCATACGCGAGGCATCACCACAGACGTAGAAATGGCCACCGCCATCGAGCCAATCCCAAAATTCCTTACCGGACTCGAGCATAAGATCCTGCACGTAAACTTTCTCAGCCTGATCCCGCGAAAACGCCAAACTGAGGTTATTAAGAACCCCCTCCTTCTGCATTTGGGTAATTTCCTCCTCGTAGATGAAGTCGGTGGCAGCGTGAGGGTTGCCAAAGAAGAGCCAGTTCCGGCCGGATGCTTCGGTTGCTTTCCGCTCCTCAAGGAAGGCACGGAAGGGAGCGACCCCAGTTCCGGGACCTACCATTATGACGTCCTTGCTGAGATCTGAAGGAAGACGGAAGGCCTTGTTATTATGCACAAACACTCCGGGAACATTCTCCTCCACTCGATCAGAAAGGAAGGTCGAACAAACCCCGCCCCGATTCCGGTCGTGGGAATTGTAGCGCACGATCGCTACCGTCAGATGCACTTCGCCCGGGTGCGCATTAGGGCTTGAAGCGATCGAGTAGAGCCGCGGTTGCAACTTCTTCAAGATCCCTACGAATTCCTCGCCATCGGCAAAGTCAGCGGGATGCTCCGTGATGAGATCAATGAGTTCACGACCCCAGCAAAATTCTTCGAAGTCTTCTTTCACAGCGCCCTCCACCATCGCTCTCAAAAAAGGAGAACCTGAGCGGCTCTGCCATTTCTGAACGAGCGTTTTGTTGAGGTTACGAATATCGTAAGAAGTGATCAGCGCCTCGCGAAGAGGTGCCTCACCCCCGCCGGGAAGCGGAACATCGTCTTTCACGTTGAAAGGAAGATTCTTGAGGATCTCATCCACCGCACCTTCGGGATTGTGCGAAAGCACGCCCAGCGCATCCCCTGTTTCATACTCGAGTCCGGACCCTTCAAGTCCCAGTTCGATATGAAAGGTCTCGCGCAGAGACCCCGCCTTATTGAGATCAAAGCTATTGAGAATAGGTGATGGAAAAGGGCGCTTTTTGCCATAAGGTATCTCCTCCTGTGTCGCCTCTTCGACAACCGCAGCGCCGGATCCACCGAGGCCATCCATAACACCAGTTTTCCACTCTTTAAATTCTTCGTGGTAGTCGACATCACAATCGATCCGCTTGAAAATACGTTTCGCACCAAACTTCTCAAGCCGCGTGTCAAACTCGATCCCGCACTGGCAATAATCGGGATACTCGGTATCCCCGAGCGCAAAGACCGAAAAATTGACTCCTGCAAGGCTCGGCACGGAATCCCCCATGATATATTCATGGAGATCGGCGGCGTTGTCGGGTGGTTCTCCATCGCCGTAGGTTGACGTGATAATGAGGAGGTTTTGCTCCTTGGCAAGTTGGGCTTTGTCGTATTGACCCATGTCGATCACCTGAGGATCAAAATTTCCGGCCTTCATGGCCTTCACGAGCTTCTTGGCGCAGCCTTCGGCATTTCCAGTCTGGGACCCCCAAAGGATCGTAACGGGTATCACAGGCCCCGAATCAGCAGCTGGCGAGGCTCCTCCTAGATCATTTTTGGCAAAAAAATCGTTCAACCAAGCCCGTTGTTCGGGGGTGAAGGGAGCACTTTCAGGCACGAGAATTTGCGAACTCATTATAATGGAGCCATCCACTAGGGATGGGCGCGGCAATGTAATGAGCTTTTCTAAGGTTTCAAGCGTGTTTCGTAACTAGCCCCCCGGATGCGGCTCTCACTGGCGATGAACCGGATTCACTAATCCTCATCCACCGTCTCATCTCGTTGATAAATCGGGAGCTGGCGATAAGGCACGGTGAACGCCAGAATCATAATACTGGTGCCATAAATTCGACCTCCTTCCTTGGAATACCAGGAACCATCCTCTTTTTGACCCTTTAAATAGGTGGAATACATCCATGAGGCATACGTATCCCAATATTTACCGCCCATCTGGAACATCGCCTGAGCGTTGTAGTAGTTTCCGTAAAAAGAAAATTGGTCATTCTCGAGACGACGGAAATTTTGAAGAACGTAATTGGCAGCCTTAAGCGTCCCTGGTTTTCCGTGCTCGCCACAAAGTTCAAGACACAAGAGCCCCATTCCGGTGAGCGAAAGCTGATGCTTGTGAGTATCGGTATAGCCGAAATGCCCGCCCTTGGGATCGAAATGCCGGTAGAGGTAGGCTACGGCATCGTCGATCGCCTTATCGGGTACGGCCGCGCCATTGAGCTTGGCGGAACGAAGAGCCATAAGAGCCCAACCACTGCAGGAAGTGTCCGAATCCCGTGAGCCAGGGTGATAGCGCCATCCGCCTTGATGGCGGTCCGATTTCTTCACCGCTTGCGCGCGAAGAATGAGCCCAAGGGCCCGGGGAAGACTCTCGCCGATTTTCTTTTGCCTCTCCGGATCGACCATTCCCGAAACCTCCGAAATGAACAAGGTCGCGATGTTGTGAGCATACATCGGTCCACTTCCACCATGCCCGGCTTGATAGAGCCCCTGCCGATCCTGGTGGGCTAGGATGTAGTCAATGATACGGGTCAACGTTTCTGCATATTTCCCTTCGGTTGGCAAATGCCCCCGGGATAAAAACGCCATTCCGGCCAAGGCGGGAATCCCGGTCGATGTGCCGTAATTCTCCGGAAAAGAACCATCGTCCTGTTGAATGCGTGCCAAGAAATCCAAGCCTCGTTCCACCGAGGGATCTACCTTTTCCTTCCAGCGATTGAAGATCGTTTCGGGAACTTCCTGCGCCATGGAAGTGGCGACTATGAGGAGAGCTAAAAGCGGGGTAAAAAGTTTCATCGTTCTTTGGTAACCTGTTCGAAATATTGCTTCACGAGGCCCCGGTAATCTTCCGGGACTACTGCTCCACGCGCGCCGCCAATCTCGGACTTAAGAGTGGCCTTGATCTTTTCCCAATCCTTCGAGGTCAATCCGAGTTTTGCCAGTTCAGGAGGAACTCCGGGATCGCCTTGCGCCTTACGATCCCCTTCCTGAGGTTCGTCGCCAGGCTGATCGCCCTGAGGCTGACCGTCCTTTCCCGGTTGACCTTGGCCGGGTTGATTTTGAGCCATCGCTCGTCCCTGCCCGGGTTGCTCATTCCGAGCCATCGCTGACTTTGCTTGCTGAGCCGCTGATTTTAATGCTTGGGCCGCCGCTTCCGCTGCCTCAGCAGCATCCTGAACATTGTTCGCTGCGGCCGCTTCCGCACTTTTTTGGAATGCTTCGGCAAGAGGTTTGCCGGGAGCAGGTGCTTGATTCGGATTCGCTTGCTTTTCGGCAGCCTGAGCCGCTTGCGCTTGAAATTGCTCGGCGGCATTGGAAAGAGCCTCGCTCGCCTTTGCAAATTGTTCCGACGATTGCTCATGATGCTGGGTCGCTTGCGCAGCTTTACCATTTGCCTGCGCTTTCATCGCTTTCTCGGCACGATTCGCTCCGTCCTGACTTTCATTCTTGGCCTGTTGCAACGCTTGATTGTAGTCGTTTGCTTCCGGAAATTCCTGGAGCTCCTCCGCGTGAGCGGCAGCTCGTTCTGCTCGGATTTCCTCGAGGGCGGCGAGAGCGGCCCCTGCATCACCTTGAGCGAGAGCTTCGAAGGCTTCCGCAAGTTGCTCCTGTCGGTCCTGCAGGTCAGCTTGGCTCGGAGATTCCTCTTCTCCCTGCGCTAAAGCCTCCGCTGCTGCTTGAGCTGCCTCCGCCGATTGACCGGGCTCCTCGGCATCCCGAGCGGCTTCCCCTTGCGCCACCGCTTCCGGAAGAGTGTTGGCGCGCTCGGCACTTTGAGATCGCGCTTCCACCAGCTCCCCTTTCGCTTCCTTTACGATGGCAGATTGTTCTTCCTTGAGGGCTTCCTCGATCTTCAAGGACTGAAGCTTTTCAAGAACCGCGAGCGCCTCATCCGGTTTTCCTTCCGCAAGGGCTTCAAATCCCTCCGCAACCGTTTCTTGCTTCTCTTTCAGCGATGAATTTTCGGTCATTTTCTCAGCCGCTTGTTCAGCCTTTTCAGATCCTTCCTGAGGCGACGAGGCATCGCGCGCCTCTTCTGCCTTCGAGGCCGCCTCGGCCAGCTGCTCCGATTTTTCAACTAAAGCTGCTTGTTCCTGCGGATTGTCTCCTTCGTTCGCTTTCTCCGAGGCTTCTGCGTCAGAGAAAGCTTCGGCGGACGCTTCCTTCGCTTCTTCAGCCAGTAGCCCCTGCTCTTTCTTAAAGGCATCCGCGATTTGCTCGCTCGTTGGCTTTTCTTTCGCGAGGTCTTTTAAGTCGTCCTGTGATTCGGAAAGGGCAGCCGCTTTTTCTGCCAATTCGTTCGCCTTCTCCGCTTGAGCTTCAAGCGCGGCGGCCTTTGCCTGTGGCGATTGCCGCACCATTTCTCGCAGTTCATCCTTCACCGCATCCTGCTTTTTCTTCCACTTTTGATCAGGTTTAGATTCGGCCGCGACTTCCCGAGCGAGCGCATCTTGTTTCTGAGAAAGTTCCTGAAGCTTCGCCAAATCCTCGATCCGGGTACGGTCCTGATCAATTTCGTTCCGCTGCTCCTGCAGTTTCTCAATCGCTTCGTTGGAATTTTTAAGCGCTTCTTCAATCTCACTGCGTCGTGATTCCGGAGTATCTTGTAAAGGGGCAAACTCTAGATTCTTGCGTGCCTCGCCCAACTTTTTCGCCGCTGCCTCGATTTCATCGGCTCGATGCGCCTGCACTCCCTTCTCCATCCGCTTCGCCAATTTGTTAAGCTCTTTTTCGGTCTCAGCAAGCGCCTTCTGCGCTTCGCTGAGTTGCTTCTGCGCATGCTCGGGAATCACTTCTTTTTCCAAATGATTCTTCGCCTGATGCATTCGTTGTTGGGCCTCGCGAATCTCCTTCATCGCTTGATCAATCGTTTCACGAATATCCGTCTCCTGTGCCTTATATTCCTGACGTACTAGCGACTGCGCATTCTTATCAAGAGTGACCTCGATCCATTCCGAATACCCCACGCCCGGACCATCATAATCCTCCGGACGATTGTCGCTAATTTTCAGACGTAGACGAAACTTGCGCGCCTTCTCGTGACGATCTAAGAGACTTCCAAGATAGACCATTGCTTCGCCATTCCAGAAGTTCGGCTTGTCATTTAAAGCGCGCTCGGGAACCGCTTCCTTGAGCGGAGGTTGAGCTACCCCATTCACTTCGAGTTCGACTTCCGCCGATGCGATTCCGATCTGCTCGGTCACTTCGTAGTTGATGATGATCTGATCATCTGGGCTCAAACGGAGCTTGCGCTGAATAGGCTCCAAAATCTTAACAACGGGAATTTCATCGAGGATCGAGACAATCGGGAAACGTGCCACTTCCACATCATCGCGCAGCCGATGATTGAGCCGAATCATCCCTTCGCCAACTCCTGCCTCCCCCATCACTAACGAGAATTCTAGATCCGAACCACTTGCCGAGGGGCTGATCTCCGGATTCATTTCCTCTGACTGACCATCGATAAAAAGCGCGCTCTTGACCTCGGTAGGCACACGAGCTTTGACAACCACCTCTGTGCCGGAAAGCGCCTTGAAGCCAGTATTAAAGTCAGTGACCCGGTCTGGCCATCCTGTGTAGTCGGGATAACGATAGCGAACGGTGGCATTCTCCAGTGTCGGTTCCGGATACACTTTTACCGAGAATTGATCGCTTTCCCCTCGCCCACTCCGCGCAAAGTATTCAAAGGACTCGGATGCCCCGTGCAAACGATACTGAAAATCATGTCGATCTCCATCGCGCTTCACAGGCCGAAGTTCTTCGGAGAGAAGATCGCCGCTCTGGTTGCGGGTGAACAACGAAAGAGGCTCATCAAGGGAACCTTGGTAGGAAAAATTAAGGACCACTTCATCTCCTTCGATGATTTCCAAATTACCGGGATCAAAGGAAAAGCGGTAACCCTCGGCATTGCCCATCGTGGAAAAGGGCGCAATCGCACGCACCAGAAGACGGCTCATCTGTTTGGGAAAAATCGCCAACAAAAGCGCGATCACCGCAGCGAGCGTCGCAAAAGGAATCACCGACTTACGCACTCGCTTGTTAGAAACTTCAACTCGGGGATCTAGCCCAGAGAGGTCGGTCGCGGCCTCCGTCGAAAGCACCTCAATCAGCTCGGCTGAAATGCCCTCAGGACTATCCGAAAGCTCCAAGCTCGTGGAGATGCGCTCTTGCACCTCCGGGTGACGACGCTCAAGCCATCGTGCCAGCTTGATATCGTTAATGGACCTCGCTAGAGGATGTATCAGGCACCTAAATGCGATCCAAGCAATCGCGCCTAACCAAACAAGAAAGATTATCCACCTGACAGTATCCGATAGCGGCGCAAAAACAAAATCAAGCAGGGCCATCAGAAGAAGCCCTCCAAGGCAGACGGTCGCCAGACGCAGCAATCCTCGTGTTAATTGAACACGTCGAATCCGTCTGCGAAGCACCCCAAGTGGGCGGGAGATTTCTGAGTTGTTCGCCATTTGTTTAAATACGACCCTTTTTAGCCCTATTTATCGAGGAGTATTCTATCTTCTTACTTTAACCCTGCCCTCATTTTGGAGACGCCACCGGAGCATAACGTCAGCTTGGTCAGGCGACCTTTTTCTCCAAGAACCTGAAAATTCAATCACCCTCAACTCTGGCTCAAAGAATCAATAAAAGTCAAAATCTACGGGCAACAAATAAGGGTCCACTTCAAATGCCGATCAATGTTTCCAAGAGATCTTCGACAAGGATGGAAATCCCGCCGCTCGTCACCATCCCATGCGCGTCAGGCTAAAGCCTTGAGCCCTGATTCCAGGGAAGATAAACGGGAGTTTTTACTCTTGAGAGTGTAGCGGGAATCAGCGCTGAACTCAAACAGCAAGGGGTTTTCCTTTTTAGGCGGACCACTTTTTTGGGTGGACCACTTGAGAGCAGCGCCGATCCATCGATCGCGGATGGGGCTGGGAGCCCAACTAGCTCGCGGGCTATTCAACAAATAAATGATGTCCTAGACATCGGTGAAAATCCATTGAAGGAGATACCACTAACATATTCTGCCGAAAAAGCGGACAAGTGGCTAATTCCTGTCAGATCAACCGACAATCTACGTATCCACAATACCCATGATGAACAAAGACTTCTTATTTAGACTCCTGCTCCTTGTATTCCTAATGACCTCAGGATTCGCCTCTGCCGACAACAAACGCGTCTCCCTGTTCAATGGAAAGAACCTGGACGGTTGGACGGTCATAAAATGCGAAGCCGAAGTGACGGACAACAATCTCCTAATCAAGAGCGGAAACGGTCTGGTGCAATCCAAAAAGAAGTATCGCGACTTTGTCCTGGAATACGAATGGAAAGCGCTAGGTAAGAACAATTGGGACAGCGGCGTCTATTTCCGCTACAACTCTCTTCCTGAAAACCGCCCCTGGCCGAAACGCTACCAAGCCAACCTCCTGAAAGGAAAGGAAGGTAATGTCGGCGGAATTGAAGGCGCCACCAGTAAAGGACTGATCAAAGAACGAGAGTGGAACACATTTAAACTCACATTACAGGGCTCGAAGATCTCTCTTTTGATCAACGGCAAGGAAGCGTGGAAAGCCGACGGACTCGAAGATCTGGAAGCAGGGTTCATCGCAGTTCAAGCAGAAGTCCCCGGAGGTGGGCAGCACCTGTTCCGCAACATTTTCATCACGGAAATCGCATCCTCCGAGAAGTAGCTCACTGGGGAAAAAACGGGGTCGCCTCATTCTCGAAAAAGGCGAGTCCGATCTCATTGGCCTAAAGAGGAATCAGAAAACGCTCTCTAAGAAAGCGTGTCAGAGATTTGAGATGAATAAGTCCACCGGTCTGTTCTACCGCTTGCTGTGTATTGCTTGCGCTTGGCGAGTGTCGCCCCTGACCCGTCTGCGGCGGCCGGCCATCGAGCGTCATCACCAAAGTCGAGTTCGTCCATGAGACGGTCGCTGTGGTTGTAAAGTCTCAAGCGCTCACCACCGTTATCGATGCTCCCGGTGAACGGACCAAACTCACCAGCGCCAGGCATCTTGGCAACCACGACGTAGCTACCAGGATTCACCAAGGTGCCTTCAGGGAAGGTGTATCCGATGCCGTCGATCCGCCATCCCGAGATGTCGGTGATGATCCCCATCTGGTTGAATAACTCGATCCACTCGCCGCTCTCATCAGACCCCGTCGGATTATATTGCACCTCATTGAATACCACAACACCGTCCGATGATGCCGAGAGAGGATTATTTACCAGTCCGAGAAAGCTAAGGACTAGCGTGAGAACGAGAGAAAGATTGGGAAGGGGCATACTAACCCTATACAACAAGGAGGAGGAAAAATCCAAGCGTAAATATACTGCCGCGCATCAAGATTTGTGAGAACGAGAGGTGGTTTTTCTCAGCCAGTTTTCTTTACCATGGCTGGGAAAAATGTTCCACCTCGAACTCACTTGCCAAGACAACTTCTACACCGAAGTCACCCTCGTCATGGACAACGCGAGTTACCATCGGTGCCTTTTGCGAGGCAATTGACAAATGCCTCGAAGACCTTTTAGGCCCTCCCTTACTCGCTGATTAGATCATTGATGACCGCATCAATCTTGAGTGCTGATTCGCCAAATTTTCCATCTTTGATATTCAGTGGCGATTCGCGGAGGAACTTACCCTCTGAATCGTAACTACGGATGGCGCATTCGTGGAGCTCGCCGGTGGCGTCGCTCCCGTCGGCTCGGCTGAGCCAGAGGAAGAGTTTTGCTTTCCCGTTCTTATCGGGACCCAGGTTCTTTAGGAGAGAAGTGAGATCGATCCCGACTTCGAGCGGGGTATCATCATCCGGACCTGCCATGGGAACATGGCCGGCATTGCCTCCGCCGAAGAGGGGCCAGCCGTTGAATGCTTCCGGGGCGAACTCGTGCTCGGCGGCGGCATCCTTCTCACCGGCAATGCCAATCGTCATGCGGAGGTCCGTCCGGTCGTCGCAAGCAAGCTTGAGTCTCAGGGTCATGGAGGGGAGAGAGCGGGCAACTTCGACCCGGCCGAGGTAGTTCCCACGTTTCCAGGTCGGGTCAATCATCGCGCTGTAAAGGAGATAGATTCGACCGTCTTTGGACCACTTCTCGCCCCATGAGTTGGCCACGATGTAGGCTCCGCGTTCCCAGTCGGCGAGAGTGACCTTGCCGTCGTCATTGAGGTCGAGATCGTTCGTGATTTTACCGTCGCCATTGAGGTCGTATCCGACTTGGTCATCGTATCCCACACAGGTAATGCCGTGCCCGAATCCGGTTGGACCCCAGCGGGTCCAGATGTCTTCGCCCGCGGCATGCTCACCTTCTGGAATGGTCACGGTGACTTTTTTTAACTCGCCCATGCGCCCATCTAACGCGAACAATCCACCGATGGTCTGCTTGTTCGGGTTCGCTTGATTGCGGTCATAAAGCCAGCCACGGGCTTCGTTGAGTTGGCTGATGGTATTGGCCGGAGTGTAACGATAGCCCGATACCCGATACTCCATCGCCTCGCGCCAAATCTGGTAGCCGTTTGGCCACACGCCAATCTTATTTAGGCGGACCCCGCCGTAGGACTTGGCGGTGGGCACGCCGATGCGCTTGGCCACTTCCCAACCGTGATAAGCCTCCGAGCCTTTGTTCTCGGCG